>ULOD01012295.1_pt1 | contig 137651 bp, 125 predicted proteins | sample 1952351 | NCBI WGS metagenome assembly ULOD01 (sample SAMEA4835596, study PRJEB28245) | human gut metagenome | biome: gut microbiome; material: fecal sample | place: Denmark | collected 2008 | reverse complement strand
ACCCTCCTGTAATTTGTACTTATAGGCTCAGCATAAGCCCCAATATCATATGTAATATATTATTACAACAAAACCATAACCCATGTTGTAATATCGTTCTGATTCCATAAATGACTAAATAACCGCCTTGCCTATTTCCTCAGCATCTGCATCAGCAAATAATATAAATTCTTTGATGATTTCATCATATGTATATTGTCTTTTATGTGATTTTTTCATCGAATGTATTATATACTGATTATCTTCAGTGATTTTAACACGAACATAATGATTATTTTTCCAAAAAGATACTCGGCTTCTATATTTCGTATTTTTCTTCCATGCAGCATTTTCTTTTCGCTCATTAGGCGTCAGCGAAGATAAAGGACTGTTGACCAATATCATTTTGCGTTCTTATACGAAAGCAAAATATGGCTTGGCGCAAACAATATTGCTGCGATAAGCAACAGAATTGATCTGCTCATAATTCCACTAAACAAGAACAAAACTGAGGGAATAACAGATAGCGCCAGTGCTCTGAATATGCTGCTCTTCTTAAAGCAAATTATCCAAATTGCACAATACAACACTACTAATATCGCGTCCACAATAAGGTATATGGCAAATGCTTCGTCAGACCACCACCCGAACCATGTTCCAGGAATGTTAATTATCATAAAACCAAAGCAGCCAAACCTTCCTATCTGTTCTGCAACCTCAACAAATTTATTGCTCCATTTGTTTTGAAATCCCTCTTTGCATCTAACTGCAAAAATAATATTGGGTATCATAATAACTGCAATCATTATCAGTCCGAATATATTTAACCATTCCATATCTTCCTCCATAAATTCACATCACCACATGCCCTTGTCTGGGCGCACCACTGAATTTTATCTGATATTATCATAAAATCTCTGCAACACGATTGCCAAATCTTCCGGAGCTTCTATGTTTGCTTCATGACCTGTTTTCGCAAGTTCATGGAAACAGGCGTTGTTCAAATATTGGCAAAGTTCTTTTGAAGTTTTTTTGTTTGCAGTGTCCTTTTCCCCACAAATGAGCAATACCGGACAAGACACCTTATGCAGTGAGTCACTGAAATCCAATTCAGCCATCGTCCCGCACAGGCTGATAACATCCGCTTTTTTGAAACCCATTTTACTGAATGCCGAATTCGGCATAAGATGAAACAACATATTCTGAACTTTCAATAATTTTTGAGGCATTTTATACTGTGCTGCAATTAATACGAGCGACTTTACTTTATCTGGGTGGTCTATCGCATAATTAAGTGCCAAAACAGCGCCTAGAGAAAGCCCACATAAGACAATTTCATCGTTCACCTTGTCACATTCTGATGAGAATGCCGAATATAATTCCTTATATGTAGCAGATTTTCCTTCTAACATCTCTGCCAAACTTAATTTGACACTACTTTCCGATACCTTCGTTTCTTTTATTACGCTATTCCAACTGTCTGGTTTTTGTCCTAGTCCATGCAAATACAAATACTTCATATATTGTCACTCCCTAAAACCAAAACCAGAAAAGCTTCCCGCCATATGGATTTTTCTTACTGAGCAGCCGTGCTGAAACTGCATGGAATAATAAAAATGCACCGCTTATGATCGTCATTACCAGTTCAAACTGTGATAAGACCGACATGGAATTATCATTATAGCCTATATAAACGTTCTTGCTGCCCAGAATGATGCAATTTCCCTCATACCAGAACACATCGGCACCATTGACCGGTGAATCCGCCTTAATCTGCAACACCGTATAAGTTGGCCGAATGCCTTTCCCATAAATTGATTTGCGATTTCTGACAGCATTTCCGCTATATACCTTGACATGATTGGAGCTCTGCCGGGAGCTTTGATATGTTACAGTTCCTGTTGTATGATTCTTCGCGCAGGCATATCCGACCACCTGCGTCATACCCGCCACAAAGAAAATCAAAGCAACTACAAGTGCCAAAATCTCAGCCGTATAGAATGCATTCACCGATTTGTTCTTCGCATCTGTCTCCTCATCACTACTCCATGGTTTATTACGGAAATTGCGAATTGCAGATGGCAACAGACAAATTGCACCAACCATCCCCAACAATGATAAAATCAAACATATAAGTACCGGCGTCTTTGTTCCGATAACCAGGTCTGCATTCACACCTTGTTTTGTCGATTCATCCATAAATGTGATGTTACCACTTACCAGCACCTTTTCATCCTGTTTTAGATGTGACTTGTTCCCAGAATAATAATAGTGGAAGAATATCGTTCCTCCATCCTCTCTGGCTTCGTCTACCTTTAATACTGCATAGCCGCTTGTCCCATGCTTGTCCGCATCCGCAACCGTTGCCGGCAATGCACTCGATGAAAGCAAAGAGAATCTCGGCACACAATAAATCGCAGTCACAGCAAACAAAACAACACACACGATGGCAATCACCATATTTGAAACATTCTTTTTGTAAGTCATATATAATCATCCATTCATTATCTTTATGTGCCGATTTCTCAAACTGTTCAACTTTATTCGAACTTAAATATATTAAGTCCTGTTCCTTCATCATAAATTCTGTCAACTTTTCCATCAATTACTGAAATTACCATCTCACAGACTGCGCTGACAACAGCTCTGTTCAGATGTCCGCCAAACACTTCACCCTTATGTACCCCTGTCTTATCCTTTCAGGCATTGTATAGAGCTCTGAAAATATATGCTCTATTGTTGGATTTGCCCTGATGATCGTGAAGTCTCCCATCTGTGAAAGCTTCCTTATGCGCTCCAAACAGACACTCGCTCCTGCCCTCACGGCAGTAGTTGATCTCCATCACTCCATGCGCCGGCTCCTGCTCCTTGTTGCAGTACGCCATATGCATGTCATTGTACACCAGCTCGATTCCAGGAAACACATGATACATCGTTATATCCCCGGTTCCACTCTCGTTCTCAAGGTGGAAACGGCTGCGCCCTCCGTCATCACCGCCGTGTTCATGCACGGAATCACCATACAGATCTATGCTGGTGAAAGTGTCAGTTGATGATTTTGCCCTAGTTTCTGCATTCATTTCCAATATATCCGCTGTAAGCTAATAGGGATTTTTCATACATGGGGCTCCTGTCTAGTATTTATATCATTTAGAAAACATTCCAGATTTTATGATTGACCTTAATACAGTGATTGCTTCCTCATATTCTACTGGTTGATTCTGAAAATATGTTGTAATCTCATTGTAATCGGATCGATACACATCATCGTCAATAATTGTTTCAAGAAGCTTTGGAACATCTATCTCTTCCTGCGCCGATGGACAAATCGTCATTTGTGATCTATGATGTCTAACCTCTTCCACAAGCTTTTTGTATTCTGCTGTAAACGATATCCTAGGAAACAGCATATATAAATCATATATATGTCTTGAGTTTCTTTGCGTATTTCCTGTCATATAGTAGTCACATATAGCAAATACTTTGTCTGCAAACGTTCTTTCCAGACTTTGTATAGACATATTGAATGGTTGTAACTGAAACTCTTGAATAATATCTTCATTTTCGAGTTTTAAATATTGAACAACGTAACTATCTACCGGAAGCATCACGGTTGGAAAGGAAATCGATCCCAAAGATACTTCCATTTTCACACCTGAGATCATACTTTTCTCCACAAAACCATCAATAGGACTATAATCAAAGATATAACAATTATAGTCTCTTCTACTTCTGGCACTCTCCCAATTTGATATTGGCAGTCCTAATCTATTGCTAATTCCAGCTATTATATCATCCTTTAGTTTTTTTCTTTTTCCCTGAGTAAGTGTGTTTGAAAACGCAATATCTATATCTTCTGAAAATCTATCAATTGCATGATGACATTTTGAAAGAGAAGTACCACCTTTAAACACACATCCCTCTGCTTCTTCTGACAATAATTTTAAAATCATTGTGACATAATAGTCTTTCTCAACAATGGCAACAGGCCTCTTTTGAGCTTCTGCAGTTGCCACGATTACATCCTTAAATAATTCTTCATCCTCATGCAAGAACATCCAAAAACCTCATTTCATATATATTTTTATAAATACGATCTGGATATTCCCCGATATATTGATCTATATCATCACGGGATATTCCTTCATTCTTAATATAGGCTTTTATTCGTAAAGCCGTATTCGGCATGTCTTCATCTGTATACTGAGTAATATTGCTCAACAAATCTAATAGCTGCAGCACTCTATAATTATCCTCATTAACTACAGCCTTAGGCTTTCTAAGTATAACTCTTCTGCCATCCTTGTCTATCTCTCTGTATCTTGAACTGACATTATTAGTTACAATTTCAATAACATAAGGAACCTGAGTTGTAATGCCTAATTGATTTGCAAACGTATACCCCGAAACATAACCAACGACTTTACCCTTTCTGGAAACATATTTTGCCTTTGTCACTGCATCAGCCCCTATAGGTACACCACCCTTTAATCGACTCCGCTTTGGAATATAATATATCCCTTTATCAAAACGTTTAATCTTACCTTCATCACAGAGTTTTTTAAACATTCTCCTAAGATTCGCATCGGATACCGGGAGTTCAACATCTGAAATGAATATTGGTTCATTTGGACTATAATTTGATTCTAAATACTCATATAGCATTTAATCTCTCTCCTTTCACAAGATTAAACATTATGTGTTCATTTGAGTGATTGTATTATAACTCAATTAAATGAGTAATTTCAAGTTTTATTGCTGATTGCTATACTTTTAATAGTATATGTTATTTTTTATATGTATAATCCGTTTTCACAGAAAACTTCTCCCACACATCCATCTCCTCTAACCGTTTCTCCATAAACAATTATCCCCGCCGGAAATACGCATACATTTCCCGGCGAGGATCATATTAATCTTTATCTATCGTTTCTATTATTTTACTGATTTTCCCATCTCATATGCCTCGTGCATAGCATCCGTGTTTCGTACCTTGCCCTTCTCGTAAACTCCGGTGCCATAAATGACGCCCATCTCCTTTGCGCCATTTACACAGTCTGCATATCCACGGAAGCATGCCAGCGTGGTATCCATAGCTTTCTTTGAATCATCTGCAGCAGTCATTATGTAATAGAATTCCTTATCTCTGACCTCCAGCCAGCGGGCCACTGTTCTGTCTATGACAGCCTTTAGCTGGGCGTCGATGGAATAAAAATATACAGGACTGGCAAGCACGATAACATCCGCATCTATCATCTGCTGAAGTATATCCGCCATGTCATCCTTGTAAGCGCACTCACCGCCATGATCACGACAATAATAACACGCATGACATGGAGCAATCTTTTTGCTGACGACATTTATCTTTGTCACTTTATTTCCGGACTCCTCTGCGCCGCGCAAAAACTCATCACACAGTATATCCGAATTTCCACCTTTACGGGGACTTCCCGACAGGATCAATACATTTTTCATAGTTATTCTCCAATCATTTATAAATAGATCAATGTATAAAATTTGTAAAAGTAAATGCATGTTTCTCCGGCATGGCAAGCCCCATCTTCATGGCAACATTTTTACAGTTGAGCATAAATGCCATATTCTCTCCAAGGATCTGCATGACCTGCATACCCTCAAGATCCTGCTTCACCTCATCAGGATTTGTTCCATGCACCATATTCCAGTATCTCGATGTCACTATAGGCATCTGCATCAAGCCGAAATATTTGTTCATCTGGTCCCATGTCGCAGTGGTTCCAGCCCTTCTGGCCGATATGACAGCCGCTGCCGGTTTCAGGCGGAATCTGTCTCCGCCACCATTTAGATCCGCATAGAAAACTCTGTCCATAAACGATGTGATCGCACCGCTTGCACCGCCCCAGTGTACCGGTGATCCAAACACGAATCCATCATAATCCCCTGCTATGTCAAGGAACTCATTTACCGTGTCATTAAATACACATCTGTTGCTATCTATACATTTCCTACAGGCGATACAGCCCGTCAGCGCTTTTGTTCCTATCCAGAATATATCAGTATCTATGCCATGCTCATTGAGCAATCTCGACACCTCACACAGAGCTGTATATGTGCAGCCCTCCTTGTGAGGACTGCCATTTACCAATAAAACTTTCATAATCTAATTCCTCCCCGGATCATGCAGTTAGTTTGCTATGCCGAGAGAGTTAGCCCAGTCAGCAACCTCAGACTCTGACGCACCTGAGCTGAATCTCTGTCCTTCCTGCCAGTCTCCGGTTCCTGCCATCTGTTCAAGCAGATATCCACTGTCGCCAAGACCTGATGATGCTGATGTGCAGAACGGGATAACTGTCTTGCCAGTGAAATCATTACCCTTGACAAAGTTATCGACAGGCCATGCTGCAATTGTCCACCATATAGGATAACCTATGAGAACTGTGTCGTATGAATCCCAGTTCTCCGGAGTCACCTGTGTAAGTTCCACATCTCTGAGGCTCTCATCATTGTGCTCTCTCGACACACGGCTGTCGTCATTTGTCCAGTTGAGGTCATCGCTTGAATAAGGCTCCACTGGTGTGATCTCGAACAAGTCTGCACCCAGAGTATCTGCTGCCACCTGTGCTACAGCTCTTGTACTTCCTGTAGCTGAATAATATACTACCAATGTCTTTCCAGTCTCAGCAGAAGCATCCTCTGTTGTATCCGCCTCAGTTGTATCCTGCTCCGTGGTTTCTGCTTCCGTAGCTGCATCAGTCACCTGAGTTTCTGTTGTCTCTGCCTCTGTTGTCTCTGCTTCCGTCTTCGCCGCAGTCGTATTCTCTTTGCTGTTGTCACCTGATCCACATCCCGCAAGAAGTGCAAGGGACATAGCACTTACCGCAATAATACTTACAATCTTTTTAAGTTTCATTGTTTTCTCCTTTTTTTCAATTTACCAGTTCTTCTTCTCCTTTGAGCTGTCCTGATTATGCTTTCGCTCCTCTACTATATTTACAAACCACTCAACCATATTTGGATCCTGATGTGAGAAGAATAAACTTTCAGCCTTGTCAAGCTCTGCTATCTTCTTCATATCCTCATCATCCAGAGCGAAATCAAACACATTGAAGTTCTCTTCCATTCTCTCTATATGAGTGGACTTAGGTATTACTACCACGCCTCTCTGTATCTGCCAGCGGAGCATGATCTGGGCTGGTGTCTTTTTGTACTTTTCAGCTATTGATACGATGACAGGATTGTCAAATGTGCCTCCTCTGCCCTCGCCAAATGGAGCCCATGCCTCAAGCTGTATACCATACTTCTCAGCCCACTCCTTCATCTCCTTCTGCTGGTTGTAGATGTGTACCTCAACCTGATTGATCATCGGCTTGATCCTGTTGAATGAGGCAAAATCAACCATTCTGTCCACATAGAAGTTTGAGATTCCGATGGCTCTTATCTTGCCCTCATCGTACAGCTCCTCAAGTGCACGGTAAGCTCCATATGCATCTGCAAATGGCTGGTGAAGGAGCACAAGATCCAGATAATCAGTCTTAAGTTTTCTCATTGATTCAAGAACTGATTTCTTTGCCTCCTCATAACCATAATGCTCAACCCACACCTTTGTTGTGAGGAATATCTCCTCTCTTGGGATTCCAGACTTTGCGATGGCATTTCCAACCTCTTCCTCGTTGAAATAGCTCTGCGCTGTATCGATCGATCTGTATCCTACTTTCAGTGCGTCCAGAACACATCTCTCACATTCGTCCTTTGTCACCTGATAAACTCCATATCCAAGTATTGGCATCTTTACTCCGTTGCTGAGTGTTACATATTCCATATTCTTGTCCTCCTTATTCTTTATATAAATTTCTATTTTTATCTTTACAGATCAACCAGGGGCACGAATCATTGTGTTTAGTCAGAGCAGACATCTTCGTCTGGAACTTCGCCCTCACCGCTTGATCTGTTTATATTATAAATAGTCTGCATCTCTATAAGAAGTCTCCATTTGTTACTCAGTATTAACCCACAGGTTATTGCTCCGTTTTCTGCTGTCCGAACAGCCATCCCATCACGTTTTCATCACGCACAAACAGATATCCCCCAGCGCCATGCTGGTTGGTTATATTGTTGCTTGTGAAATACTCTGTCGGCTTCACATCCAGCACCAGCAGCTTGTCTATCTCACTATCAGTAAGCCCTTCCTTTTCATACAATTCATGAATCGCATTATATGCCCGCTCCGACGGTGCAGAGCCATAATATTCATCACTTTCACCGACAACAAAGTATACAGGAGTTCTAGCTTTGACCACTGGCTCATAGTCTCCATCCCACTGGGAGCTGCACTGCAGGTATGCGGTGAAAAGTTCGGGTCTGAGACCCATGACCTGGGACATTGTCTCTCCGCCTCCCGAATAACCTTCACCATACACTTTTGAAGTATCTATATTGTATGCATCTATAAAATACTCCGTAAGCGCTATTGTCTGCCTTGCAGAGGTCTCCCCCCAGTCGTTTAGCTGTGGCGCAACTATTATCATCTTGGAATTGTAATCCTGTGCAACAAATCCGAACTCCTCAGTCTGCACATTCATTCCTACCCCCTGAAAATAAAGTCCCTGATATCCGGGAAGTGTCATGAACAGTGCATACGGTTCACTTCCATCATAACTATCCGGAATATACACGTTGTAGTGTATATCCCCTTCAGCTTCGGAGTACAGAACGTTATCAAGGATAAAACCTTTGTACTCTTCTGTTCCCATTTCCACATCATAAGACCTGGATGGCGTTTTCGTCACCGATGCAGCATCTTCCGTCGATTTCTGATGTGGCTCCGCTGCATTTTCTCCATCATCCGAATCTCCATTCCAGAAAAATCTCAGACCGTTGTATGTATACTCATCGCAGGCAAAGCCATCATGCTTATACCCCTCCCGCTCTCTAAAGGACAGATTTCCATCTGCCTCATTATCCGCAAATGTAAACATACCGTCAGAGTCATTTCCCATGGCATCTATCTGTGCTTTGAATGCACCGTATGTAAAATCATCCGGTACAGTTCCGCTAAGCAACACCCTTTTTTCAGAACCATCGGCAATTTCCGACCGCCCTATACTGCCTGTGTCCGCTTTGTCAGCATCCGTGTCCGTTGCATTTTCTGACGCATTTCCACCGCCGGACTGTCCACATGCCGCAACAAATGCAAGAACACATATAAGACTCAGCACCAACAAAATATTTTTCTTCAAATTCATACACCTCTTTTTTCAGTTTTCTTCGATCTGAGCAGTTTTGATGCGTAATATCCGATAAAAACTATCAGTGACATAGCCATCACATAGTCAAATATGAACCAAATGACATTTTCCTTGTAATCGTAGAACACAAAGTGCACCTGCATGAAAAGATATGAGAGTATCTGTCTTCTGTAAAATGCATAGACTCCATAACCAGCCGCCAGGACTGCCAGCACCTTTGCAAAAACACTTCTGATCCTGGATGGTTTATCAAACAATCTTCCCACCATAACAACTATCATGTTCCAGTGTATACCCAGATGAAGCGAAATACATACAAAGCCCCAGTATGCGCAGAACATGTGAACCTGTCTTGCCTGCATTGCTATGCCATGAATCCTTACCGCTTTGAAAATATTCTCCGAGAGCAGGATGCCGCTTACCATGGATCCAAGCATAAGTATCAACAGAACTATCACCAGCACCGTCTGTGTCGCTCTTATCACTGTATATTTTCCTTTTGCCATGGCCGTGATCCATTTTCTGTTCAGAATATGGTGGACTATGAACAGCACAAACATCGCTATTCCTATCCACTCATGTGCCACCTCTCCCAGGAGACTGTATGGCATGAGCAGCAACAGACATATCGTCATACACACATCTATAATTATCTTTAATACCAGTTTCCCATTCATGAACTACTCTTCTCCACATTTACACTTTTCATATTTTGATTCCAGAACTCCACAGCATTGTCTATCCAGCCCTCCGCCACGGTGCCTTCACCAAGACCAAACCCATGGGACAGCCCATCAAACACCTCGATCTGTGCATTTGATCCATTTGACTGTATACGTGATATATAAGACTCCATGCTACGATACGATGCAATTCCATCATTTGTACCGACACAGGCATATGTAGGAGGCTCGTTGCCGGTCACCTCTGACAGGCCTGTGTACTGCATGATAACTGCCGCCGGCGTCGGGTATTCATTCTCGCCAAATGAGTATGTTCCATACGAACCCACCCACGCGGCCATCCTTGCCCCGGCAGATCCGCCCCATAGTGAATAATCAGTCATATCTATCCCCAGCTCGTCCGCATAGTCATGCAGAAATGCAACTGTCCTGGACAGATCCTCACACGCGGTCTGTGCCCCGGGTCTGTATATCAGTGCAAATGCATTGTAACCTTTTCTGGACAATTCCAGTGCTTGCGGAAAACTGTCGTGCATAGCCGCAACATACATAAATCCACCTCCGGCATTTATGACAGCGGTCTTTGCCCCTGTATCTCCACGAAAGAAGAAAAGACCAGTATCCGCCTTATCGGGATCTGCCGCTTTTTCCTCATCGCTATATATGTCATAGAATATCTGCTTTCCGGATATCGTCTGAGCCTTCATGTAGTTGACTATCTCAACTGTCTTATCAGGATTTACCTCACTGTACCAGAGCAGGATATCCTCCACATCTTCAAGTTCGAGATCATCATCTATATTCATATCCACAGGAAATATAAGCCTCCCATAATCTCCAAACACAGGATCAGCCATCACATCCACTACCTTGCTATGAAGATCATATGGCGTAAACTGTGGGGCATCTTCATCTGTATCTTCAGTTTCATTTAACTTTGTATCTTCAGTCTCATTGTTTTTCTTCTTACTTATGTCTATATCATTCAATTTGGTCGTCTTACCTTCACTCATATTACTTATAGTCTTAACTGTCCCGCACCCGGCAAGAACACATACTATCACGATTGCCGAAATTATAATTCTAGATCCTGTACCCATGATTTCACCTCACTTGCCGAAACACCCGACCTGAATCTTTTTCCTGTCTGCCAGTTGCCCGTTCCAGCCTGCTTCTCCAACAATTCACCGCTCTCACCAAGTCCTGAAGAAGTTGAAGTTGCAAATGGAATAACCGTCTTGCCACTGAAGTCATTGAGCTGCACAAAGCTGTTGACCGGCCATGCGGCTATTCCCCACCATATCGGATAACCTATGAAAACTGTGTCATATGAGTCCCAGTTGTCCACCGTATTGTACTCAAGCTCGATATCCCTGAGGTCTATATCATCATGTTCCTTGTTCACCCGGCTGCCCTTGTCCGTCCAGTCGAGATCCGCACTTGTATAGACATCACTTGGAACAAGCTCAAACAGATCTCCACCGGTCTCATCTGCGATGGTCTGCGCCACACTCTTTGTATTTCCCGATGCTGAATAATATACGACAAGCACCTTTGACGAACTGTCGTCACTTCCTGCAATCTGGGTAGATTTTAAAGACTGTGTTGTTTTCTTTATCTCTCTGTCCTTTGCTCTTGTACATCCTGTAAACGATGCGCATACCATAACTCCTGCCAAAATCAATGATAAAATTCTTTTTATTTTCATCTATATTCCTCCTTGTGTAGTTAATAAAATAAACGCTTTCAAATGCGCTTACGTGAATCTTTCCTTATAAAAATAATAATAAAAACGAGACTTCATAAGAAGTCTCGTTTCGTTACTCAGTATTAACCTGTAGGTTATAAGTGTGTAAGTTTGTCTATTGCGTCCACAAGGCGCTGCACCTTTTCAGATGGTTCTTTGGAATATAATAACCCCACTGGGATCTTGTAATCCCAATCCACTGGAATGATCTTTATAAGTGGATGTACACTCTCCCAGCTCTTAAATGCCAGCAGCACGTCATTGCTGTTCTCACACCTGTTAAATACATCTATATTGTAAAAATCAAAATCAACTATATTGATATCAGGATGATTGTTTATGATATCATCTCTGAGTTCATCTACATAATGACTCCATTCACGGTGCATGAGCATCAGATTCTCTCCAACCAGATCATCAAATGTTATCTTTTTCCTTTTTGCAAGTCTGTGATGGATCGACACTGCCACGCAGAATGGTTCTTTTGATATCTCGGCACCATTGCAGTCTCTGAGCTTCAACAGCGTGTCATCATATATGCCACTTACAACATCTATGTTCTGTCCCAGATTTCCCAGTATCTCCCTGGCATTTTCCGGAGTATTCTCAAATGTCACAAGCTGCAGTTTCATATCTGGATAAATCTTCTGGATCTCCGGCCATAGATCCACAAATACCTGCGGTGGCGTGATCGGTGATATACCTACACGTATAACCTCATCTGATATGTTCATGGCATCCTTTGCTCTTTTCACGGAATCCTTACAATAGCCTATGAGATATTTTGCATCGTTGTATATCGACTTGCCTGCCTCCGTAACCACCAGTCCTCTGTGAGTTCTCGCAAATAACTGCAGTCCCAGACTTGACTCAAGGGAATTTATCTGTTTTATGACAGCCGGAGGTGATATATATAACTTCTCCGCCGCCTTGCTAAAGCTGCCCGCATCGACAACACATATAAATGTCTCAAGCTGTGGGTTGTACATCATCCTGAAATCATCTCCTTATATCTAACTAAAATAACTGTTACGCCTTCTCTTGTTTCATATTATTTTCATCTGACTATCTCTATTAAACACTCACTGCTACTTATGATATCCTCTCTTCAGTATTTAAAATATTGACTCTTTATTTTATCAGAATCCGCGTAAAAAAGCATATTTTTCTCTCGGCTATCAACTCTTCATTTTGGCTGCCTGCCTCATACGGCAACTGCTGACAAACAGTCTCTTCTAACTATTTCATGATTTCCTGCCACTATACGGGTTCTGACTTCCCTCGCCCTGCTTATAGTCCATATCCTCATATCCATGTCTCGGTGAATTGTACTCTACTTCTTCCTTTTGTTCATCTTCCGTCAAAAGATATTTCGGTATATTGTACTCTTCTCCCTCAGATTCATCATCCAATATCAGGGAGGCCGCGTCTAACCCTAAATGCGAGAGTAATGATTCAGATGGAGTCCTGCCCATCTTCACATCTATGTAATACTTCACACTTGAGATAATTACGATAATTCCCACAATTCCACATACGATTATGCTTATTTCGGATAAGCCTATGCCTTCCCCGCTGTCATGTATCAATATAATAGAACCTATGCAGACTACAAGCATTATGATCCCCGTCAGCAATTCGATCACAAGTTTTCTCTCACCAGACATTTGACCCTTACGCATTTTCACAAAGGCAAGTATTGATAACATGATCATGATAATTCCTATGCTCATCAATATGCTGCCCGGCAATGGCTTTCCGCCCACATATGCATCAGCTGGCTCCTCTGGATCATATCTGATCTCCACCTTTTTTCCAATTTGCGGTGGAACCTTTGATGCATCATCATCCTCTAATTCATATTCCGTATCGCCCACAAAATACGCATAAATAGCCGAGTACATCCTCTCGTCATCGCTGTTTTCATAATATGACGATTCCACTACCTTTCCTGTTGCTAAACCATAGTAATAATCCTTATGTATTCTGGCTGCTGCCATCCATATTCCAACTATCATTATGCCAATACCAATGGTCATAATGATTATAGCCGAAACCTTACTGCTTATATTTCCACGATTGTTTCTTCGAAACATACTATACCCTTTTCCTCTTGTGGGGACGTTCCTTCTCAATAGAATTCCAGCCTGTGCTCCACCAGCTCACTTCCCTCATATACGAGCTTGAGTGAGAAAAATCTCTCCTCCCCTTCAAGCAACAGCTTCAGAAATATCGCATCCCCGCTCCACGTCGGAAGTGTTGGCACGATCTCTTTATCTATCCATTGAAGATCACCCTCATCGCATATCTGGACATCCCCCTCAAATCTATCTGCGGTGAACAGGCACATAAGCTCATTCTCGCACTCATTGCTTATAAATGTCACCAGACCTCTGAATCGATATGATGTAAGCGTAAGTCCCGTCTCCTCCTTTATCTCCCTGAGAAGGCAGTCTTCAGGACTCTCACCCTCCTCAGCATGTCCACCTACACCGATCCATTTGCCTTTATTAATGTCCTTCTCCTTCTTTGTCCTGTGGAGCATCAGGTATCTTCCATCTTTCTCTATGTAACAAAGTGTTGTCATCTTCATAATTACTACTGTCTCCTTACCCTCTTTTGCATGTTTCATGTCGCAAATACAATTAATCTTTCTCACTCTGTTCTCTGCTGTTCACTATGTATATTCCTGCACACACCAACACCAGCGACACCAGACTTATCGGACCAAGCGCCTGCGCGCCCTCGCGGAGCAGCCATGCCGACAGTATCACGCCGAATACCGGATTCATAAATCCAAATACTGCAACCCTTGATATAGGATTATACTTGAGCAGCATTCCCCACAGAGAATATGCCACCGCCGATACAAGAGCCAGATATATGAGCATCAAAACTCCACCTGTGGATACGGTGCTGAGTCTGCCTCCCATGGCAAAACCGGCAGCCGACAGAATAATTCCGCCAACTATAAACTGGTAGCCACTGAGCATGACCGGATTGTGTTTTGCCGAATATCGCTTCAGGAACACAGATGAAAATGCATAAGCCACTGTCGAAAGGAATATCGCACCCTCACCTGACAAACTCATATGGAAATTCATTCCATTCATGTTTATAAGTACAACTCCCGCAAATCCAACCAGACAGCCAAGCATCTTCTTCGCAGTGACATTTTCCTGATGGAATATGAATCCTGACACTATGATGGCAACGAATACATTTACTGCCTCTATGATCGAGGCCTTGACTCCGCTTGTGTGCGCGAGACCTATATAAAAGAACAGGTATTGTATGACTGTCTGCAGCATAGCAAGCCACACTATTTTGCCGGCGCAGCCCTTCTCCGGCTTTATGAACTTTCCTTCCAGCAGACTTCCAAATATCACGGCAAGGATTCCCGCCAGCACGAATCGCATACCAGCGAACAGTATCTGTGCCGACGTATCCGCACGCTCTATATTCCACAGTCCATAACCTATCTTTATACAAGGAAACGCACTTCCCCACAACAGGCAGCACAGCATGGCACCGAACCACACAACACTGGTCTTCTGCATCCATTTGTCGTTTATCTCTATCTTTTTCATATTTACTTCTCTCTCGTGTCTTTTATATCATAGACTAACAACATTATATACGATTATAACTGCCAGTCTATATTCTTTGCATTCTCAGCAAGCAGCAACCTGGTCGCAAGCTCTTCATCATCCAGTTCTACATAGTCACCATTTGCATAATATCTCCACTCGGCTGTCATCTTTTTCCCTGTAAAGTTCGTCTCCCTTATGACCCAGAACTGTTTTGGAGACAATCTCTCCTGATTATTTTTCATCAACGTATAGCACTCTGTGTACTTGCAATTCTTTACTAGTTCCTTGACATCCATAAATGTCTCACGATTCTGAACCTGACATATAAGCAGACTGCAATTCTTCTTTGGTTTTCTCTGTACCCTCTCAATGGATATATCAAACCATGAACACAGTATCATATATATCAATATGTATACAAACAAATATGCTATGGAAAATACGACATCACCTTTATCGCCAATAATCTTGTATAGGAACCATTTATTAAAATAGAACAGGATCACGCCAGTCAGAAATGAACATAAGATCAGATCTGTGAACCACTGGCCGGCTATGATCAGCCCATGTGTGTTACGTGAATCTGATAAAAAGCGCAGTATCCATAGAATCAACAGTGTGCCAACCGCCAACACAAGAGCCGCTATGCCAAGATGCACACCTGTGTCAAATATCCAATGCCAGTTAAGCGGCAATTTTATATGTTTTATATCTTGCAAGAGGTACTGCACATCAGGATTCCACACCGTATTGCCCCAATATATGAATCCCCATACTGCACCTATCACAAATAACAAAATCTCCTTTTTCCATCTTCCCCTCATAATGTACCTCCATTCTTAAGCATCTTTTATTGTATATATATGGAAAGTATATTTTTATACACGAAAAAAGTCAATTTTCTTTCCCCATTGGCGCGACTTGTTTTTGGCAAATATTTCTTCAATTATCTCCTCGTATATGATATGCTCTAGTTAGTTTATGCTAACCATATAGATTATTTACAAGGGGGATTACATGGAACAGAAAGAAAAAATTAAATACCAAAGGAACTGCCTGCTGGGCGCGCTCGGCGCAGCGCTCCTGATCGTGGGGGATCTGTGTATCAGCATAGTACCCGCATCACCCGCGGACAAAGGACTTTATGTGAGGGGGGCATATCTGAACGGGGATTTCCAGCTGTGGAGAGTGGCTCTGCTGCTTGTGACAGGTCTTGTCGGTATGTTCTTCTATGCATTTGGCATAGACGCCATATCGGAGCAGATACTTCCCAAGTACCGCAAGACGAGGGCACTCGTCAAATACGCAGGGCTCATGTATGTCGCGTCCGCCGCGACACTGCATTTTCTCGTGGGAACACTCGCTTACTGGGTAACCTATCTGTCTGAACACATTGGAAGAGAACAGGCCATCGCATATGTTGACGACTACTACAATCTGCTCTTTCCAGCCGTCAGCATAGTGTACATACCTACGGCACTGCTCATGCTCACAAGTCTTATATCGCTGCTGGCAGGCAGAACTGTCATGAAGAGGAGCATGATCGTATTTCACATCATCACATGGCAGCTTATATTTGTGCTCATTCCTGACATCAGACAGGCCATGGGCGCCGACATATCCACACTGGATTATGTATTCAGTCAAGCATCAGGAAACACCGCCTGCCTCATCTGGCTAGTTGCCAGCTTTGTATATTCTAAAAGAAACAGCAATTAACAACCGTCTCCAAACTAATTCAAACATATAAAAAGTTCCATGCATCTGCACCGTGCAGACACATGGAACTTTCTTATTACTCTATATTAACTTCAATCTACAGCATACCCTCTTTGATGATGTCGTGGTCTCTCAGTACCTTTTCGATCACCGTGCCCTGGATCTTCCTAAGTATAGGTCTCTTGAGCTTGTTCAGAGGTCCAAGATTTATCTCAAGCGGAGATTTGCCATCCATGAGCTTCACGCTGCTGTCCAGCAGTTCACGGATATCGTACACACTTCCCCACACCTCTGGAACACCTCTGTCCACACCGAGGAGTCCATACACAGCCTCCATGGCAGTTCTCACCGAATACTCTGTGGTGAACACTGTGTCACGAGGAGTGTCGGCGAACTGTCCGAGGAATGCAAAGTTGGTGCATCCGTCCGGAATTACGTCCGGTCTGTCGCCCTTTGCCCTTGGCATGAAGAATGCAGTGATATATGGCATCATAGTTGGCACACAAACTGCGCTGTTTGTGGCCAGCTCCTCGATCTCATCCTCCGGCACTCCCAGATGGTAGAGCCACTCCTCTGTGATCTCCTTACCTGTGCAGTCCTTCATAGGCTTCTTGATATAATCGCCCGGAACATCTGTGAACAGGCCATATACCCATACACACACCTTATCCTTGTCCTGGGTCTTGAACTGTCCCTGTCTGTTGATGGTCCAGCTCAGCAGCCAGCTTGAATCCTGACAGCTCACTATACCACCCGTGACAACCTTTCCTGTTCTCGGATCACGCTTGCAGATATCTACGATATATGGGATGATCTTGTCGTCAAGCGTTGTAACTGTGGCTGACTCCCAATTTGTCTTAGATATATCAGAGCAGAACTTCTCAGGATGTCCAAATGAAGGATCCTGTGCAGCTATGTTCTTCCACAGACTCCAGCAGCCGCTTGTTCTCACCTCTGCGTCACCATTTGGCGCATGATTCTGATCACCGTAGATAGTTCCCTCCGTGCAGCTTCCATTTGTGACAAATACAAGATCGTTCTCAGTGAGCGGGATCCCCTTCTCAGTTCCGTTTACCCTGCACTCGATGGTCTTTGCTATCTTCTTTCCGTCTCTCATGTCAAATATGACATTTGTGACCTCCGTGTTGTACTGGAATGTCACGCCCGCCGCCTCAAGATACTTCACCATCGGAAGGATCAGCGACTCATACTGGTTGTACTTCGTGAACTTGAGGGCCGAGAAATCCGGAAGTCCTGAGATGTGATGTATGAATCTCTGGAAGTAAAGTTTCATCTCCAGCGCACTGTGCCAGTTCTCAAATGCGAACATCGTCCTCCAGTACAGCCAGAATGTTGAATCAAATACCTCATCGTCAAATACATCCTCTATCGTCTTGTCATACAGATCCTCATCCTTTGTCATGAAGAGCTTCATGATCTCCATACAGCCCTTCTGGCTCAGATTGAATTTGCCATCTGTGTGGGCATCCTTGCCTCTGTTCACTGTTGCTCTGCACAGTGAGTAATTTGGATCCTCCTTGTTCAGCCAGTAATACTCGTCAAGAACCGATACCCCCGGTGTCTCTATGGAAGGTATACTTCTGAACAGATCCCACAGGCACTCGAAATGGTTCTCCATCTCACGTCCACCTCTCATGACGTAGCCTCTGGCAGGATCAAATATTCCATCGCACGCACCGCCCGCTATATCCATGGCCTCAAGAATATGGATATGTGAGCCCGGCATCTGTCCGTCACGTACAAGGAAGCAAGCTGCTGCCAGTGATGCAAGACCACTTCCCACTATATATGCGTTCTTGTCATCCACACCCTCCGGCTTTCTCGGTCTGGCAAATGCCTCGTAGTTACCATTTGTATAATAGATTCCCTTGCTGTTTTTCTCATGCTTTCCGCGCTCCGTATTGCGGTACTCTGCATGTTCAGCCGCAGCCTTCTCCTTCTGAACTTTTGCCTTATTATGATTTTTAACTGTGAGAGCTGCTGCTCCTGCGCCGGCTGCTGCCACCGCTGCTATTCCGATTCCCAATTTCTTCTTTGACATAAGCAATTCTCCTTTCAGTCTGCCGTCTATCTTTATCTCATGTCCCTATAATAGCTTGCCCAATTTTTATTTCATATTTACAAAAAAAGTGGAATGATAAAATTTTTATCATTCCACCCGTTTTGTATAACTCTATATTGCATATGTACTCTAGCGATACCTTCTATCGCCGCCCTTCTGCCTGTAATATGCCGCCTTGTTCTCGTACATTCTCTCATCTGCAGCCTTTACTATCTCGTCAAATGACTCCCAGTCCTTCTCATCACTTGACACATAGCCACAAGATATCGATACGGATTTCACCAGCTGTCCAGACCATCCACGCACAACGTCATCAAACTCCTGCTGCACTCTCTTCAGCCTTCTGGTATTTACAAAGATGATGGCTGCAAATTCATCACCGCCCATCCTGTACACCTTACCATAGTTTCCAAAACACTGCTCCATACACTCGGCAGCCCCCTGAAGCAGTTCATCTCCAGCCGCATGTCCCAGGGTATCATTCACTGGCTTAAGCCCATTTACATCCATGGACACATACACATATACAGAATCTCCCGGCAGTTCCCTGACATCATCTATATATGCGCTCCTGTTATAACATTTTGTGAGCTCATCTGTATAAGACCTTCTTATCAGCTTCTGCTCCCGTTTCTTATCTTCATCTATGTTTCTGGTGGTAAATATGACTTTTAAAGGACGTCCGTCCTCGTCAACATCTATCGATATAAATGACAGTCTGAACCATCCAAGATCCTTCACCATGAACTCACCTGATACAATCTTTTTCTTGATCAGCCTGTCCCCAAGACTATCAAGATCCATGAATTTCTGGGCACTTGCCTGATGTTCATCCACAACCACCTTATGAACGATCTTCCTCATAAGTTCCTTCGCCCCTGCTGCCCGCTCACCTGCCCTCAATATCAGGTCTCCTGCGGTATAGAGTGCAAATGTATCATGTTGAAGATCAAGCATATGCATGCTGTAATACATCCCCGACATGGATGTCAATATTGACAGCTGTTCATTTCTCTCCCGGTTCGCACGGATCACCTTCATCACCATGTTTACCACCAGGCCGGCGGCAAAACACAGATACAGTGCCATGATAACCATGATTGCCATATTACTCCGGCTATTCACATCCATTCTATATATGACCCCGATCACATACTCTCCGGATCTTCGGAATACACATCTGTTTCTAAATCCATTAATCCTTCTTATGCCTGTAAAACTGTCTTCATCGTCCGGCAGCATATCATCAGTCACCGAAATGCCGATCTCATCAAGAGTAAGCCCTACTACCGGTTCATATGAACATCCATATATTTCTCCCGATTCGCCATCTGCCACTACAACACTCAGTCCATCATACATAGGCATATTGGCAACCACCGTGGATATCTCATTCTGTTTTACTTCATTCAGAAGTCTTCTCGGCTCGATTCCAACCTGTATCATCTTGGTTCCATCGTCGTTCCATGTTATTGCATACATCATCTTCTTACCATTTGATGTGTTCGGAGTGACATCCTGACACATGGTGAGATTCTTGTCATCAAGCATCGGCTTGAAATACGCCATCTGCTCCCCGGAATCAAAGCTATATCCAAAATATTCGGGATTGGTACCAGCATATATCACGCCATCCGTATTAAACAAATGCACCTCATCAACAGATATAAGTGCAGCAATCTTGCGGAGCTCATCCACATCATTTGCCACCTCAGGCTTTGCATCAACTATATACGCCACAGCCTTAGCCCTGACCATATAATCTTCCTTGAGGGAGTCTATCAGATCTTCCTCACTTGCCTTATTCTTCTCAATTACATTGCTGACCTGATCCAGCAGCACCTGCGAGGTTCTGTCAAAACTCCTGTTATTGATAAAGCTCAGTATGACCGCCTGGATGACCATAGCAACCAGCACGATCCCCCCTGTTATCAGTATTATCCCCGGCAATCTCTTTTTCATATCTGATGTTCGACTCATAAGTGCTCTCCCGTATATCCCCGTAGTAACAGGTCTCTTTATCCTGATCAGCCTTCTGCTTTTACATCTCGATTTCAAAATTATGAATAGAATTTGCTATATTTCCACGAAGCGTGGTGCTAAGCTGCTCCACTATTTTATGATAATCGTCTTTCATCCCCTTGTCTACCCAGTCAAGCATAATCCCAACAAATCCATACTTGTAAAAGTCTGCGATGAACTGCTTATCAGCCTCCGAAAGATTATCCCCTGCACATTTCTCATCGACTACATCCGCTATGAGCTGATACGACAGCTTATACAGATAGTTTTCTATCTTAGCCTTATCCACCGACCTGTATATATTTGCGATAAATGGCTTGTTCTCCAGCACAGCCTCAAACACCTGTATCATGCCCTCCTGCCAGGTATCGTAGGTCTTCTTATCCTTCAGCGCCTGCTTTCCATCCTCTATACACACCCACTCGGCAAGCTCATATATATCCTGAAAATGATAATAGAATGTCATTCTGCTTATCCCGCAGTCTCCAGTGAGATCCGCTATTGTTATCTTGTCAAATGGCTTCTCCTTAAGAAGCTTTTTCAGAGATGCCTCAAGTGCTTTTTTAGTTGAATTTGCCATGCATACCTCCTGTTATCTCAGCTGTGCATATCATCCTTATAAACAAACATACTCATAAAAAACAATGTTGCTTCTTATGAGTATATCTTTATGTTTATTATATTCTTTTTTCGACAATTCTCTACTTAAAAATGTTATATTTCCTTATCTTTCTTCTGATCTTACGTCTGTTCTTCTCGTCTCCAAAGAAGCTGCTGAGCTTTTCAACAAACAATGTCAGATACCTGAACATGGATTCCGCCGCAAATGCAAATACAACCATGAGCAGGAAACATATGTTGGATATCGACTCTATGGCAAACAGCCTGCCGAGGAAAAGGCCACAGAACAGCAGTCCGATTATGTTGATAAGAAGTACACCATACTTCATCTTGTTGAACGGATGGCTGATCTTGATTATTATCATGAATCCGACAACCGCAAGAAGCATTGTGCCGGCTGTGGCTATGTCCTCACTCGGGAGATTGAAGACCTGTCCGCAGATTACAAGTGCTCCGACCGACAACACATCCGTGAGTCCTGCAGGCAATGCTTTTAACATGACATTTACCATAAAGTTTCCCTCTATACGATCCCTGTTCGGCTCAAGTGCCAGCAGGAATCCCGGCAATCCTATGGTGAACATGCTTATGAGCGATATCTGTGAAGGCTCCAGCGGATATGTGATTGCAAATATCGCTGAGAATATGGCCATCAGCAGTGAGAATATATTCTTAACAAGGAAGAGGCTTGCTGATCTCTGTATATTGTTGACAACCTGTCTTCCCTCATACACCACATATGGCATACGTCCGAAATCTGAATCCAGAAGCACCGTCTGCGCTGCCTGTGCAGCCGCTTCACTTCCGGATGCCATCGCTATACTGCAATCCGCATCCTTCATTGCAAGTATATCATTTACACCATCACCAGTCATGGCAACCGTGTGTTTTTGTTTCTGGAGTGCCCTGACTATGAGCTGCTTCTGTTTAGGTGTAACTCTACCAAATACTGTATATTTATCCACAGCCTCCGTTATATCCTTCTCAGATGCCAGAGTCGACGCATCCACATAGTTCTCCGCTCCATCGATGCCCGCACGCTTTGCCACCTCTGATACTGTGGCAGGGTTATCTCCGGATATGACTTTTATGGCAACGCCCTGCTCTTTGAAATATGTAAACGTACTCTCGGCATTTTCCCTTATCGGGTTTGAAAGCACTATATAACCAATAGGAGATATGCCTCCGAACGATTTTTCCAAACCACTGGAATCATCGCCTGACTCCGCCATAAGAAGGACTCTGTATCCCTTGCTCTGGTACTCCTCTATCTCTTCGGATATCTCATCGTACCTATCCTTCATTATAAACTCCGGAGCACCAAGCATATAGTCTCCCTCGACAAATGACACCTTGCTGTATTTGTTCGCCGATGTGAAAGGTTGTGTCTTGAGCAGTGTCCTGCTGCCCTTCTCTATCTCATTCTTAGCCACATAGGCTCTGATTGCCTCCATTGTGGCATTGTTGTCCTCAATGACCGCCGAGTAATCCGCCAGCAGATGCGCAAATGCTCTCTTGTCCATCTCGGCATCGCCGCATCTGCCGCTTATCACCAGCTCTGTAACCTGCATACCCGGCTCAGTGATGGTTCCGGTCTTATCCACACAGAGTACATCGACTCTCGCAAGTGTCTCTATACTCTTCATGTCATGCAGTAACACTTGTTTCTTCGCAAGTCTTATTGTGCTGAGCGCAAGCGCAACAGTTGTGAGCAGATAAAGTCCTTCAGGGATCATTCCGAGAACCGCCGCAACCATCGATACAACACTCTTCTTGAATGTCTCTCCATTCATGATATACGCCTGGCAGAACAATATGATTCCCACTGGTATGATGATGATTCCAACCCATTTTACAAGCTTGTTGATGTACCTGATCATCTCTGACTGTTCGCCATCACCCATGGCCTTCGCCTGGGCTGTGAGCTGTGATATGTATGACTCATTGCCCACCTTGTCAAGCTTGGCATAGCACTGTCCGGACACCACAAAGCTTCCGGACATGAGTCGATCACCTGATTTCTTCTTGATCTCATCCGACTCACCGGTGAGCAGGGCTTCATTTACCGATATACTGCCGCTGAGCACAGTTGCGTCCGCACATATCTGATTGCCAGCAGACAGAATGATGATATCGTCCTTAACCAGTTCCTCTGATTGTATCTGCTGTTGTTCTCCGTCTCTCACAACTATCGAATGCGGCGCATTTAACATGCTCATCTTGTCAAGAGTCTTTTTTGCACGCAACTCCTGAAATATTCCTATAACCGTATTGCCTATGATGACCGGCAGGAACGTCAGATTCCTGAATGAACCAACGATACATAGCAGCACCGTAAGTATGAGGAATATAAGATTGAAGTATGTAAGCAGATTGGACTTGACGATCTGCCCCACTGTCTTCTGCGTACTTATATCCGTGTGATTGGTAAGTCCATTGTCGATCCGTTCCCTTACTTCCTCCGAGGTAAGACCCATGATCGGGACTCCCCGTGTATCCAGATTGTTTTCTGAGTTTGTATCCAAATAAAACACCTCTTCCTGTGTATATGGTCGGCAAATGTTATGCATCGAGCAGCATTTTGCATCGACTGTCCATGACATCTCATGATTTCTTTAACAAAGTTCTATTATAAGTACTCCAAGTAAGGTTATTCAAGGATGATGGCAGATATTTCATATTTTTTTAAGAAACCTTGTGTCTTATTAACGACAAGCGGACGGCCATCTGGTTTGAGATACAGTTGATGACTGAGTCGGCTAAACAAAATGAGCATAACACATTTCCCATCTGGGTATTATTGTGTTACGCTCATTTTTTATGCAAACCGCGAACCAGGCTTCGCATCTACATCATATTCTATTATCATAGCATAAGCCATATTTGATATATTGACTGCTCTATGGTCTCTGTCCCATCGCGCCCTCAAGTGTGATGGTCTCACCACTCATATACTTGAAATCCGGTGATGCGAGTGCCACGCATGCACGTCCAATCTCTTTCTCTACGTCTCCGAAGTGTCCCATTGGCGGCATCTTTACATTTGCCTTGAACGCATCCGGATATGCCTTCTCAAAATTCTCAAGCTGTGATGTCCATGCGAGAGGACATACTATATTGACATTTATTCCGTCAGCTGCCCACTCTGTAGCTGCAACTCTTGTAAGGCCCCTGATGCCTTCCTTCGCTGCCGCATATGCGCACTGTCCGTAATTTCCAAAGAGGCCTGCACCTGATGCAAAGTTGATGACTGAACCCTTTGTCTCCTTCAGATATGGATAGCATGCCTGCATATAGTAAAATGCAGCGTAAAGACCTGAATATATGGCAAGGTCAAACTGTGCTGTTGTGTGATCTGCGATGGTAACACCTGATGCAGATGCCTGTGCATTGTTGATGAGCACATCTATTCTTCCAAATTCCTTAACGGTCTGCTCCACAACGTTCTTGACAACGCTCTCATTGTCCGCACCTGCGTTTACATCAGCCTGGACTGCAAGAACCTTGATCCCATATTTGCTCTCAAGCTCTGCCTTTGCATCCTCAAGCTTCTGGACATTACGTCCTGTAAGCACCAGATTGGCACCTTCCTTGGCATATGCTGTCGCTATTCCGTATCCGATGGATCCACAGCTTCCATCACTGAGAACTGCACGTCCACCTCCTGTTATTATCGCTGTCTTACCTGTTAAAAACCCCATAAGTATATACTCCTTTCCTGGCCATGACTACTTTCTTCTCACCGCATAGATTTCTGTCAACCATAACATATATCTATAATTTCATAGCCCATGTCTATTATTATAGCCACACTACCTACCCAAAACAACACCTTCACATACCTTTAAATGAAAATATTTATGCATATCTTTACTTAACCCACTATCCTGTCCTCTTATTAAAATTTATATAAACTTGCTTGACTAAATCCGATTTCGGATTTATATTGGATAGTGGTGCTTTCCCGATCAAATATCATATATTTTAAGAAAATACTTTCTCATTGCTATGGGTTTAAATTTGCACCCCAATAATAACTAAAGGAGTTTTTTCATATTTTATGATCGCATATAAAGACAGTCATTTACAAGAACAGCTACGCATATTTAACACCCTCTGGAAAGCTCAGGACGATATCTGGCAGGAGGCGGCAAGAAACTCCGGGCTGCCTGAAACTGCTTTCTGGATAATTTATATATTGACCATTGAGAATAAAGCTGAACTTACTCAGGCAGAGCTATGCGACACATGGTTCATACCCAGACAGACATGCAACTCTGCTGTCAAAAAACTGGAAGGCAAGGGACTCATTTCTCTGACAACACACAAAGGTGCAGGGAACATCAAATATTTATCACTCACGGAAAATGGAGTCTCATTCGCCAACAAATATATTACGCCACTGACAAATGCTGATATTTCATCATTTTCGAGTTTTACGGATGAGGAAAGAGAACTTCTGCTCTCACTCATGCAGCGTCAGCTCGATTACCTTAAGAAAGGAACTGAAGGATTATGGAAATAAGACTTTCTGATTCATTTACATATAAAAAGCTTATAAGATATGTGCTGCCGTGCATTGCCATGATGATCATGACATCCATCTACAGCATTGTGGACGGCTACTTTGTCTCCAACATCATAGGCAAGAATCCATTTGCAGCGGTCAATCTGGTCATGCCTGTGCTGATGGCGATATCCGCCATAGGATTTATGATCGGTACGGGAGGCAGCGCACTGACTTCATATTATATGGGGCTCGGGGAAAAGAAAAAGGCAAATGAAGTATTCTCGATGCTGGTGTGGCTTATCATCATCTCGTCCTGCATTGTGGCAGTCATAGGATTTGTCTTCATGCCCCAGATAGTCGAGCTCCTCGGAGCCAGCGATACTATACGCTCAGACGCCATATTATACGGAAGAATACTCATTCTGTCAGAGCCGTTTTTTATGCTTCAGAACAGTTTTCAGAGTTTTCTTACAACGGCAGAGAAACAAAACCTTGGTCTGCTGGTTTCAGTACTTGCGGGTATCACCAACATGGTACTTGATTTTCTTCTCATGTTTGTGTTCCGCCTCGGCATAGCCGGAGCTGCGGCTGCCACAGTGTGCGGACAGATTATAGGAAGTGTAGTACCGCTCATATATTTTGCGACCAACACAACAGGATCGTTAAAACTGACGAAAGCAAAGTTTGACTGGAAGTGTATCTGGAAAGCCTGTGGAAACGGCTCTTCTGAGATGCTTACCAACCTGTCCACATCCCTTGTGTCTGTGGTCTATAACCTGCAGCTTATGAAACTTGCGAATGAAAATGGTATAGCAGCATATGGTGTGATAATGTATGTGTCATTCATATTCATGGCAATATTCTTCGGTTATGCCATCGGAGTCACGCCTATCATCGGTTATAACTATGGTGCCGGTAACAAAAAACAGCTGCACAGCCTGCTTAAAAAAAGCCTTGTGATCACCGCCGTCACAGCCATAACAATGACGGTTTTGTCCGAGGTTCTGGCACTCCCTATCGCAAGAATATTTGTTGGCTATGATGATACACTATGCCGTATGACCCAGACCGGTATGATGCTTTTTTCCATATCATTCCTGTTCTGCGGATTCAACGTATTTGGCTCAGGTTTCTTCACAGGTCTAGGCAACGGGCTTGTATCCGCAACCATATCTTTCCTCAGAACACTGGTGATACAGCTTGCAGCGGTGTTGATGCTGCCTATGGTGTTTGGCATCAATGGAATCTGGTGTGCTGTGGCCGTAGCGGAGGCTGTGACCCTTGTCATAACTATCACCTTCCTTATAAAAAATAAAAAGAAATACGGATATTAAACAAAATAAGCCGGAGTATGTGATTTTTAATTATCACGCACTCCGGCATTTTTACATCGCCCTATTCACTATGTTCTTAAGTTCCGGATAGCTGGACACAGCCAGTACATCCTCGTCCGTCTTGTTCTGCAGCGACAAATACCACACCGGTGTCATTCCAGCATTTTTCGCTCCCATGACATCCTTCTTGTAGCTATCGCCCACATAGATGACCTCATCGTTCTTTACGCCCAGCTTTGTAGCTATCATATCGAACATCCTGCGGTTCGGCTTTTCTATACCAGCCTCCTCGCTTGTTATCATTGCGTCAAGTCTGCCCGTAAGTCCAAGTCTGTCTATCTTCCTGAACTGGATATGCGCAGTCATATCTGTACAGATACCAATCTTTATTCCTCTGGCTTTCATATCATCTATAAACTCCAATGCCCCGGGGAATATGGATATCTTGTTCAGGAAATTGTTCCAGAAATAGTTGTACACCTGCAGGTCATACTTAAATGGTGATACCCCCAGAATCTCCAGCATCTTCTGGAAGTACAGCACCCTATTGTGCTGCGCCGCCATATCCCAGGCAGAGAGCTGATCCTTTACCATGTCTCTGCCTTCTTCAAAGGCTTTCATCACTGTCACTTCATCTATATGAAGAAGTTCATTTGCCACATATCTCACAGTGTCATCCACTGCCTTATCATTCTCGTGAAGGCAGTCGTATAATGTATCATCTAAATCAAATACTATTGCTCTTATCATATCTACCGGCACTCCCTTCGAACTTCATCGGTGATCGTTGTTCCACCGGACTTATACCAGTTGTCCACAAAACTGTCAAATTCATCCAGATCTGCTTCACCTGTAACTATCTTCAGGTAAGTATTGCTCTCCAGATTCTCAAGGTGCCACCAGTCTGACACCATGGTCTCAGTCTCACCGAAGTACAGAGATTCGACTTTATTTGTACGCGCATCATTGAGGATCTTGCATGCAGTTATACGGGATGTATATGCCGCCCAGTCCTCCGATGACGCATTATCTTCATTCTTGAGATATGACTCACACGCCTCATAATAAGATTGTTCCAGCAGATTCAGATCATCCGGCTGCCTTATGCCAGAGAACACGTGGTTCAGCTCGCCATAGCATATCTGAAGTGCATTGTTGTAGTCCACGTTCATTGCAAGTGGTCTTGCGGTAGGATCCACATTGAGTTTGTAGTAATCCTTTATAGCCTGATTGTCTTTGTCCTCATATCTTACATAGTCGAACAGCACACTTATTATCTTGCACACTATCTCCGGGTGCTCATATCCCTTTCTGACTACCACGAAGTTGCCATATGGAACCTGAGTGTGATAACTCGTTGAGCCGTTTTCCTCTGTGGCAAGCAGATATGGTTCCCACTTTGCTGTTGGATCGGCCGCTACAGCGTCCATAAGAGGATTATTTGGCGCCCACCATGGTCCAAAGAATGAACCACACTGTCCATTCACTATGAGTTCTATTATGTTGCTGCTTGTCCGCATGAGGAAATTCCGATCCAGAATCCCTTCCTCGTACATCTCATGTATATGCTCCAGAGCCTTCTTTGCCTCCGGCTGTACAGAACCATACACAACATTTCCGTCCTCATCCTTTATCCACTGTTTCGGAAATGCCCCATATGCGGCAAATACAATGTCAAGCGTGTACTCGCTGCTATAACCACAACCGCCGCAGAGACTTGTGTCTGCCACCAGCCCTACGGTACTTCCTACACCATTATTTCCCGGATCCTTCTCAATAAACTGCCTGATGATCTCCTCCGCATCCGAAAGTGTTCTCGGAGCATCAAGTCCCAGCTTATCCATCCAGTCTTTTCTAAGCCATATCAGATTTGGTCCATCTGATATATTTGTCTCAGGTATGGCCATGATACGGTCATCAAATGTGACCACATCCATAATACTGCTGCCATAACTCTTATATATGTTCTTTATCGTTTCACTCATACAGTTGTTATAACTGTCTGTGAGATCCTCGATCATGTCATTTTCCACCAGATACTGCAGCTCATCCATGTCCTGGACGATCATCACATCCGGAAGATCCTTCTGTGCTATCACCATGGATACATTATCATCATACTGATTATCAGCAGCCTCAAATATATCCTGGTTCTGCACATTTAAGATTTCATTTAATATCTGTGTGTATGCGTTATTTTCATACGTTTCTCCCTGTGGGAGATTTGAATTATTTGCACCGGACAGCTTTCCCAGGGTATAGGTGAGCTGTTCCGGATACCTTCCAAGCGGCGTTGTCTCCGCAATATGCATGGCAGACTCATATTCTGCATCTGTGGTCGCCTTAGACGGGGTGGAGGGGGTGTTATTGTCCTGGCAGCCACATATTATTATAAGGGTAATTGTTAGCACACATGTTATTATTTTTTTCAGATACTTCATTGCTGGCATATGCTTTCCTCATTCCACTTAGGTTTTGCAAATAATTTCATATATTATCCTTAACCCTTTACGCCTCCAGACATGCTATCCTTGTAGCACTTCTGCATTATCATAAAGAGAATGATAATCGGTACGGATATCAGCACTGCGCCAGCCGCAAATGAGTTGAACCAGTTGTACACATACTCTTTCTCGAGCATGTTCCAAAGTCCGATGGATACTGTGTAATAGTCCTTGTTGGCTCTGCATATAACCTTGGCAAACACGAAATCAATCCATGGTGCAAGGAACGAATTCAGAACCGTATAAACTATGATCGGACGGCTGAGTGGTATGATGATCCTTGTAAATGACTGCCATCTTGTAGCACCATCAAGGTATGCTGCTTCTTCCAGCGACTTTGGTATAGTATCAAAGAATCCTTTGGCGATATAGAATCCAAGTCCTGAACCGCCTGAATATACGAGTACCAGAGCAACCCTGATGAGTGAGCCTTCTGAAAGTCCCAGAACCTTAAGGATGTAATACACAGCTATCATAGCCATGAATCCCGGGAACATTCCAAGGATAAGTGCCACATTCATAAATGGCTTTCTCAGTCTGAAACGCATTCTTGACATACAGTATGAAACTGCAAGCACGAACGCTGTTGATATTATACACGAGAAAATTGCTATTATCAAAGTATTCTTGAACATCTGCATGAAGTTCAGAATACCTGTGTCTGTAAAAAGCTTTGTATAGTTCGCCAGAGTCAGAGACTTTGGCAGCAGAGTTGAAACATACTGTCCTTTCTCTCCTCTGAAGCTTATCATGATTATCCATGCGATCGGCAGTACCCAGATAACCGAAAGGATTACCAGTATGATATGAACCACGATGTCTCCCAGTGTCCATTTGCTTCTTGCTTTAATCTCATTATTATTTGATTTAGCCATTACTGAAATCCCTCCTCATCTTTATATGATGCGGTGTTGTGGTAAGTTACCAGTGACACAACAGCGAGAACTATGAATGTCATGATACCTATAACAGCACCTAAGTTGTAGTACTGATTATCAACCGTCAGCTTATAGAGCCATGTGACAAGAAGATCTGTCTTTCCGGCAGTCTTTCCAACCGGAGTAGGCGCTCCATTTGACAGAAGGTAGATAACGTTGAAGTTGTTGATATTTCCCGCAAATGTTGTTATCAGATATGGTGCTGTGACAAACAACATATATGGAAGAGTGATCTTGAAGAAGATCTTTACCGGGCCTGCGCCGTCAACTCTCGCAGCCTCGTATATCTCCTCCGGTATGCTCTGGAGGATTCCTGTGACCTGCATGACGGTGAATGGAATTCCTATCCAAATATTGATGACAATTACCATGACTCTGGCAAGTGTTGCATTGCTCCAGAATGGAATAGCATTGTCGATTATTCCGTTATTTATAAGTAATGTATTGACGATACCATTCTGACTGAAGATCGTTCTCATCAGAAGAAGTGATACGAACTGCGGAACCGCTGCTGAGAGCATGAAGATCGCTCTCCACATACCTTTTGCCCTGGTTCCCTTTCTGTTGATCACCATTGCGAGTATCATTCCAAGGAAGTAGTTACTGAATGTGGCTGCCACAGCCCAAACAAGCGTCCAGCCAAGCACTGACCAGAATGTACTTCCTATTGCATCACTAAAGTTCAATATCTTTGCAAAATTCTTCAGTCCAACCCAGTTGAATATAACTGTATGTGAACCAAGCTTGCTGTAATTTGTAAATGCCATAAATATCATGAAAACCAATGGCAATATCGTAAATACAACGACTCCAAGTACAGGAAGTGGAAGAAGAAATGCATGAAGATTGCTGTCAAACAGACTCTTCACATCGTCCTTAAACTTTGGAACCTTTTTGCCTTTATCCCACAGGCAATACGCTTTGTATGCGCTCTCTATACTCACTACCCAAAGGCAGATGAATGCGAAAATTATAAACAGTGTTGCCACACCGTACAGGAGCATGAGCAGAGAGTTGTCACCCTGGGTATATTCAAATACACCCTTTGCATCATTCCAGACCTTCTGCTGTTCCTGACCACCCAGATGGAAGATATCCACCAGTAGTGATGCTCCATGCTTTATCATAAACCATATAAACAGTACCTCAAGTACCAGGTACGAAAATCCCTTTACAAACTGTTTTCTGACTATGCTTCCAAACCCCAAGATCAGAAATGAAATTCTGGTAGCTATGTCTCCATTTGCCGCTGCCTGTGCAACGGTATATGGGTAATCAGATCTTCGTATTTTCTTTATTTTGCTTTTTTTATTTGTTATAGCCTGAGCCATCCTAACACCTCCGTCTCAAAGTAAATTATTATCTCTTCTTATTACAAGTGCCCCATCACCTGTAGATGAATGGAGCACCTGTTTTTGAAATATATAACTAGTATTTTTACTGTGCTACATCAGTGTTAAGTGATGTGTTGAATGACTCTGTCATATCTGCTGCGTTGTCGTGTGTAACCTCACCATTTACGAGAGACTTACCAAAGTTTTCTGCTGGTGTCCAGTAGTTGCTCATCTTAGGAACAAATGGCTGGATGAATGCTGTTGTATCGAATGTTGCATTCTGAGCTGTTACAAGTGCATCGCCCTTAACTGCATCGCTCTCAAGAAGGCTTGTGTTACATGGAACGATGTTTCTTGCTGTGTAGTGTGACTCCTGTGATGCCTCATTTCCAAGGTAGAGTGCAAGTGCAACTGCAACCTGTGGATACTCACAGTTAGGATTTACAGCGATTGCCTTTGATCCTGCAAATGAGAGGAGCTGCTTGTCCGCACCGCCGATCTTGGCTGTTGGCATAACTGCGATTCCGAGATCATCTCCAAGTGCATCGTGTAATGCTGCGTAGTCCCATGAGCCTGAGAACATTGCTGATATTGAACCATCTGTCATACCTGAGATACCAACACCTGACTCATCGTTTACAAAGTTCTTGTTGTTTACAAGATCTACCAGGTAGTCTGTAACAGCCTTGCCGTTGTCACCACCGAAGTTGATTCCTGCATCATTGTCTGTACCATCACCGAATAATGTTCCACCATTTGCAAGGTAGAATGCTGCGATGTACCATGAGTTTGAGAGTGGGAATGAAACCTTACCCTTCTCAAGCATTGTGTCAAGGCTCTTTACATCATCCTCTGTAAATGTCTTCTTGTTGTAGTACATAAACCATGTATTTGTTGTAAATGGCACACCATAGATACCTCCATCAACTGTGATAGAATCTACGATCGCCTGTGAATTTGTTGACTTAACATAATCTGCTGTGCTTCCGCCGAGCTCCGAAATAGCACCTGCATCGATCAGAGTCTGTAACTGGTCATTTGCGAACATGTATACATCTGCTGACGCTGAAACATCCTGTGTTACAGTCTTTCCAGCATCACCCTCACTACATGTACCATACTCAAATGTGATATCCCAGTTTGGATGCTCTTTCTTGAATGCCTCACATGTTGTCTGTAACCACTCGCCGTAATCAGGTGACTGATCCTCAGCTGGTCCCCAGACTGTAAGTGTTGTCTTGATTGCCTCTTCCTCTGAAGCTGCCTCTGTTGCATCTGTAGCCTCTGTTGCATCACTCTTTGCTGCTGCTGTTGTTGACTCGTCCTTTCCTGAATCTCCACATCCTGCCAGCATTGACATTCCCATTACACCCGCAAGTGCAACTGCTGCAAATCTCTTAACTCTCATAACCGTTCCTCCTTAAAAATAAAGTTTTGATTGAATGTTTTTAACACCTTTGCAGTACCTTTACCTTATGTCATTATTATAAGAAAACGTTTCCAATCCGTATATATCAATGATTTTAGAAACATGTTGGATTTTTTAGATATGTTGAATTTTTTTGATGGGCGGGCGCCGCTCCGGCAAGAAACCAGTCGAATGGCAGTCAACTGCGCTACCGCTCCGACCGCATATACAGTGGCGGATCTCCTATATCACACAAGGCGGCTATATAAGATATACTCTGGTTTAGTCAAAAGAATGTTAGCAATTTTATTATGTCCAAATATGTAGATTTTATTACATATATAGATTCTGTTTTATTTTTCGCCGATAACTGATTTTGTTATTATAAAGTATAAAAAAATGTACCTTTTGAGCTTTAATAAGCTTCAAAAGGTACATCCTCTCTTCGTATTCTCGCCTTTTCGTGGAATTTCTATGAAAAGGTATAATTTTTGTATAATTTTCTAGTTTTCTACTCTCTTTGGGAAGTGGAGCATTACTTTCGTGCCGACTCCTGGGGTGCTTTCGATCTTCACCGCGTACTTCTCTCCATAATATAACTTGATCCTCTCGTTTACATTTGACACACCGTAGCCATTGGACGACTTGGACAGGATCAGGGCGGCCTGGGTCTTTGTCATTCCGATACCGTTGTCAGATACGGTAAAGTCAATGAAATCTCCATTCTCCTTTCCTTCTATGCGTATCTCTCCTCTGCCGTCAGTCTTGACGTCAATTCCATGCCCTATCGCATTTTCAAGCAGCGGCTGGAGTATCAGATTCAATGTTTCATATTTTAAGATACTGTCATCTATGTCGTACACCACATCAAAGCTGTTGTCATGCATGGCAAGCTGGATATCAAGATACGACTTGATATTTGCTATCTCATCTTTGACAAGCAGGATGTTTTTTCCTTTGTTCAGGGCTGTCCTGTAGAATGTGGACAGAGACAAGGTGATCCGGCTTATGTCTTCCTGCTCCGCCTCAAGGGCTTTCCAATTGATCATAGACAGAGAATTGTACAGGAAATGCGGGTTGATCTGGGCCTGAAGTGCCCTCATCTCGTATTCTTTTTCCTTGATCTTGCTCTGATATACCTCATTGACAGTCTCATCAAGGCGCTTACTCATGCTGTTGTAGCCATTTATAAGATCACCAATCTCATCTGTACTGTCATTTTCTATAACCATGCCCAGATTTCCTGTCTCGGTGGCCTTCATAGTCTTCTGAAGATTTTTGATTCGCTTCGTTATAAATTCTGATACCATATTTATACATAATATACCTGCGAGCATACTTACCAGAAGTGCCGCCACCGCTATTATAAGTATCGGACGAACCGATGAGATTATAAGTTTGTTCGGTTTGTATACACATATGTTCCAGCCGGTCGCCTTGGACGTCTTATCTATGAACTGATACCCTGAATTTTCCATCTCTCTCAGAACATCGAATTTATCCACATCCAATTCATATGCTGACTGCTCATCGGCAAATGTATTCTTGTTGAATATCATATGTCCATACTCATCCTCTATGATAAGCCCATAATTATCAAACATTGTCTCTGTATAAAACGGTTGAAATACACTGTCATAATCCACGCCTACATACAAAACGCCCTTGGCACCTTTCTGCTCCAACATAGCCATCCGGCTGACTGAAAATGCAGTTCGGCTTTCCAGATCAATATGCCAGTGTATATTGTTATCCAGATCATCATATGCATGCGTTCCATCCGCCAGATCTTTTAACGGTGCAACTGTTGACCCATGTTTCACATCACTGGCATCAGTATATATCGTGACCTGGTTTACATCCTCATGGAAATACATGATTGATGCCAGCAGAGGATCGATCACCGTACTGAACTGCTCATAATTCTGATATGCCGATTGATCTGCGCTCAGTATCTTTGCAATCGACTGGTTATACGATATATATTTAGAGAGGTTGTTATATATCTCCAATTCATTGTCCATGGAATCCGTGGTCTGGCTGACATAAGATTCCAAGATCGTTGTCTCCCGGGCCCACAGGATCTTTTTCATCTCCATATATGTTATACCCAGTATTATCATAACAGGCACAAGTCCGGCCAGCAGATAAATAACAACCATTTTGCCAGTCAGCTTCATATCACGAAATCTCTTCTTGACTCCACCTTTGTTCATCTACGATCCCCCTGCTTAACGAGTTCTGCAATCGTCCTTTTCCAAGTCTGCTGTATGTCTACTCACCGCCTGCAACACCGCTCTCCCTGAATTTCTGAGGGCTCACTCCATAAAACTCCCTGAAACTCGAACAAAAGTAGGATACATTCTGATAACCACACATCGCACCTATATCTACAATCTTCGCCATACTATTCTCAAGCATATCCCTTGCCCGCTCCATTCTGTATGACTTGATAAATTTGCTCAGGTTCTGTCCCGTCTCTTTCTTAAACACTGTGCTGAGATAACTTGGGGCAAGATATACCATATCCGCAAGCATATCTATGCCAAGCTCGCTCCCGTAATTCCTGTAAATATACTGCTTTACTATCTCCACTTCCTTATGTCCGGTCTGACTCTTGTCCTCAAAGCAGGCCGCCAGTCTGTCTATCGCAACCTCAACGAGACCTGTAAGGCTCTGAAAATCCGTCGTCATATACATCTTTTCAACATCTTTGTTAAGATCCGCCTCACCGGTCCCATCTATACTGCCGTATATGTCCTTCAAAAGATTTGAGTAGAGAAACTTTATATATATCTGTGAGCACTCATTCTTGTGCCTGTACTTTTCACAGAATTTGTCAAAATGTTCCCTGAGTGCCTCCACATCCTTCATCTTGATGTCCTGTTTCATCTGTTTCATGAGAGTGTCATCATCAAACTGGATCATTCCTGACGAATCGCTCTCCATATTTGGGTAGAACACCTTTATCTCCGGATGATAAAACTTATTGTCCATAAGCTCATCAAGCTCATCGACCTTCTGTTTCATGTCCTCAGGGTTCTCTATATCCGATGAAACTGCTATAAAGCATTCCTCATCGTAATCACTTTTAATTATCCTGGCAAGCTCCTGGGCCGTGTAAACCGCATCTGTTTCATCGCCCAGAAAAATAAGTTCCTGCTGTTGATTCAGATTGAGATATCTCTGTATTCCAAGTGCCAATATCTTCTCATTTTTCTTGAAATCTACATCTCGTCTTCCAAAGAAATCGTGATTAAATTCAACCAGCAGAATTCTCTTAAATCTGGCAAAATTCAGGTTCAGACCGTTGTACTCTCTGCGTATACTCTCTATATCTTCGCCATTTACAAGCATATATAGCGCATGCTCATAAAGGAATTCCATGCTCTTGCTCTTGAGCTCATCCGAGGCTTTAGCCGCCTCTAGCTCATCCACAACCTTCTCCAACGTCTCCTTAAACTCCTTCGGGTCGACCGGTTTCAATATATAATCCACAACTCCCAGCCTTATTGCTCTCTTTGCATAGTCAAATTCATTGCAGCCGCTGAATATCACACATCTCATTTTCTTCTTCTCATTTACCACATTGTCAATGAGTTCTATACCGTCCATGAAAGGCATCTTCACATCGGTGAGGAGGATATCATAATTCTCCTGACGCATCTTCTCCAATGCATCAAGACCGTTTACCGCCTCGTCGATATCAAATTCCATATTCAGCTTTTTCAGGAGGAATCTTATCCCGTTTCTCTCTATTCTCTCGTCATCAACGATCAGTATTCTATACATCTCTCCACCGCCTTCCTTTTTCTTGATGTGAACTGTTTTCGCATCACATTACAACTTTAGTATATTTAATTATAACCGACTTACTTCCTGTTCGCCACCAAAACCTAAATCAAAAGGGGACGGAGGTGCCTGACCCCTCCGTCCCTTGCTGTGAAATAAACTAAGTTTTATATTATAATCTCCAAATGTCCTTGTTGTACTCAGCGATGGTTCTGTCTGATGAGAAGAATCCAGCCTTGCTGATGTTGACAAGTGCCTTCTTTGCCCAAGTCTTACGATCCTCGTAGTCTACAAGTACGCCTTCCTTGGTCTTGATATAATCTTCAACATCGAGGAGTGTCATGAACCAATCCTTTACGATAAGTTCGTTGTGAAGTCTCTCAAGGCTTTCCTTCTGTCCGATCTCAAGGAGCTCATCACTCACGATGAAATCAACAAGCTTCTTGATCTCAGGCTGCTCGTAGTAATCCTTTGACACATAATCAGCCTTTGCATAGTGGTCGATGACTGCCTCGCTTGACTCGCCGAAGAAGTAAATGTTATCCTCTCCGACAAGCTCTCCAATCTCAACATTTGCACCATCTCTTGTTCCGAGTGTAAGCGCGCCGTTCAGCATGAACTTCATGTTTCCGGTACCTGATGCCTCCTTTGATGCAAGTGAGATCTGCTCTGAAATGTCACATGCAGGTATGATCTTTGCTGCCTTTGACACATTGTAGTTCTCGATCATGACAACCTTGAGGTATGGACTTACCTCTGGGTCATTATCGATGAGCTGCTGCAGGCAGAGGATGAGATGAATGATATCCTTTGCGATGGTGTATGCAGGAGCTGCCTTTGCACCAAATATTACAGTCACAGGAGTCTTTGGAAGATTTCCTGCCTTGATATCGAAGTACTTGTGGATAACCCAGAGTGCGTTCATCTGCTGACGCTTGTACTCATGAAGTCTCTTAACCTGTATATCAAAGATAGAATTCTCATCTATGTCAATGTTCTGTGTCTCCTTAAGGTAATCCTTGAGAACGACCTTGTTCTGCTTCTTGATATCCATGATCCTGCCAAGGACTGCGTCATCATCATAGAACTTAGCAAGGTCATTCAGTTTCTCTGCATCCTTTTTGTAGCCGTCACCGATGAGCTCTGTGATATATGCTGCAAGCTGCTCGTTGCAGTGGAGAAGCCATCTTCTGAATGTGATACCATTTGTCTTGTTGTTGAACTTCTCAGGATAGATCTTGTAGAAGTTGTTCAGCTCAGAATCCTTGAGGATCTCTGTGTGAAGGTATGCAACACCGTTTACACTGTGGCTATAGTGTATATCAATGTGTGCCATGTGCACTCTCTGATCCTTGTCGATGATATATACGCTCTCATCCTTGTATCTGTTACGAACCTTCTCGTCCAGCTTCTTGATGATAGGAACAAGCTGTGGAACAACCTTCTCAAGGTAAGCAAGCGGCCACTTCTCAAGAGCCTCTGCAAGGATAGTGTGGTTGGTGTATGCGCACACCTCTGTCACGATCTCTGTAGCCTCGTCAAATGATATTCCCTCAGCGGTAAGAAGTCTGATGAACTCAGGGATCACCATTGAAGGGTGTGTATCATTGATCTGAACTGCTGCATAATCCGCCAGGTCGTGAAGATTTGAACCCTTTGCCTTAGCCTCATCAAGAATGAGCTTTGCACCATTTGCCACCATGAAATACTGCTGGTAGATACGGAGAAGATTTCCAGCCTCATCGCTGTCGTCCGGGTACAGGCAGAGTGTCAGGTTCTTTGCAATGTCTGTCTTGTCGAAGTTAATTCCGCCCGGCTCCATGATGGACTCGTCAACGCTCTCGATATCGAAGAGGTGGAGCTTATTTGTTCTGTTCTCGTATCCGGTTACATCTATATCGTACATTCTTGACTGGACTTTCAGGTTGCCAAATGTGATCGTGTTGGTAACGTCTGTCTTCTCGAGCCAGCTGTCTGCCTCAATCCAAGGATTTGCAGTCTCCTTCTGGTAGTTGTTCTCAAATACCTGCTTGAACAGACCCATGTGGTAGTTAAGTCCAATTCCATCTCCGTGAAGTCCGAGGGTTGCCATGGAATCAAGGAAGCATGCTGCAAGTCTTCCAAGTCCGCCATTTCCAAGTGATGGTTCCGGCTCAACCTCCTCTATGTCATAGATACTCTTGCCATTCTCAGCAAGCACCTGTTTAACCTCGTCAAATACACCAAGGTTGATGAGATTGTTCGAGAGAAGCTTTCCAATGAGAAACTCTGCTGAGATGTAATAAACCTTCTTCTGTCCCTCCTCTGAAACCTTTCCGTCTGCGAGCTTCTTTGTCATATCAAGGAGTGCGAAGTATATCTCCTCATTTGTACAATCCTTGATCTCCTTGTTGTATTTCTTCATGCAAATGTCCTTTAACATAATATCCTCCTTACAAATATACGTCTTCACCCTGTTTCTTCCATACAGTCTGGTGAGATCCCTTAATTTATCTATATGTTCCTGTGTAAATTCCCATGTTGCGCCCTTGGTAAGCCTCCACTTCCAGTTGCCGCCAAGCGTTGATGGATAGTTCATTCTGGCACTGTTGTCCTTGCCCAGAATATCCTGCATCTGAAGTATGACCGTGTCCGCTGAGCTCATGTAAAGTGCATGTATCATCTTCTCTGCCACATCATCCAGGCTGTTCGCCATGAGGTACTTCATCATATATTCCTGAAGCTCCTCACTCTGTCCGCTGATATAACTTTTCAGCATATCATTGTCGTGGGTTCCGATATACGCTACGTAGTTCTTTGCGTGATTGTGCGGCAGATATTCATTTGCCGTATTGCCGTCAAATGCAAATTCCAACACCTTCATGCCCGGATAACCGGATTCCTTCACCAGCTTCTGAACCTCTGGCACGACCACGCCGAGGTCCTCAGCTATAACCTTGGATGAGCCTATGGCACTGTCTATAGCATCGATGAGTTTCTTTCCCGGTCCCTGTCTGTAGTAGCCATCCTTCGGCTCGCCATTTGCCGGGATGCTGTAGTATCTGACTATTCCGATAAAATGATCTATACGGATCACGTCGTAGAGCTTTGCAGATGCAGCAATTCTCTTCTTCCACCACGCGAAATCATCCTTCTCCATGACATCCCAGTCATAAATCGGGTTACCCCACTTCTGTCCGTAGCTTGAGAACATGTCCGGCGGGCATCCTGCCACAACTGACGGTGCAAGACTTCCAGAAAGCTGGAACTGATCCGTGTTCGCCCACACATCCGCACTGTCCAGTGCAACATAGATCGGAATATCTCCAATGATGCTTATTCCGTTTCTGTTGGCATACTCTTTTAATGGCATCCACTGCTCGTAGAACTTGAACTGAAGGAATTTGTAGAATTCCACGTCTTCACCAAGCTTTTCTCTGTAAGCTGCCATAGCCTCCGGCTTTCTCTTCTTGATCGCCGGTTCCCACACAAGCCATTCTCTATTGTTATGATCAGCCTTGATCGCCATATACAGCGCATAGTCATCTATCCACTGTTCATTTTCCTCTATGAAATCTGCGTAATCCCTGCTGTCTTTGTGCTCTGATCTGCCAAATGCTTTTCTGAGAACTTCAAATCTCTGTCTGTATATTCTGGCGTAGTCGATCTCGTCATCACTGTCAGCCCATTTGTAGGATTCTACCTCCTCTTTCTTGAGAAGCCCTTCAGCTATCAATGTAGCCAGATCGATAAAATACGGATTGCCCGCAAATGCTGAAAACGACTGATAAGGACTGTCACCGAAGCTTGTTGGTCCTATCGGAAGCACCTGCCAGTACTTCTGCCCTGCTCTTTTCAACATATCAACAAAATCATAAGCATCTCTTCCCATGGTTCCAATTCCATATGGTGATGGGAGGCTGCTTATCGGCAGGAGTATTCCTGCGCCACGCTCCAACGCTTTACTCATATATGATACCTCCTGAACAGTTCCTGTTATGGCTTGTATTTTATTAGCATTTCCCCTTTTATGCTTGCATTATATAAGCAATTTATTGTACAATTCTATCATCTTGATGATGTACAATATGTAAAAGCTGTAAAAAATCGTCGAATTAACAAAAAGGAGGCACATGGTTATATGAACAGTCTTGAATACGAAAATCTTCTGGAGAATAAGACCCATGCGGACCCGATGTTTCCGTACAATACTTACCTGTGCTCCATACCACTTGACTTCAATTCTGTGTCTCTGCACTGGCATGAATTTATGGAGATTATCTATATCAAAAAAGGCAAGGGAAATGTGACTGTGGACTTCACAACTCACTATGTTGAGGAGGGTGACATAGTCATTATCCTGCCAGGACACATTCACGGAATCTCCCAGCACGAAGGCTATTCAATGGAATATGAGAATATTCTTTTCTCCGTCGACATGTTCAGATCCAGAAATCACGACTCACTGGACAGCGAGTTTTTCCTGCCTCTGCTGGCGGGCGACGTGGATATCAAGAGTATTTATGACAGGGACGATCCATTATATCCGTCTCTTTCCGCATGTCTTAACAGGGTAGACAAGCTCTGCTCAGAGACGCCAAAGGGATACCACCTTGCACTTAAGGGATGCTATTTTGAATTCTTCTACATTCTCTATGCCAACTCCACCGCAAGGGATGAGGCAGACAGGAAGAACCGAGCCAGGGATCTGGAGAGAACAAAACTCATCCTCTCCTACATAGACGAAAATTACAAAGAGGCCATATCCATAACGGATATAGCCTCCTACTGTGGATTCTCTGAATCCCATTTTATGCGATTTTTCAAGAACACCATGGGGGTGTCATTTGTATCATATCTGAACGACTTCAGGCTGAATGTTGCCGCAAGACTTCTCTCCTCCAATGACGAGAGCATACTCTCCGTCGCGGAGAACTGCGGCTTCTTCAACCTGTCCTACTTCAACAGGATGTTTAAGAAGAAATACGGCGTGACTCCGGGTAAATACAGGGATAATCATAACCTGTAAGCGGCCACTCATTGCCTACTACGCATCAGATCTTGAATACGAGTTCTTCATCTGATTGCTGAGTTCATAGAGAACCCTGCCAAGGGTTGCATTTGCCTCACGTCTCACCATATCTGTGGTCTCCTGGTTGGCCTGCTGGCGGAGTTTCTCGCCCAATGGCTGTTCATTCATAATATCATCATATCTGTATATTATCTCATGTGCCTTGGACATGACTTTCTCCTCGTACCTTTCGATATGGAACACCGACTTCGCATAAGATGCGTCCGCCATCGCTGCGATCATACGGCTGGTCCAGTAGAAGTTGTCCGTGGAAGCATCCGCCCCTGTATTTGCCAGATACTCAGGAGTCGTGTCTACATTTGCATAGAAAGGAACCATGACATTGAATGCATTCGATGCAAATGCTATCCACTGTACAGCGCAGATATCCTCTCCAACATATGGTCTCATCTGGATCGCCGACATGAAATCCGTCCTGTTCACACCTATCGATCTATATGCCCCGCGCATCTTATTGTCGCCGTAATTGCCGTACGGATCATACGGAGTTCCCTGATAATGCGAAGAAAGCACATACTTCACATCCTCCATGGTTATCTTCTTCTCTGGTATCATGCACCATGGAATGTCATCCGAAACCGGCGTAAAGTCCGCATCCGGTCCGTCCCAGACTGCCGAATTCGGGTTGAGCGTCCGCTCCATGAACCATGCCCTCGGGGTGTTGTACACGTGATCCGCATCGTCGTGGCTGCCGAATATATCCCGTGGACAGATCGTGTCCTCCATATTCTCCACGTTCAGATGATACTTCTCTATAAATGCTGGAAGATCTGCCGAGCACATGAACTCGCTCTGCGCTCCCATTGCGTCTGCCATATCAAATTCGTCCATACCAAACTGGTTTGGCATGACAACATACACATCATCAGGAACTTTTCTCGCGATCCAATGATGTCCTCCGATGGTCTCAAGCCACCAGATCTCGTCTACATCCTGAAATGCAATTCCGTTCATCTCATAGGTTCCATATCGCTCAAGCAGGCTGCCAAGTCTCTTCACGCCCTCTCTTGCGCTCTTTATATATGGAAGTGTAATGCTGACTATATCCTCCTCGCCGATACCTCCAGTCTTCTCAGGCTTATCTCCCTCCGCAGGCTCATAGCACACCAGTGGATCCGCGCCGAGCACTCTTGGATTTGAGGTTATGGTCTCCGTCGCCGTCATAGCCACATTTGCAGAATTCACTCCGCTTGCCGCCCAGATTCCTTCGCCCGCCAGCGCATTTGGAACACAGGTGTAACGCATCGGATCATCCGGAAGTTCAATCTCCACATGGGATATCTCCGCCTTGTATATTCTTGGCTGCTCCTCCGGCTTCACAACCACATATTTCTTCGGCGTGTACGAACCGGCACCCGAATCGTCATTTCTCGCTATTATTGTTGAACCGTCATAAGACGCTTTTTTTCCTACCAATATTGTTGTACATGGCATTATCTATTCCTCCATTTTTTAAATATTTTTCATCTTTTTTATAATTAAAAATATAATATATCCCGCAAGGCTTCCGAGGGTATTCATAACTACATCATCGAGCTGGCAGTAACCGCGCTCCGTTATAAGCTGAACCGTCTCTATGCAGACACTGCACAGAAATCCAAACAGTACAGTGCATTTGGACAACCTGTCTACCGCCCTGCCATCGCCATTCTTACTTCCAGCCACCGCCAGCGGGAAAAGCACGCCGAACGGCACAAAGAGCAATATATTTTCTATGACAAATGCGTGCTCCTGGGGCGTCACTCCCCACGTCTGAAACAGCGTCATGTCAATGCCTTGCCTTGAGCCCGGCTCTCTGGACAGGAACACAGTAACTGCCATCACCGCCAGATACACCACCAGCAGAAACCACACTATTGACTTCTTCACACGTCCTCCGGCACTGACCTTTTTCCCTGCAGGACTCACTGTATACACGAGATAAACCACGACTGCTATGCATCCACATAGAATCCCTATCGGCAGGTAGCCCGCGACCTCCATTATATCTTTTATAATAAGTTCAAACATACATTCCCCTCAGTAATTTCTACTATACTATGTCGCACTGCCCATTATATCATATGTCAGCGTACGTGAGTGCGATGACCTGCGCACGCATCAGCGTGCTACATTATACCACGATTCCCAACATGTGTCATTTTACACATTGTTTACATACACCGCGTCTGATATACTTTACATGTCAGTCCAACTAACCATTTGGACGGGCTGAACAAATATAGAACAGGAAATATCCAACATGATAATAGCAAAAAAAATTCTAAAAATAACATGTATCGTCCTCGGCGTGATCCTTGCGGCCGCCATAATATTTGTAGGAGTTCTCACCATAACAGAATACAAGCCAGACGATTCCGAATCCCTTGAGGTCACATCCGGAAGCACATTTGGCAAAAATACAACCGGCTCAGCCAAGCTTTCACCATCTGTCGGCGACTCCATATCCATCGTGACATGGAATCTCGGCTACGGATCCCTCGGTGCAAATGCTGACTTTTTCATGGACGGAGGAGACAGTGTGTACACTTCCACCGCAAAGCAGGTAAATGACAATATGGAAGCCATCACATCAGAGCTGAATTCACTTGCCGCTGACATCTTTCTTCTCCAGGAGGTCGATGAACGATCATCCAGAAGCCACAAGATAAACGAAGCCGATATTTTGAGAGAAAAGCTACCATCATACACAAGCTCATACGCCTACAACTACAAAACACTCATGGTTCCATATCCACTTCCACCGATCGGCAGAGTGACATCAGGAATAATGACTCTCAGCTCATTTGAAGTATCGGATGCAGAAAGAATACAACTTCCATGTCCATTTACCTACCCGATCAGACTGTGCAACCTGAAAAGATGCCTGATCGTGTCCAGAATACCGATTGCCGGAAGTGAACACGAACTCGTCATAGTAAATCTCCACCTGGAGGCTTATGACTCAGGCGAGGGCAAAGCCGCCCAGACCAGGATGCTCGCCGACATTCTCCAAAATGAGGCTGCAGCAGGAAACTACGTTATCGCAGGAGGCGACTTCAACCAGACTTTTTCAAATGTGGATCTGTCCGCATACCCTCAGCAGTCCGCTGACCTGTGGGCACCAGGAAGCATAGATGTATCTGAATTTGGAGATTCCTTCACCTGCAGCACCGATTCCTCAGCTCCGACATGCCGATCCCTGGACAAACCATACGAAGGAAGCGACCACGAGAGTTTCCAATATTATGTCATCGATGGATTCATAGTATCGAGCAATTTGCAGATCAACTCCACAGAGACCATAGATCTGGATTTTAAAAACAGCGATCACAATCCGATAAGACTCGATGTTGCGTTGAAATAAACTATATTTTCAGTTGTTTTATGCATGTTATTTTAATTAACATTAATTATGTATAATTTTATGTTTAAAATACATTTTTCTCTTGATTTATGCCGTTTTTACATGTATTATGGCATTGTAAATGTTATAAATATTAACATTTGTTGCTAGTTTTGAATAATACTTCTAAGAATAATAGAGAATACTCATCAGAGAAAGGAATTTTGATCATGAAGAAATTATCACAGTCACGTCTCGCCGACACTGTCATGAACGGAAGAAAAGAAAAGGGTATGACCCAGGCTCAGCTCGCCGATGCAACCGGTATCAACAGAGCACTCATTTCCAGAATAGAGCAGAAGGATTTTGTTCCTTCTATAGAACAGCTCGAAAGTTTGTCAGAGGTTTTGAACTTCGACCTCACAGAAATGTTCATCAATGCTGGCGCACACAAGCTCGAGTCTCCATCCCCACTGAACATTGCAGTGGCAGGAACCGGTTACGTTGGTCTGTCCATTGCGACCCTGCTGGCACAGCACAACCATGTAACGGCAGTTGACATCATCCCTGAAAAGGTTGATCTCATCAACAACAAGAAATCCCCTATACAGGACGACTATATTGAGAAATATCTCGCCGAGAAGGAGCTTGATCTCACAGCAACTCTCGATGGCAAATCAGCATACAAGGATGCAGATTTCGTAATCATAGCTGCTCCGACAAACTACGACAGCAACAAGAACTATTTCGACACATCAGCCGTTGAGGCCGTTATCGAGCTCGTCCTCAAGGTCAACCCGGATGCCATCATGGTCATCAAATCAACTATACCAGTTGGATATACCGAGTCCGTAAGGAAGAAATACAACACGTCAAATATCATTTTCAGCCCAGAGTTTCTTCGTGAATCAAAGGCACTGTACGACAACCTCTATCCATCAAGGATAATTGTCAGCACAGACAAGAATGACGAGAAGATAGTTAAGGCATCCCATACATTTGCCGCACTGCTTCAGGAGGGTGCCCTCAAGGAAGATATAGACACTCTGTTCATGGGCTTCACCGAAGCTGAGGCTGTAAAGTTATTTGCAAATACCTATCTTGCACTCCGCGTGTCCTACTTCAACGAGCTTGACACATACGCAGAGATGAAGGGACTTAACACACAGGACATCATAAACGGCGTATGTCTCGACCCAAGAATCGGAACACACTACAACAACCCATCATTTGGATACGGCGGATACTGTCTGCCAAAGGATACAAAGCAGCTCCTTGCCAACTACAACGACGTGCCTCAGAATATGATGAGCGCCATCGTTGAGAGCAACAGAACGAGAAAGGACTTCATCGCAGACCGCGTTCTCTCCATCGCAGGCTACTACGACTACAACAATAACGGTGATTACTCAGCAGCCCAGGAGAAGGAATGTGTCATAGGTGTATACAGACTGACGATGAAGAGCAACTCCGACAACTTCCGCCAGAGCAGTATACAGGGTGTCATGAAGCGTATCAAAGCCAAGGGCGCAACCGTCGTTGTATACGAGCCAACCCTTGAAGACGGAACCACATTCTTCGGAAGCAAAGTTGTAAATGACCTAGACAAATTCAAATCCATGTCCGACGCTGTCATCGCCAACAGGTACAATTCATGCCTCGACGACATCAAAGACAAGGTATACACAAGAGATCTGTTCCAGAGAGACTAATCTTTAAGAAGACCTTTAAGAACATTTTTATAACATAAAAAATAACCGAATGATACTAATTAAAACTTGTATCATTCGGTTATTTTTTGTCAATATTTCTTATGAATTGGCCTGAGCCTTGAGCTCCTCAAGCATCTGAGGAAGTCTTGTATCCATCTCGTCATCCTTGAACTGACATGTACCAACCTTCCTGTGTCCACCGCCGCCATACTTGAGCATAAGGCTTCCAACATCCATGGTCGCTGTGCGGTTCAGGATACTGTATCCAACTGCTGCCGAACATCCCTGTCCACCACGTCCGCTTACTATCCACGCTGACACATTCTGTTCAGGATACATACTGTATATCATGAAACGATTGCCGGTGTATATCGGATCCACTCCGCGAAGATCGCTTATGATAAGATTACCGTCCACTATGGTATGTGCCTTGACCATCTCCTTGAACTTCTCTGTCTGCTCATTATACAGAACTATTCTCTCCTGTATGTCCGGCATGGCAAGTATCTCATCAGTGGTCATGGTACGACATGCATCTATAAGCTTTTCCATGAGCTGATAGTTTGATATGGTGAAATTTCTGAATCTTCCAAGTCCGGTTCTAGGATCCATCAAGAATCCAATAAGTATCCATCCCTTTGGATTCTGTACCTCATCAATGGTAAGATTACCTGAATCAACCTTATCAACAGCCTCCATCATATCGTCAAACTGCGGAAATCTCTCTCTGCCTCCATAATACTCATAGATTATTCTAGCGCACGATGGAGTTATACGACTCTCCCCCTTGTATTTACCCTCAAGCGCCAGTCTCTCATGCTCACTTGAATGATGATCGAACCAAAGTCCGCAGCCCTCAACAAATGGCACATTTGCAAGGCAGTCATCCTCCGTAACCTCGATCAATCCGTCCTGAAGATCCTTCGGATGCGCAAACTTCCAATGATCAATAATTCCCGCTTCCTTCAGCAGTGCGCCACACGCAAGTCCATCAAAATCCGATCTTGTAACCAACCTCATAGTAAATCCTCCCTGGTATTGAACTTCAGCCCTGTAAAACCGGGCTAAATCGTCCATTTTCCGTAACAAATATATTTTAATTATATAGAAGTGGATGGGGTATTTCAAGGAGCATTTTTATCAGTGAAAGGGCTCACCATTCCAATCAGATATCCGCTTACCGAGTTCCATAACTTGTTTCTTCACATCCAGCATACCAGCCATGTTCTCCAAAGTCATATGCTCAACAACGCTTTTTACCCTTAGTAACCCATGACATCATCCCAAGATCATCCAGTATCCTTGTCTTATCCAGATACGATTCTATCCTTTTGACAAATGCTCTTCCATCCTGCTTGTACACATGAAATATCCCCGCATCGTCCTTGTCGTAGAACGCATTTATCGCCACATGGGAATGGGTCGTGATGAACACCTGAACATCATTCTTTTCAGCAAATTCATATATATACTCATCTAGCTCCGGTATGACCAGCAGATTTAGCAGCACCAGAATGATCGTCTTAAGACCGCTTCCAGAAGAGTGTCCTCAATTATCGTCTCATCGTAACTGCTATTGTTCAGAAATGCCCTAATAATGTTGCTTGCACCACTGCCAGTGCTGGACAGATCCTCCAGAGTCTCACCAAGCTTCTCTTCCTCCTCGGGAACAATATTGCGCTCCGCAGCAACGTGTCTGAATACATATCTGTCCCTCTCATTACCTATATCAACTCCCACTTCATTTGCATATGAAGTATTCCATAGAGGCAGTCTGTCATTCCATTCCACTATGTAACCACCACTGTCCTCAGGCTTCACCTTGTAGCCTATCGAACGTCCATTTGACAGGTTCCACATGGTTCCGCTTGTATGCCCCTGGATCGATGAATACCCGCGCAACAAGCTGTCACACATCTCCCTGGTGATCGGTATCTCCGCAATGATCTCATCCGCGCAAGATGCAATCTGCTCCCTAATGATATACATTCTGTCATACATCATCCCCACCACGTCAATGACGCTTGATTTTCCGCTGTTGTTCTTGCCGATTATCACCGACACACGTGGAAGGTTGTCAAGTTCTGTGTATGTGTCGGCGGTGAATGCTTTGTAGCCTTTGAATCTTATTCCTTTGTACATTAGTTATTTTCGCCCTATGTTTTACAACAAATTCATATTATAATATTTGTACTCTTCACAATCCGAAAGCAATTCTACAAGCCTTACAATTTTCACGTTATCCTCCTCTGCCAATATCTTCTCTCTAATTATCTTTTCTGCTACTAACATATTATTATATACAATTTGTTCCAACATCTTCCATTCGTTCAAATTCTTTGTCTTTAAATCCGGTACCTGATCAAGTACATAATCAATAATTGCGGAAAAACTATCTTCTTCTAAATCATACCTTAAACTATTCTCTTTAATAATCCATTTTGTATTTTTAGGATTATTTATATTTACGTTCTCTTCATTATATAAATTTATCTTTCTAATGAACTTTAGGGTAGTGTTATCACATCCCTCGTCACCCATATAACTAAATTTATGCCAATTTTCAATATCATGCACTATACAATTATCCGGATCACTCAATAATTTCGCCATTTCAAATAATTCTCTTTCTAACTTATCATCACATAATTTCCAACTGCATAACGCATCAAATATCGATATTATTTTTTCTTGCGACAGGAAATATTTTTTATCTTTATTGTGAAGTTTTTTGTCTAACTTATATAACAAATGGTTGATTTCCAAATCACTATACTTTCCTAGGTTGTATAGTCTAATTATATCATTACTAATCTCAAACTCACTATTTTCTATTCTGCACGAAGATTCTTGTTTAACAAAAGTAATACTCTTATCTTTTCCATACATCCGTTTTGCCAATTGTGTCGGACCTAATACCTTTACTAAATTTGCAATTTCTCTCTCATAAGATTCTTGATTATAAAAGAAAATGGTTGTAACTACATGTTCATTTAATATAAATTCTCTAAGAATATCCTTATCTGTCACATCCAAAGAATGCCCAAATATATACAACGCAACTTTCTCATTACTAGCTCTTACACACTCCTCTGTTATCTTGTCTACCCAATCCTTATAACTACAATCTGTACGCTTTTGCATTCTCTGATAATATTTTTGAAACTCTATATACTCCACGTTTGTGGACCTTGAGTTATCATCAAGATATTCATCTATCCCCAGTACTAAATCACTCTCTTTATTAGCTTTTTGAGACTTACCATGTATATAATCATAAATAATGTGTCTGCATCCATTATCATATACTCTTTTATATGTATCAGTATAATTAAACGAAATAATATGCGTTGGATTCAATTTAGCAATACTCTTGTTATAACTGTCAATAATCATTTCACCAACATATTCTGCTAAATATATTTCAAGTGCTGTAATCATTCGATTCAAATCTTTAACAAGTTTAGATTTAATATTTTTAAAAAAGGCATCCGAAATATCTTCTAATATATAGTTTTCATCCATCATCTCTTGACAAAATGCCTCGATTATTTTCGTTGGCAAAATAACATCTGTTGCCAACAAAACCTTTTTATCATAATCAGCCTTTGCCTTTTCCAACAAAATAATAATTTTTGATATTTCGCTTTCAAAGTCTATCCAATTTTCTTTTATATATGTTTGTGTATGAAAAAAATGTTTTATCCAAATATTATCAATCAACATCTCTCCAAGTCTTTTCCCCACACCTTTTTTCTCTCCTATAAATATTGATCTGTAAAAGTCTTTTCTTCCATTATCCGATATTCTACTAATCTCATTCTCCCAATTTTCATTCAAAGCAATCTGAATATATTCTTTTACAAATACTAAAAAATCCCTATATTGTGTTGGTAAATTATGCTCTAAATCAAATCCATTTCCTAATATTAATATCTCCATAAGTTCAAAACATAGTAACTAACTTATAGTTGCCACTTATCTCCTTCTTTTATTTTATAAAAACAGTATTCCTAGATCACTCCGCAAATATAAAATTCAATTCATCCATCCCATCCAACTGTCCCGAATAAGATCTATCCTCATCATAAAAATCGCCATAATCTCTGTCACCAGGATCAGCCAGCACATCGCACACATAACTCTCAATCTCACCAGCATCCGCCCAGATATCATATCTGGATAAGTCAATGTCATCTGTTATCGCACGAGGGAATACCGCCAATTTATCTGTCACATCGTCATATATATCATTCCGCACACAATCCGCCAAAATATTGACAACCTTATCTACATCAACTTCATGATACATGCCGTTGTATACCATGTTCTCATTGAAAAGTTCATACATATCCTGATTTGTATAACTTTCCAATCTGTCATATCCTTCTATGTAGTCCTACACAGCCTTGTCCAGTTTTTCTACAACAACATTCCTGTCCACCAATTCGCACAGTTCCAGTCCATTATTCTTCAGATTTTCTTCAAATACACAAAAATCGTCAAAATCCATCGAATCCAGCAAGTCATCCAGTGCCTCTGACGACAAATGTTCACGTGTACCATAATATGGTGCCAGAGGCTCCGAGAGCAAAGAAGGCACTACTGTAAATATACTTGCCTCATTGCAAAACACATATGGCAAAGACTCCACAAACGTCCTGACAATATCTCTGTATTGCTCCATGCATATACCCAGCTCACATATATTCGACAATATGACAAGCTGCCTTTCAACATCGCTTTTGAAATTGTATTTACTTGCATCTCCAGATCTAACAATATCCACTATGTCCGGGCCGAATCCTCTGACAATCTGAATATATTCCGTGGCGTTTCTCCCGATTTCTTCAACCTCAGGTTCATTCTCGTCCAGATAATTCTTCAAAAAATCATTTACAGATGGGTTGATAGCTCCAATTTGCCGCACGCCTTTGTTCTCTATGATCTTGACAAATGTTCCCTCCATCCGCTCCAATACTGCTTCCCACACATTTCGGGTTGTATCTATATCAGTTCTTTTCGTAATACGAGCATTGAATACTCTGCGCAGTACCTTGTCCTCCACTCCAACGTCCGTCAACGAAAACAGTGAAGTAAGGAAAATCCTATCCTCCGCCTTGAGCCTGTTGTTAAACTCATCTCTCCAGATTTCAGTAGGATTATCCAGGCATCTCATTATAAAATTACAATATTCATCTGCAGCAATCTTGCTGGATACATTTTGCCGCGTAACATACTCTATGATACGCGGTGTATAATTCCTGTGTTTGACTATCCAGCGATAATTATTATTTTTTAGAATCTGAGCATAATGATCCGATGGTATATTTCTGAAATACAAATGATTCTTGAATATCCTGCCCTTGTCTTCAATGGCCATAGAATCCATATCAATATACTGGAGTCGCACTTTCTCCGTGTCTATAAAACTGTTCAGCTCTATGTAAGAATCCTTTGCATGCTGAAATATTGTCACTCTGGAGTTCATGATAAGTTTCTTGTTCTTATGCATCAGCACATATTTGATCAAAGACATGAGTTCATTTTCCTAGGTGTCCTTCATTCTGAAGTAATACTGTCCAAGGCAGTCATCCAACAGAATAATCTCTTTAGATTCCTTATCAACTGACAAAGCTTTCTTTATGCTCTGCAAATCCCCATTTGTCGTATAAATAATCCGGTAACCCGGTGCTGCGTAGTACAAAGCAAGCATCTTGGTCGTCATGGTCTTTCCAGTTCCCGGCATTCCAAGGATCATCAACAAACGATTACGCTCAAGGACATCTATGCATTGTCTATAGCTCAATGTTTCAACAAATTCTCTCTGTTCCTCTTTTATATTGTAGAGAAGCGTTTCGCAATCTATAAAAATATCTCTGCTATTAATCTCTGCCAATATATTTGTGGATTCAAGCCACAATTTGTAATGCTTGCGCACTATATCCATATTTGCCGGATCCTGCAGATACTCATCTATATCATTCAACGACAATATATTACATGAACCCTCCATTTATTCTGCAAACAAATCGAAAATCTCCATCTTATTTGCCGGGGTTAGCTCCAATGCGCTGCACACATAATATTTCTCCGGTTTCAGCTCGGCAACCTTAGAAACCTCCTTCTTCAGGCTTGATATAAGATCACTGTATTTGCTGTTGATATAATGCTTGACCTGTATAACAACATTTTTGCTCACAGTATCATCAGTTATATCTATGCCGCCATCTCGTCCCCTCGCAAATATCTGAAGGGGGACACCCAGCTTCTTCTGCATTATATCTTTGCACAATATTTCAAATTCATAATCACACAGGTTTTTGTAATTAAACATCTTTTATCTCCAATAAAACTCTATTGTATCTTTTTCCTTTGTCTTTTTGCATATAACAACATTTTCCTCAGCTCCATATTTATATGCATAACAGTCCAATAAGAATCAATCACTGCTGTATAGTACATAAATACCGATACGATACCTAGATATAAAACATATTATATTTAATATGTAATCATTCAATCAAATCAAGTATTCTATTCAACGCAACTTTTGTTTTCTGTTCCAAAATCTCAATACTATAGTATTCAGAAGAAATTTCTTTTAACAGTTCATGTATCTCATTTGCATTTCTTTGCACCATAATCCCATCTAAATCTTCAGAAAACTTAATGCATGCTTTTATTTCTTTATCCTTTAAGTTATACATAACAATTGCAGACAAAACAAACTCTAAATCATACTTAAACGAAATAAAATTCATTCTTATAATTTGCCGATTACGCTTTCTCTTCTTTTCTCTTATGTTTGATACGATTGAATATACCACTGTATCTAATATAACAAATTCTAACAACGCTTCTTTGGCGATAGAAAATACAAAATCTGTCTGTGATACATTTACACTATATGTTAAAACACTAGTAAAAAACAGCAATATATATATAATATAACGCAAACAATTAACACTAACTAAGAATTGCGCCGGTTTAAAAATCAATGACACAATTTTATTTCCCGTTATTTTTTCAAAGAATAAAATAATTATTTTTAACATAAGAGATAAAAGATATGGCGTCAATATTAAGAACGTTATAATTGACAAAAAGTAGGAATACCTATCTTGCCCTATAAACTCCCCATATGTTAAAGTTATTCCTGACGAAGTACAGATTTTTTCAACAATTTCTACAAAACAATATGTAACGAATCCAATTATATTTTTTAATATCACAGAAGAGAAAAAAAATAGATACAATAGTAAAAGTAATATTACTATTACCACCGTAAATAATGGTAAACATATTTGAAATATTAATACCAGCTCAATGAAAATATATATCGTCTTTTTCCACGACAAAAAGGCTTCATCGTCATTATTTACCCGAGTAAAAATTAATAAAAGTGCTATAACAAGAAGAATAACAGAAATGATGAGCCACTTGCTCATAACCTGCATTAGACTATCAATCGCTTCTGGTTTTAAAATATTTTCAATAAGTACTCCTTTAAGCTTCTTAAAATCAATACTTATGCAAGCTAATATAAATGATAATATCAATCCGCATGGTATAGTTAAACTAATCGTTATATATTTCATCCTATTGTTTTTTATAAAACCATCTATTTCTTCTTTATTAAATTCAACCGATTTCATTGTATTCTACATTTCACCCCAACTCTTAATAATGACTTTTTAATCCTAACTTCCTCTTTCTCAACATTAGGTATCTTTTACAACTTCATGCGTAATTCCAAATGAATCTGTGAATTATTTTCTTATTGTAAAAATAAATACCATATCTTAAATTAGCAATCACCGCTTCAAATTGCAAATATTAACTTAGAACAATAATATAATTACCTACTAAATTATCATAATGTTACATGTTTTCTAATTTCTATGATCCTTAATCGTTGATACAATTTCTATATGTTACTCAATACTACCATAAATATAGTAAATCCTTCTAATTTTCTATATTCATAAATTTTTGATTTTAGTTCTATATAAATATCCAACCTGTTTTATACAGAAATCTCAATAACACCCCAAGTCCTACCTCCAACATTTTCAGATCTTTCGTCGTCCCCAATGTACTAGACTCGTCAACAAAAGTACTTAATCAATTCATGTTTTCTCCATACAAAAAGGCGGGTGTCCCGCCTTTTTTGCCCCTCAATATTATTCATCTGTCTCTACCAGTTCAAGCTTAACCTATCTCCAATAATTCCTTCCAATTATCAGTAAATCCCATTGTCCTTACATCTACTTTTTCATACTTCTCTATTAATGCTTCTATTTGGTCTACATATAAATTCCAGTGTTTATCATGCAACAGAATGTGTCTCATACATAATAATACACCAAACATTCTATTATTTCCTATTCCCTGTTGGGAATATTCCTTATACAAGATAGGTGTCTTTGATAGTTTTGCATTATACAACCGCCCATAATGTGCACAGATATTACGTACATAAGAAATACTCTCCAGCCAGCTCTCTAAATATGTATATCCAATTCCAAAGCTTTTAGCTACCGCTTTTTTATCTGTATTTTTCATATTTTTATAAAATTTTGAAAGAGTCCCAAAACTGAATACCTCTACCAGAGCGTATATCGGTAAATCTCCACCCTCGTAATTAGTTCTGAAGTTTTTCACAAAAGGGGCTTTAGAATTACGGCCAACTTCCTCTTTTATATCCTCTAAAAAAGATCTGTGATATTCTTCATCAACAAAATTTTCAGAATTCATATAACCAAGGACTCCATATGTTTCCGCAAAGTAATTGGCAATTCTACATCTAACATTTACTTCTATCTTCTCTATCTCAGCAAATGTTATCTGTCTGAAATTAGCATTAAACAGGTATAACTCTACAATCTGCTCAAACGTTACTCCTTCATCATAGTCCCCATTTTTTGCTTTAAAACCCAAACTATATGCCTTAATCAGCCTGAAGTATGATATATCATTCAATATGTGCCTTGCATAATCTTCATCGCTGATAACTAATCCCAGTGTCTTTAAATTCTCCACCTGTTCATCAATTGACATTGATGGTTGATGTCGTTTCAGTTCTCCCATATATTTTCTCCTTAAAATTAAAAGACCCAACGTGGTCCGCATCGTTGAGAGGCGTGTTGGGTTCTGTTGATATTAGTATATGCGATTTTCATAAAAAAAACAACGTTTTTTTCAAGTATGTGCATTACCTCGCTCTACTTTTCATCAACTCGAAATCATTATATGATGATTGGAATTTTAATGGGAAATGTCTGCTATTAAGTGTTCTCTTTCACATACCAATCCTGACTTTCCTGCTTTAACAACCATAAATATTCTGATAATGGTTCTTGATTTAATATGGGAACTGAGAATCTATCACTCTTCCCAACTACAGTTATTAACTGTTCTTGCAATCAATTCCATCTATAAACATTGCATATTTATCTAATTTTGAATATGCTATAGATAATATGCCCCAATTTTTGCCTATTTTATTCACCTTTTCTACATATATTAAACCTTATTGCTCCCTCTTTTTTTACAAAATTAATCTCATCATTTTCTTGAACAGTCATCAATACCATATGTATATCTTTACAATTTAATTCTTGCAAATAACTTATCAACTCTTTTTTCAATTCTAATGCTTCAGTAACCTTACTTATATCAGGATATATTAACAAAATATCTAAATCATTAGGCTTTTTACTAACTCTTGCAGATCCAAATAAATAGAGTTGAATATTGTATTTTGTCATATATTTATAAATTGTCTTATTATCACTCAATTGTCTTTTCAATATATGTATCCAAAAACTTTTTTCCATTATAATTAATAGCCTTCATAAACTCTTTCAATTTAAACACACCAATTCCCATAGTCTTTGCAATTTCTTTTGCTTCTGATGTATATTCGTCCCAATTACTTACAACAACTATACAGTCTACCACCTCATACTCAGATACTATTTCTCTGACATCAGCAGCTGTTAAAACGTATACATCTCCTATATAAGTAACTAGGATCCTTCCATCTGCTAGATATATCTCAAAAACCGCCTTGTAATCATCCTCTTCTACTAAATCAATCTTTTCAACTTTTTCATGCTCCATCATAACTTTCTCAAAAAATATTATTGCTGTTTTTAGCAAACGTCTTGAAGTCAACGACATATTTATCATCCACCTTTCTAATACAATATTTTATTCATATCATCTGGAAATCTAGGAGCATCAAACACATGCCCATTTCCCTCATGATTTCTAATAAATCCATTTATATGCGCCTGATATTCTACAAATATTTCTTTGTCTCTTTCTGTTAACACATCATAATTTTCAGTCAATAGCTCTACTACTTTTTTACTATTAGGAATTATATTGCTGTTAATAATCTGATTCCATATTTTCTTTTTTTCACTAGTTATATCTTCCATATTTGTTTCATTAGGTCCATATATCTCAAACAACTTTCTATTAGTTCGAAGTAAATCATGTACTGCATTCCTTAAATCCGCCTTTTTATTCTCAGTATGTGATGTGAATTTCTGCTTCTTACAATTAAATTTATATTTAGAACAATCTGGTCTGTTTAGTGATAAAAATGGATAAATTGCCCAACCGCCTTGCGGAAACCATGCATGAGATTCTACCACACCTTGTCCCGAATCAGTATCAACCTCCCCAACCAGGAAACATGTTCGTGCCCCATACTCCAAATATAAATTTCCTGCTTGAAATTCATAAAATAGATCATGCTGCCTCCTCGCCAAAAGGTTGTGTTCATGCCCCGCAAGCCACATAGCAACATTATGATCATTAAAAAGAGCAATCAATTCCCTTCTTTCATTTTCTTCAATGAAATCAAAAGAATAATGAGACATTATAATTGTCATTTTATTAGCATCCGCTTCTTCCAACAACTCCTGTATTCGGTATGTTCCAACAACAAAATCTCTCTGTCGTTGTTCACTATAAAACAGCGTTGAATCAATATGAATCACATTAAAATCATCCGTTATTATTAAAAAGTGCGGATTTCTTGTATCAGTTAATTGTTCTTTATAAATCCACTTTGAGTCAACCCCATCAACAAACTTATAAAAACTTTTTTTAGCCTTGCACAAACAAACAATATCCTTTTCCAGTATTATTCCATCTTCTGACTTGTATCTGTTTTCCCCACTTAACATCCGATTAATAACTTTATTTTTTTTAGAACAATTTCTATCTATATCATGATTCCCTGGCACTATAAATAAACGTTTCTCTGGCAAGCCAATCGCATTACATATATTTTCTATTTCTTTTCCAGCATTTGAAGGGAAATCTCCACTTGGTGCATGTCGAATGTCTCCCGTAAAAAATGCATAATCAATTTTTCCAACTATAGTGTCCAAATACTCCAAAAGATTTTCGCGTAATCTTTTGGTTTCTGTTCCAGTTAAATTAAGATGTAAATCTGAAAAATGAATCCATCTAATTCTTGACATTCTTTGCCACCTTCTCCGTATATAATCCTATTATCTGAAAATGTATTATCCTCCCAATGTATTTATATATGAGTTATAATATATTATTATTCTGAATCTTAAGTTGCAACAATATGTATATTGTAATATATAGCTATATCAAAGTCTATACAATATAGAAAAACTTAAAAAAAAACAGAGAGACTTACATCTCTCCGCCTTTTTCAATTTATATTATATAGCAAATCTTATCATATTTGTAACCATTCTCCCATATTACATATAACACATTACAATTCCGCCCCGGTTCTTCTCCGCTTCAAACACCAGCTTCTCTCCAGCTCCAACGCCCCCAACGTAAATCCATCATCTATCCTCTTCTTACTAACCCATATCTCCATCTGCCTCCTGGATAACTCAATAGTAGATATAATCCCTTCATGGCCGCAACGTTGTTTGTAGGCGCCTATATTGGTCAAAAATACATGGACGCATCCCCCCGTGAGGCCACTGTCGGCGGCTATACGGCCGAGTTCAATCGGCTCTCCTATTATATCGGCGCCCAGTTCCTCTCTAATCTCACGGCGTACATCTTCAATCGGTGTACAATTTTGATCAGAAAAACCACGAGGGCATGCATACTGTCTTCTTCTGATTGCATGTCTGAACTGTTCCAGCAAAACATATTTTCCATTGTGCTTCGCCAGAATCACTACACCATCGTTTCCATTTGGCAGGACTCTCTCATACGCCATAAGTTCATTATCATCCTTGCGTATCGGGTCTACCACCATCATATTATATGCGCTGCTGTAAACAACTCCATATTTACGGCTATGCAGCTCCTCGTCACGGAGGATCTGTTTTCTGGCCTCTAAAGTATCCAGGGACGCTATCGGATACGATTTATATTCCGAATCCTCATTTGTTATATTCCTATCTTCACAAAGCTTTAAATATCTCTTCAGTTCTTTTGTCAATGTGTATCTTATTTTTTCGCCTTCACAAAAATGTTCAGAGTTATCTAATCCTTTCATGACCGAATTCACATATGCCTTACTTTTTCTAAAGATAATCCGAACCATATCCCTAAGCAGTTGCCAGATTTCCGCTAAGGATTCTGATAATGACAAAGCATCAAGTCCAGGAATCTTAGCTATGAGCGAAGTCACGATCTCTGTAATGATCAGCATAACCATTGTCTGAATACCCGAAGGAACCGAATTCCAAAATGCTACAGCAGGTTTTATCCAACTATTTTGCATAGCTTTTGCGGTCCAATAATCACCTGTCAGTTCGGGACTTATCACTATTAGAAAACACAAAATAGCAAATACTATTTTCTTCAATATTCCACATAAAAGTTTCAGTTTTCTTCTATGCTTGTCCTTCTTAGCGTTATTCTCATAATAGAATACATAATTCCTATCTATTTCTGGTTTATCCTTGACATAACCTACAATTCTTGCAGCATTAACGATCTTTGGGGGGCTATATTTTCCCAGTTTGAATGTCTTAAAATCATTTTTCTCATCAACAAGATATCTTTCATCACGTTTCCTTCCACCATCCCACGTGCGCTTCAATCGCTTAGAAAAGTCACATTCAAATGTATTCTCACCATGGCAGGCACTACCCCAATCTTCTAAATCCATCACATCATAATGCCTTGACACGTTTGATATACTGCTCTCGCAAGCATAGTTATAACACAAATCAACAATTGCCTGTGCATATTGACACCCCTTGACATTTGTGCCTGTTTCTACCAATTTTTTAAGTTTTCTGATATACACTGAACGATTATTTTCATTCTTATTTTGCTTATATATGTTATCAAGTATCGTTTGAGCACTTCCCCACAGCTCCACATTATCTTTCGGAACATATAAACGTATAACCTTATCCAATATCGAACTGAATTTCCAACAGCCCAACTCACCATCAGCCCTTGGACTTATGTATATATCATGCATCATGCTCAATTTGATCACGGTTTCCATAAAGCTATACAAGTTCTCCAATATCTCAGCCATAGCATCCCAGGATAGATTAGTCTGGTGCTCACCATTCTTGTCCACTTCAACAAATATATCTATGAGCTCATCTCTCCTGTTCTTATAATCATCATTATACTGCTCACCATTCTCATTCTTCTTTAGTGCCAAAGCCATCTGACCGTACTCATATATTTCAGACAAATCAGAATACAGAAGGCACCTCTTCATAATTGCGGTAAGTCGTTTCTGGCTATATTTCAATGGAAGTGCGGAATATATAAATTGCTTGTCATCCTCTATCGAATCCATCAAATACTGGGACACAGTACGTATATCGCCATACTGGGATATCTTGATAACCCCACTATCAAACAATTTCAGCAAAGCCTCTTTGTATTCTCCGTTTTTTAGCAGGCTGAAAAAGCCCCTCGAATCCACCATCTGATTATAAGTCAAGACAACTATATTACCATTTGTCACAATCTCATCGTACAAGGCAGCCTGTCCCGCAATTATCTCCTCATCTGTTTTGCGCACAGAATCCAATTCAAACAAATATACATATTTACTCATTCCTTCACACTCCCGTATCCTACATTCCCCTCAACCTATCTGCGTACCACCTGATAGTTCTCCGTATTCCATCATCGAAATTCACCTCCGGCCGCCAGCCAAGAGTCTGTTCAATCTTAGTTGAATCGATAGCATACCGCAGATCATGGCCTTTCCTATCGGTGACAAACGTTATTAGTGACTCGGGCTTACACAATTCCCTGCAAATCATCCTGACAATATCAATATTTGTCCGTTCACAATGACCACCCACATTGTATATCTCACCAACTTTTCCCTGGGTCAATATCGCATCTATGGCACGGCAATGGTCATCCACATGTATCCAATCCCTGACATTTATCCCCTGTCCATAAACAGGCAGCGGCCTGTCTGCCAATGCATTTGTCACCATCAAAGGGATAAGTTTCTCAGGGTACTGGTATGGTCCATAATTATTTGAACACCGGCTTATGGTAACCGGTGAGCCATACGTTCTATGATAAGCCATAACCAAAAGATCTGCTGCCGCCTTCGAGCTGCTGTACGGCGAGCTCGGACAAATCGGCGATTCTTCAGTGAATAACAGATCCGGCCTGTCAAGAGGCAGATCTCCATACACTTCATCCGTACTAATCTGATGAAATCTGCCGACATCATATCGCATACACGCATCCATCAACACGGATACACCCTTGATATTCGAATCAAGGAACACCTCCGGGTTATCTATAGATCTGTCCACATGCGACTCTGCCGCAAAATTCACGACCACATCCGGCCTCTCCGCCTCAAATATACGATACATCTCACCTCTATCGCATATATCCGCCTTATAAAAAACAAAATTAGACCTGTCCAAGACAGGTCTAATCGTATCCAGACTTCCCGCATATGTAAGTTTGTCCACGCACACAAACTCATACTCAGGATGTCTATCCATCATATAAAGTATAAAATTACTGCCAATAAAACCAGCTCCACCGGTGATAAGAATCTTCATATGTTATACCTCTTTATGCAAAACAAATTGTGTTTGGTATAAGTATAACATAAGCTGTATCTGTGGTATACTTCATCAGGCAGTTTATTCCATTCTTCGTCAGGGTATAATGCTCTAAATTCATCTTCGCTGAGATCGTGGTTGATTATCTCTTTTGGAAGTCCGGACAGATCCTCGGCACGTTTGCCTTTCCGCTTTTTTGATCTCTTCTGTATCACTTCTTCGGTTAGTTCATCGGCATTTTCATCCGCCAGTGCTTCTGTTTCATTGAAGATGATGATCAGTTCACCATTTACTTCCTGAAACGAAAGCTGACTGCTTTCCATTTTTTCTGTAGATCTTCCATATCTGTTACGGTTGGATCCTGTCAGATCTTCTTCCGCAGAACAAGTAAAGCGTCCCTGCCGTTGCGGGGTTCTCTATGCCGATAGATTTGAGTACTCCGGCAAGACTGTCTATACCATACCTCAGATCTGTTCTGCCACATACTATGTATATTTCAGAAAACCCAATTGTGTCATTCAGCATCTACAAGGACCTCCACGATGGAGCGGATCACTGCGGGAGAAGCACCGCCAGCGATCTCTATGTGTTTGCTACCACGGTCTATCCTTATCTTTGAACTGCTGCACGAATCAAGGTCATTCTGATAATCAGCGCATTCCAACTTGACTATCTGTGGCTTCTCCGATTCAACTGGCAATTCTGGTTGAGAACCTGATGCCTGCATGCACGCCGCCAGTCTCAGCTGCTTGAACCAGTAGTAATACTGATCCTTTGATATGTTATTTTCAGCAAGCCAGTCCTTTGTTTTCATGCCACTGTTCCTACATTCCTGAATAATCGCGGTCCAAGTCGCAAGCTGCTTTTCCCGAATAGCAAGGCGTGTTGCCATAATCTACCTCCCGAATATTTGGATTTTTCGCTCTTATTTTCCAACTAGTTGAGGTAATTATCGCAAAATTCGGGTAATATGGGTAGGTACCGGCTATGGAGCGTTTACATCACAACTTGTTAATATTGACCAAAAACCCAAAATAAAATTATTGAATTATTATAAAAAGTTTGCTACAATGGATAGGTTATTTGCAAATAAAAAGGAAAGAGGGAGCAAATATGAAAAACAACTATTTAAAGAAGATAATGCTAATTTTTCCAGCGTTATTTTTAATCATGTCATGCATAGTGCCGGTAAAAGCGTATGCATCAACTTGCCCACATGCAGGTAGTGTAAGTATTAGTACAATAAAAGCGACTTGTACGAAAAAGGGGAAAAAAGTTGTAAAATGTTCTAGGTGTGGAAAGGTATTAAGTACTCAAACTACTGGTAATGCGTTAGGGCACAAGTGGAAAGTAGAACAGAAATCGGCTACAGAAAGTGAAAGAGGATATTACAGAAAGTCTTGTACAAGATGTAATAAGATTGATAAAAAAATCATATATCCAAAAATATGTAGACATGTTAATAATGGACAGTTCACATATAATCCAAAACCAACATGTACTAGCAGTGGATATAAAATTCAGAAATGCACAAAATGTGGTGAAATCTTGTCACGAACAGCAGTGAAAAAGCTGGGACACGTTTGGACAGAAACTAAGAAAAATCCTACAAAAACTAAAGAGGGCTGCCATAAGAAATATTGTAAAAGATGCAAGAAAAAATTAATTGACAAGACTTATCCTAAGTTAGAGTTCAAATATAATGGGAAATATAAGTGTGATGGTTTTGAGTTTAATGCAGCAGGTATTCTTGTGACAAATCAGAATCTCTGGGGCACAACTTGTAACAGTATTTCAGGAATGAAAGACAAATTTGTTGCAGCATATCCAATGAGTTGTAATTATAAATTAGTTGTTGAGTGTACTGGTAATTATGTATACTTGGTTAACCAGACAAAAGATGGAAAAATCTACAAGGCAACAAAGAAGATTACTTTAGGGACAAATTCCTTGGGCTTGATGGTTTATTGTGCGAAAGTACCTTTGAATTCAAAGGCGCCTAATCGTAAATGCACAATTACTATCAAGGACGAGTTTGGGCGTGTTTTAAAGACTCTTAATGTTAAACAGAGAAATGACTATACATTTAATGGTTACAATAAGACAGAATATATAAAGGTTATTAATCCAATAGTAAAAAAACTTTGTGTTTCAAGTAAAGATAGAAATCCAGTGGGGGGCGATGTTGCAGCAAGTTATATGAAGCAAGTCCTGAATGGTGACGTAATTTCAAATAAGGTAGTTACATGTTATGGTGCTACAGAAGCATATAAGAACCTGCTGTTTGCTGCATGTACATATATTGTAGATGATGTTAATGTAAGAATTAATTATATGACAGTTAGAACTGCAACTATGCTTGATCCAAGTTCAACTTTCTATAAAACGGTTGGGGTGGAAGTTGAGAATGTTAATGGCATGTCGATTGAAACAGACCCATCTACAGCAATCATCAAGATTTCAGAGCAAATGACAAAGCATGATGCAAATACAATTAATAAGAAGAAAGATGCTCAAGCATTTATAATTAATACAACAAGTGCTGGACTTAAAATGGGAATAGGTGCATTTTTCAAAAAAATAGGTGCCGGAGTGGTAGGTAAGGGTATTCTTGCTGCTGGAAATAAATTGGCGAAATTGTATTGTGTAAAAGTTAAGAGTGATAAAACAAAAGTAAAATACAATAATGAGCTCAGATTAAAAAAAGGAACGAAACTTAAGAATAAAGACAATAAGGTTATTGTTTATTCTCTTGCCGACGCATTGGGCTATACTTATAATCTTAAGTTTGTCTCAGGAGATTATTCAAAAAAATATACAAAGACATGGACTAAATCAGGAAAATTTTAACTTGGTTATATATTATTTATGTGGAGGGGTTGTGAAATAACAGGCTGTGGTAAAACATACATGGCATGTGCCTTTGGTATGGAAGCATGTAAGCAGTATTACAACACCCGGTATGCCCGTATGCCAGACTTGCTCATGGATCTAGACATTGCACGAACTGAAGGAAACTACCGTAAAGTTATGGCAAAATATTCAAATCCAGTGCTTCTCGTTCTGGATGAATGGATGCTTCTCAAACCAACTGATACAGAGCAGAAAGATATCTTTGAACTTCTTCATCGGAGACGCAAGAAATCCTCAACTATCTTCTGTTCACAGTATGTATTCGAAGAATGGTACGATCAGCTTGGTGGTGAAGACAGTCCGCTGGCTGATGCGATAATTGATCGTATTGCACACGACAGTTACCGAATAAATATCATGAGCATTGATGCTGAACATGACAGATCCATGCGAGAGGTGTATGGCTTGGATAAATCATTGTGTGAGTAAACTCATACATTAAGCGGTTCCCGCTCGTCCGGACAGACGGTTTCCCGTCTGCCGGATTGGCGGTGTTACCGCACAAGAATATTTAAAAGCGGCTCATTTCATCTGGACAGGTGGCTCACTCAACACTGGACAGGCGGCTCTGTCGCACAAGAATATTCAGTTATGTTTAGAAATACAATATTGCGCCATATTAACTTCCCCTTTACTATAAAATTTCAGTCACTATAAACACCTCTTACAATCGTTATCTTTGGTTACATTCTCTCTAATAATATAATATTATAGCATTTAACTCTATAGTTTAGTAATCTATTATTAGTATATTTATTATTTACTACCTATATAAGTCAAGATAAAATCTTTTAAATTAAAATGCTATCTGATTTTTTCTTAAACTCTTTTCCTAAATATATTTAATTTAATAAGTATTTCTATTTCAATAAATTTTATCCTCATTAAGTTCCCCGTAACAACCAATTGCCAGCCCGGGAGGGCTGGCAATCACATCACATCACATCCATATAAACATCCTATCTACAAATCCCCAAACAAATCCTTCTCATACATACCGACCTCAATCATCCCCTTAAAGCTCTCCTTAACAGCCTCAACATCCTCCTTATACGTCATACCATACCAGGTATCATTCGTCCGGAGAACCTTAACCGTCATCTTCTTCTCATCCAGAAGTTCTCCTATAAATGTAGGAATAAGGAACTCTGCCTTAAGTGGATCAGTCGGGGCCTCCGTCTCAAAGAACTCCGCAAATCCTGTCTCCAACATATCCAGGAATTCCGGTGTCAGTCCCCACATGTTCATGGACACTAGAGACTCCGTATCAATAGCTATGCCGTCCGCCTCTGCACCATCCATAGTCTTGACGATATCCTTGGTCTCCACCACCTCTGTCAGATTATTCTGATCGTCCATCTTGCAAATGCCTCTGGTCACACCACCATTATCAGACAATGTATTCTTGAGTACGAATCCAGCCATACATGACTGTCCTCCGTTCACCAGACACTCATGAACCAATCTGAAGCCTTCCTTGCCATAATAATCATCTGCATTTATCACGACAAATGGGGTCTTCAGCACGGCTTTAGCAGCAAGCACGGCCTGTCCTGTTCCCCATGGCTTAGTTCTGTCTGCTGGCAGCTCCCCTGGAATATCCTCAATATCCTGAAATGCATAATCAACCGTAACGCCAGATTTCCCGCAAATGGCAGCAATCCGATCACCTATAACATATCTAAATTCTCCCTCGATATCCTTGCGGATAATAAATACGACATGATTAAATCCTGCCTTTATGGCATCATGGATTGAATAGTCCATAATAATATGCTGACCATCATCTACAGGCTCCAGCTGTTTGATTCCGGTTCCAAATCTTGAGCCGATTCCTGCCGCCATTATAAGTAAAACTATCTCCTTTTGTTTTCTCCTCATTAGTAAGTTATAAACTTCTGTTCATATTTATTGTCTGCAAATAAACTCAAATAATAATATATACTGTTTGTTATCCTCGCAACTGCCTCAATTGTTTTAGTACAGCACAGGCATATTTAAACGCATTAAACTTAGCTAAGCATTATTCACAGAATGTTCACTTACATCTGGCACCTTAGACATCAATGCCATTAAGTATACTAACTTAATACCGTTTTTATAACACAGCCTATTTCCTACATCCTATCATTATTTTTCAAAATACTGCTATACACAAATGTAATCACTAAAACTAAGGGGCACTATTCTATTATGAACAATTTTCCATCAAATGTAAAACAAAAACTTAATTCCATCATCTCTGATATGTATGACCATAATTGGCTTTTTTCCAAACATCCTGGTCGCGATTTTTCACGTCAGGATCATGGAAAACTTTCTTTCTATGATACTATGCGTTTAATTATCGGTATGGGTAAGGGCAGCTCATCAGATGATATAATGGATTATTTTGATTTAGATCCAACCATTATTCCTTCTCAATCTGCCTTTTCACAACACCGTTCTCTGATATCTATGTCTGCATTTCCGTATCTTTTCTCTGAGTTTTCCAATTCTTTTCCTGATACAACAAACCAGTTTAAAGACCGCTGTATTCTTGAATTTGACGGTTGCCATGTGGTTTATGCCACAAACTCTGACATTATTGAAGATTACAACATTCCCCGGCTTGTTGACTACAAAGGGTATAACCACATGCATCTCAATAGTTTTGTTGATGTAATCAGCAAGGCATTTCTTGATACCATGATTCAGCCATGTCAGCATCCTGATGAACGGGCTGCCATGCGTGATATGCTTGAGCACTTCAATCCTGACGATCCTCAGAAATACATCATAACTGCCGACCGTGGTTATGAATCCTACGATTTGATTTTTCAGTGCGAACTTAAAAAAGCTTAGCTACATATTCCGTGTTAAAGCTCCATCATCAGGCAAATCATCCTAGCTTCTTACCTTAATGACCTCCCTGATGACCAGGACGAATTTGATGTCACCATAGAACATTTTTTTACTGATAAATGCAATAATATCATGAAAGATCAGAAGCACGTATACCACTATAGGTGGGGAATTGAAGTTTCCTTCCGGTATCTAAAGTACGCAAATGGTATGCTGTACTTTCATTGCCAAAAGCCGGAATTCCTTAAACAGGAAATTTATGCTAATCTTATTCTTTATAACTTCGGCATTTTTATTGCAAATGAAGCTGCCAAAGAAAACATACAGAAAAAACGCACAGGTAACAAGTATGATTATGCTATAGACATCTCAACTGCACTAAAACTTGCGCGGAAATACTTCATTCGAAGAGATACCGGACCTAGCATCGATATCATCAAACTTATAAATCGATATGTTCATGCGGTCAAGACGGAATTTCGGCAATTCCCAAGACCACTCCGAGGGATAAGCGCAATCCATTTCCATTACCGATGACTCTGGTCAACTGAATAGTTTTTTCAGGCAGATAATAATCTGTCTATTTGTCATGCTTAAAAATTCTGTTTTGTGCGTCTGTCATGTAATTATTTACTCTACCCACGAGTATTTTTTACACAGAACACTTTATCGAACACTTAGCTTAATGGCATTGCCACTAATAATTATATTGTCTTATTTCTTAACTTCTTCATATCTCTTTTGACCTTTTCTGTCACACAACTTATCATATCATTTCTCTCCTTCTCCTGTTCAACTTGATGCAACCTTTTATCCTCCTCGCCAACACAATATCTTAAAGGCAACATTACTCCTCCACTCATTGCAATTGCCACCTCACATAACCTCGCTATCTTATCACTATTTAAAATAATCATCATTTTTAGCTTATCAAAACGATTCATATTCTCTTCCATCAAATAATCCCATATATTGGGTAGTTCTACAACTGGATAGTACGCTAATTGAGAGTCTGCATTTAATTGACTTTTATAAATACCATATCTTGCCCCAATACTATTAGTCTGGAATACAAAAACGTACAAACCTGCCAATATCAGTATTATCTCTATAGCTTTTACTACTTTTCCTATGCCCCCAAAATTTTCATCTTTTTTATACACTTTACGAATATACTTCTTTGCAACTATATCACACACAATCAAGATAGAAGTCAAATATAGTGTTTTTGACCATAAATTTATATATACCTCTGCACCTGCGGTATTTCTAGCAACCTCCCCCTCATCATCATGTAATGTAACGTCCGAATAAAACTCCTGTTGTATATTAGGTGTAACTGCTTTTGCAAGTAATTTACTAATATGTGGATAGGCTAATGTACATACTAAATATGATATTGCCAGTCCTATCATCAAAATAACCGTGTTTCTACTACAATTATGTCTATTCTTCATTTTTCCTCTTTCTGCATTTCCATGCTATATCTATTTCACTTCCTATATATCTTTTTTTACATCACATGCAATTACCGTAGATACAAATCTTTCAGCCTTTTTGTTTGCTGCAATCACGCAAATTCCAAACATAGTAACTAAGTAAATAATAACATTCCACCTTATCTGGATTACATCTGTAAATAGCACAAATAATATATACAATATCAGCGTCACCAAAGTGGAAACCGTCATATCTCTACACAACAAGTAATCACGCTGTATAATTTGAATTTTAATATTGTCCTCATTCTTTATATACATCGAATACCATAAACCATTTTCATACAACCTACGTTTTTTCTTATCACCTGGCATTTCAACATATAATTTAGGATAACGCCCTTTTATATCTTCAACAGTAAATCTTTTGTCAATATTCTTCTCTCTAATTTTCGAGAAGATTTTTTCACCCGGCTGTGTCCTCCACTGAAACACTATGTGCATCTTCAAGTCACTTGATATAACTGAATCAAACACCATAACCAATGCATATATAGCTCCCGATACTACGCCCGCTTCAATAATTGTACATAGCAGCTTTAAATATCCCTCATTCATAACAATTCCATCTACGAACGACATTCCAGATAAAACTATAATTGCTAACACATTAGCAATTACAAATTCTTTAAGTTCTTTCTCTCGGTAATCCTTAATATTCATATGATCGACTCTCCTATTCTAACTATATAAAAGATTTACTTCAATAAACGATAACCTGCACAAATTCGAGTCATAATGTCTCCAGATTTTTTGTACATATTTAATTCTGCATCTGTAATATTAAACTTAAACCCATACGGAGTCCCATCACGCACCTCACAAAAAGGATGTTTAATATTGGGCACATATATTTTCTTCCTCCTATACCTCTTTAAATTATTTGGCATACATGTTGTCGCCACGATCACAGTCTCAGGAATCCTGTTAATATATTTTTCTAAGTAATGACTCACCTGATCTGTATGTCCAGTTATAAACATAATATCTATATCTGTATGTCCTAACGGCATAAGATGTATATATCTTCCCTCCAAATAATTTGGAAGGAAGTACAAATGAAATACATCATACAAAAAGTCCATTCTACCTGACAACTCGTTTCTTTGCGATTCGTGTACTAAATAACGCATTCCTACCAACTCCTATAATACGATCCCTTAACAGCAGTAATTCCAAAAGAAGTCACTTCACAGGTCTGATCACCATCTAATGTATTGTATATTACATACCCTCGTTTTGGTAATTTATCAGATCCCCCATTAGTGATTCCTGTATTATCTGAGACGTAATAAATGGTGCTATTGTCTTTTACTTCAAATATTTGATCTGCTTGATCTTTTTTCCCATGATGGGGCAACTGAATTGCTGCATGCTCTTTTATATTTTCCTTAATTGCCTCAAAACTGCTATCTCCTGTTAGGAGAAGTTTCTTTCCACCTCCAAAATCAATAGACAACTGTGTACTTACCGCATTTACGATTGTTTCCTTATCAACCATATCGCTTTCCCTACTGTCTATTCTTTTTGATACTGCATTGAGCGCATATTCCTTATCTGGTCCAGGTATTGATATTCCCTCTGCAACATCTTTTTCTAAAAATATATCTATAAGGTCAACCTTTTCAGATAAAGAATAAATATTGTCATAAACTTCTTCTATACTTTTTGCAATAGAATCACGCTTGCGACGTCCATCATCTACCAAATCAAGAATTTCGTCTTTATACTTAAGAAGCAGCATTGTATAAACACCAGATACCAGATTTTTATCAATCATATATGGAATACCATCAAAATGATCACTATCATTATGTGATAAAACTACTTTTGTTTTATCATAGCCATTATTCCTCATATACTCCTCAACACGATCTGCATGTTCCTCACAACCACAATCAAATACTACTAACTCCAGTCCATTATCTACTATAATACAATCACCATTATTCTTATCAACGTCATCATATTCTTTAGAACTCAAAAATACTACTTTCATACATTATCCTTTCTACGCAACTATAACAGTTTCAATAACAAAAACACCCCCTTCACCATATCAGACAAGGGGGGTATTGACACTTAAACTTCCATTCGACTTTTAGCTATGATGAGCTTCTGATGCACAATGTATACAACCATCCGCTTTGTCATAACCTAACACCTTAGCGTGCTGCACAGCCTGTACTCCATTTGAGAATACCCCAAGATAAAGTTTATTCTCATCTGAGGGCATAAACTTGCACGTACTCAGATGTACTTCATTATCGCCATTAGGATTGTGCCTTGTGTCCTTATTTAAATAATAAGTACCCACTAGTTTTCCTTAGTTTTTATATTTACATCCTTTTAAGCTTCCAATCCGTACAAGCACTGGTTTTTCCTATCTTTTATAACAAAGTATCTTTCCCCGAGATCCTTTGTCCATTTTTTCAAAGGTGCCATTTTGTGAAAATATGCCACTGTATGTCCATGTTGTCCCCTTAAATATTCCTCATGGACCTCCGGAGGAAATACATATCCTATGCATCCCTCAATGTGATAATCTATTGCCCGAACATTCTCCGGCGTAAATGTATATTTTTCTTTGTACTCCATTAATATACTCAATGCATCCATTATCACGTTTCTATAGTCGCCTTCATATAATAGGTATGCAAGTTCAACCACTGCCGGCTTATCAAAATTACTCACACGCAACGTTGCCGGATAATTGAAAAATATAGCAATTTGAAAAAACTCCGTTTCCCAATCTTTATATATGGACAATGCTATATACCTCTTATCAACATTCTCCTGATCAAATGTTAGGCCTTTTGCCTTATTGTATGAGTTCTTCAAAAAACAGAAATTATCAATGCAGCAATTATGCTTATCGTTATCCATGTGGTCAATAACAAAGCCTTTTTCCTTCATCTCATTACAAAAATCATCACCATACCATTTTTTCATAACGTATGAATGCAAATAACCATATTTCGAATTATACACATATCCCTTACTATTCAGCCCCCATGTAACACTTTGTATTTCGTCTACATAATCATCTCGTATGGTAGCATGAACTACAAAATCCCATTCCGATCGAGATATATAAATGACGTCTCCACAAATATCGAATGTATTTTTACTCAAATATTCATCATCTTCCTTTCATTCTATAAAACTATAAAATTGTCACATAATATATCCTATCATCATTCCATGCATTCCACCGACCTTCAACCAGATCAGCTTCATGCCTCATATACTTTCAATAGGCATCACCTCTCTCTTAATAAATCGATAAAGCAACAATTCAATGGGAATCGACCGAGTGAGTAAGTACCTGCTTACCATTATGGTCAAAGAATAAAAGAAACCATTGACTATACCTACATCATAGGTTAATATTGAAGATGGTTATGCATTAACATTCTATGTAGGTATGTTGATGTTCTTCGGTTTGAGAAATCGCTGCAACTTTTTCTCAAACCTTTTTTATCGTACACTCAGTATATCACGCAATTCTATATTGTCAAGTTTTTTGTCTGTTTAACTATGTTTTGGTAAATTAATTAACTTTTTCGTTTTTTCGTTGATAATTCCACTATCAAATGTTAAACTTATATTGAGGTGAACTTATATGGCATTATCAGGAGCAAAAATATTCTTTGACCCAGTACTCGGTCAAAACCTTCGGGATTTTCGGATAAATTACAACAAAAAAGCAAAGGATGTTGCAGCGCACATAGGAAAAAGCGGTGCATATATATCAAAGCTTGAAAAAGGGCAGATAAAACAGATAAACCGCAACGACCTTGTAAAAATATTAAACTTTATAACAGGTGAAAATAACGGATACGAGCTATTCATAGAATCAAATATAAAAGATATGAATCATGACGAATTAACCAAGTCTATACCTATCAACAATTTTGACTGGATTGAACGTCAAATTCCAATTCCGCAGGAATATGTAGCTTACATATCAGCCAAAATAACTAAACTTAATACAACCACTGATGAACTGACACAGTACATAAATGCAAATGACGATTTAGACGACAGATTCTTTGTAGATCATAATATCGACAAAAAAGACTTGATTCCAAATCAATGGAATATCTATTTTGAAGCGGACTGTTCTAATGTCCACAGAGAATATATATATGTTGTTATTGATGACCAACTTATTGACAACATCATAAATCATAAGATGCTAAAGACATCCTACCTTTTTCTGTTTATGATCGTCTATCAACTATACAAAATTGAGGAAACTAAATCACAACCATACCTGAACGCAGGCAAACTTCAAAAAATAAAAGGACGTACAACCAAAAAGATGCGGAATTTCAAAATCTACACAATGGTTGATAAACAGATGGCAATCAGAAACGCTGCCACAGGTATCGATACAGACTTAAAACTTAGCTCATATGATTCAGAAAACAGAAAACTGGTAAACGAATTAAATGATGGATTATTTTTTATGTCTGAAAGAGATGTGGAATACGTGAATAAAAAACTATGCAACATAATATCCACCTTAAAAAATACAACCTCCTTTGGATTGGCTTATATGGCCCTTGATTTATCTCCTTTATATAAAGCAAATTCTACTACCAAAAAAGAATTTCTAAATGCTGTTCAATCATTAGCAAAAGAATATGCCAGCACTGACGCAGATAGTTTGGAACAATTTTAATTTTATAATAACAGAAAGCCAGCCCACCGGGCTGGCAATCCACAAAGCTCATATATTAATCTCTACTCCACTGTAACACTCTTCGCCAGATTCCTTGGCTTATCCACATCCAGTCCCCTGGCAACTGACACATAATATCCAAGCAGCTGCAGCGGAACAACAGCAAGGCTAGCAGCGAAATGCTCATCCGTCTTAGGAACATACACAGTGAATTCGGCCGTATGTAAACGCTATTATAATAGTTGACCACTGAGGGTGCGGACAAAATCCTGGTACTATCAAGGTTAACCTTTATCCTTATCTAATCCCCGCTTTAAGCAATACCAGAGAAAAAAATGTTCGCTCTGAAGCAAATGATACTCCAAATGACAATCTACTAAAATTGCCAAGGGCTTAGACCTTCAACTGTGCGGATGTGGATGCCATCCGTTGCAACAATTCCACTGTGGATACTAGCTAACCACAACTGAGGACACACCCTATACGCAAAGCACCTTTATCACTTCACCACTACACCATCAGGCAACTGGCACTGTCGAAGCAATAATCTCCATACATCCTTCAAATTCAACAGTATCATATCCACAAGGCAGAATAAAATAATCGCCCTTAGTAAGAACGTGTCCATCAATGCTTCCCTCACCTGAAACCACCGACATGATTGTAAATGGGTTATCCGATATGTCTATAGTTGCCTTACCTTCAACATCCAATTTGTATACATCATAATACTTACAACTGATCAGCTTTGAGAGTTCATTAGCCTTTCCTGCACTAACGTTGACGACACTATCTGAAACCGGCTTTGCAGGAACTGTTATGACATCTATGCTCTGTTTTACATGCAATTCTCTTGGCTTACCACCAGAAAGTCTGTCATAATCGTATACTCTGTATGTGATATCACTATTCTGCTGTGTCTCAAGAAGCGTTATGCCGCCCTTTATAGCGTGAACTGTGCCAGGGTCAATCTGAATGAAATCCCCCTTCTTGACCGGAATCTCTCTGATAAAATCACTCCAGCGCTTTCCTTGTATCATATCTACAAGTTCCTCATGAGTTCTGGCATTATGGCCTACCACAAGTGATGCATCTTCCTTACAATCAAGAATATACCAGCACTCCATCTTGCCCAGAGAGCCATTCTCATGTGAGGCCGCATATGCATCATCCGGATGAACCTGAATACTAAGATCCGCCTTGGCATCAATGATTTTTACAAGCAGAGGGAATCTGTCTCCATAAATGTTGCCAAATAACTCTCTATGTTCAGACCAAAGTCCCGCCAGCGTCTCTCCCTTGTACATACCTTCTTTTATGGTACAGTTACCATTCTCATGAGCTGCTATTCCCCAGCACTCACCTATATCATCACCTTCAATGTCGTATCCGTATTCATCTCTGAGTTTTGTTCCTCCCCAGATATTATGAGTAAATACTGGATTCAAGAAAATAATCTCTTTTTTCAATTATATGATTCCTCACCTTTCATTATATTCCCATAGCAACCAAACTACGCAAGCATATCTTTTACTGTATCCTGCATCTCAGCAATCCTATCCTGTGCAGCATGAAGAGAATCCTCATTAACTCCAAAGTAGAACTTGATCTTCGGTTCATTACCAGATGGACGAGCAGCAAACCATGCATGATTTTCAAGCTCATAATACATGACATTGGACTTCGGAAGTCCCATGTTAGTCTGTGCCTGCGTTCCAGACTGACCGGTGCCTGAACAGCTTGCATCCGCTGAAGCATCTGGTTCTGTACTGATCAATGATGTTCTTATTCCTGACTCATAGTCTCGAACTGCCTCAACCTTAAGCCCTGCAAATTCTTTCATATCCGAAGTTCTGAACTGAGTCATTATTGCCTTTATCTGAGCGGCACCGTCAACACCCTTGAGTGTCATGCCATATGCGCCCTCAAAATAATAACCATACTTCTTATATACCTCTTCCATGGCATCACAGAGAGTCTTGTTCTGCTTCTTGTAGAATGCTGCTATCTCACAAAGGATAACTACAGCACCACAGGCATCCTTATCTCTCGTGTAATCTCCTACCAGACAGCCAAAGCTCTCCTCCATGCCATATACAAACTTATATGTATGATTCTCCTCAAAAAGCTTGATCTGCTCACCTATATACTTAAAGCCAGTGAGTGTCTCTATATACTTCAAGTTATATTCAGCAGCAATAGCTTCCGGAAGAGTCGAGCTGACTATCGTGTTACAAATGGCTCCATTTGCCGGAAGAGTACCCATAGCAAGTTTTTCCCTGCATACATACTCAGCCATGAGTGAGCCCGTCATATTTGCATTGAAACGCACATATGGATACGCCGGATCCTGTCCAAATGAAGTATCCTTCCACACACCTGTTGTATCCTTAACATATATACCAAGCCTGTCTGCGTCAGGATCTGTAGCCATGATAACATCTGCATCTACCTGCTTTGCAAGTTCAATACTCATTGCAAATGCTGACGGTTCTTCTGGATTTGGATATTTGACAGTTGAGAAATTGCCATCCGGAATTGTCTGTGGCTCAACCACATAAACCTTCTTAAAGCCGAGTCTCTTTAAAACTTCTCTCACTGGCACATTTCCAGTTCCATGAAGTGGAGTGTAAACAATCGTGATGTCATCCGCTACTTCCGGTATGATCTCTCCATGTATAGTCTGCTTGATAAGCTCCTCATAGTAATGCTCGTCCACACTAGCAGGAACCATATTGAACAATCCATCTGCAACTGCTTTTTCCTTTGATATTGTTCGAACAGCATCAAACCCTGGAACGGCTGCCACATGAGCAAGTATATTCTTATCATGAGGGGCAACTATCTGACTACCGTCCTCCCAATATACCTTATAGCCATTGTACTCAGGTGGATTGTGACTTGCTGTTATTACAATACCTGCTATACATCCAAGCTCTCTTACCGCAAATGAAAGCTCTGGAGTTGGACGAAGCGAATCAAATACATATGTCTTGATACCATTTGCGTTCAGGCAGAGTGCTGTAGCCTCACAGAATTCTGGAGACATAATTCTTGAATCATGTGCAATAACAACACCCATCTCACAAGCCTTAGATCCAACCTCAAGAATATAGTTTGCAAGTCCCTGAGTAACCTTTGTAATCGTATATATATTCATACGATTTGTGCCGGCACCTATGATTCCACGCATACCACCAGTTCCGAACTTGAGATTCTTGTAGAATCTATCCTCTATTTCCTTCTCGTCTGTAATTGCCCTTAATTCCGTCTTGGTCTCCTCGTTAAAACAATCAGACTGAAGCCAGAACTCATACTCTTTTCTATAATCCATAATTAATTTCTCCTCATTTGCCAATCTATATTATAGCTTTTGATCCCTGTCTGAATACGCCAATCTTTATTACAGCTTTTGATCTTTGTCTGAATACGCCGATCTACTCAAACATGCCCTTAACGAGATCACCAAGCTCAGACAGCTTATCTGCGGAATCAGAAGCAGATAAACCTTTAACACCGTAATAAAACTTTATCTTTGGCTCAGTTCCTGATGGTCTTACAAGAAACCATGCGCCATCCGAAAGCTGGTAATAGATCATATTCGACTTAGGAAGTCCACCCTCGACAACCGCGCCAGTCGACATATCAGTTGTAGTTCCAAGCTTGTAGTCATATATTTCTGTGACAGTGTAATCGCCCACAGAAGAAACCGGATTCTCTCTAAGATTCTGGATCATAGAAGAAATCTTTTCGGCGCCCTCTTTACCGGCAAATTTCACAGAAGTGATCTTCTCTTTGTAGTATCCAAACTCATCAAATAGCTGACACATACGATCCCATAAAGTCATTCCCCTGTTTGCATAGTATGCTGCCGCCTCACAGAGAAGCATGACAGTACCAACTGCATCTTTATCTCTCGCATATGTTCCAGGGAGGCAGCCAAAGCTGTCTTCAAGTCCAAATTCATATGTATGACTGCCATCAGCCTCATAATTTCTTATCTTTGTCGCTATATATTTGAAACCTATAAGATTGTTATAGTCGCAGAACACTCCGTATTTGTGGCAAATATCCTTTACCATATCGGTTATTACAACCGTCGTTGTAACCGCAGAATTCTCTGAAAGAATGCCCTTTTCTTTCTTCTGCATAAGAACATAATCACAGACAAGAGCGCCAAACATATTGCCGGTAAACTCTTTGTATTCACCTGACTTCTTATCAAGGCTGTACATTCCCAGCCTATCCCCATCAGGATCAGTAACAAGCACAATCTCAGCTCCGACTTTCTTTGCCAGTTCTACTCCCAAAATATATGCTTCTGGAGACTCTGGATTTGGTGATCTGAGTGTTGGGAAATCGCCATCCTGAACAGCCTGCTCCTCTACGATATATACATTTGAGAATCCCATCTCTGAAAGCATTCTCTTAACCGGCTTAAGTCCTGTTCCGTGGAGCGGCGAATAAACGATCTTAATATCTTTTGCTGCTTCTATCTCCGCTGGTGCCATTGTGAGCTTATGCAGAGTTGCTGCATATGCGTCGTCTACATCGCTTCCAATATATGAAAGCAAGCCAGATCCTAATGCTTCATTCTCACTCATAGTCTTAATTGAAGTATAATCAGATATTGCGTTTACCTCAGCTATGATCTCCTTATCCTGTGGTGATACGATCTGTGCACCATCACTCCAATAAACTTTGTATCCATTGTATTCCTTTGGATTATGACTTGCTGTGATATTCACTCCCGCAAGGCAATTCAGATAGCGAACTGCAAATGAAAGCTCCGGCGTTGGTCTTAGTTCATCAAATAAATACACCTTTATCCCTGATGCACAAAGGCACAGTGCTGTCTCAAGTGCAAATCTCGAAGAATTATTTCTATTATCATATGAAATCACAACAGATGGTCTCTCCACACCTGTCTTTGATATATAGTTTGCAAGTCCCTGCGTAGCCTTGCGCACAGTATATATATTCATCCTGTTGCTGCCCGCGCCCATAACGCCACGCAAGCCACCTGTTCCGAACTCAAGACCTTTGTAAAATCTGTCTTCGATCTCCTTCTCGTCCGTAAGTCCGCGAAGCTCTGCCCGTGTAGCTTCGTCGAAATAATCCGAACTGAGCCAATAGTTATATTCATCCTTATAGCTCATATTAATTGCCCCTCTCTTTATAAAATTATATTATTTTTTCTCTTTTCATATAACGATTATAAATATTTTAACTTCTTCAGTAAATTTGGTATTGCAATACCTACAATTATTTGGAAAAAACTTCGGCTCACAAATAGAAACAAGCTAGTTATATTATTCATATGTATAACGCCATTTATATGTATTAATATTGTCATTATTATATAATTTACTGGAACACCATATAAATAAATATCCATAGAATGAGTATTTATCAATTTCAAGATTCGATTATTTAGTAGATCATGGAATCGACTAATCATCCAATAACAAATAGAATACCAAAATAATATTCCAAATATTTGTTCTTCAAAAAGGAAAATACTTTTACCTTTATCTACCAACAAGAAAAAGAACATCCATATTACAAACATTCCACAAATTTTCAATATAGTCTTCTCTTCTAAGACTTTCTTAATCTTATCTTCAAATTCAACCAAAATCATTCCTATTAAAAACCACATCCAATACTTCGCAACTCTATCTATATAAGCTATCTCTGGCACATGAATTCCCATATAATCGTTCAGCAAATACATAATCAATGCTGGCATCATCATTGCTACAATTGCTGTTTTTTTCTGAACTTTCATAAATCTTTTCAAGATAAAGTTGCAAATATAAGTCAGGACAAATATAAAGAACAATGCTACCAAATACCATAGATGATTTTTCCCAAACCCGATCAAATATAATATCACATTATAAGCATTCTTTTCGAAATAATTTGTGCACCATAATATTGGAATATTATATAATATTGATACTAAAATATATGGAATAATCAATCTTGAAATTTTATTTTTTAATAGTTCTAAAGTTGTTTTATACTTACCACCATTCAAGCAAATTTGAAACACCATTCCTGATATAAGTATGAAAAGTTGCATATGGCATGAATATATAATTCTTGTTCCAAAACCTATTATCTTATAAATGATTGTTCCATCCAAAATATATTTTGTCCAGTCACATCCCATAGAACCAACAGATGTTGTAATGGTATAAAAACCACTGTGACCAAGGACCACCAAAATCGTTGCAAAAATACGGAGCAATTCTATTTCTTTATTTTTTTTGTTATCTGCCATATTGCTCCTTCCTATGCTTGCTGACGTCTTCTATTCCAATACTTTTCCAACAATATGATTATAGCATTTATCACAATTGTTCCTACACCTACCATTGCACATTTTAAAACAAACATTAACCAATTATTGCAATTGGGGAATCGAAAAAATGCCCAATACATTAAAAAGACTTGAATAAAGCAAGTCAAAAAATGTTCTATAATTGAAGAATAAAATGTAGTCAGCTTTTCTCTTAGGCAAAACGCCGCATAAATTGGAGTATCAAAAAAATGAACATAATTAAGCACCAACGTTGTAAGAACAACAGCATATGCACCAAGGCTTGTATATTTAATCAAAATATACATTGAAATAACATTGATTATACCAGTTGTAATTGTTATAAAGCATGGAAGTTTTAATTTCTTTGTAAGTGTAAACACATAATATAAAGGTTTTACCACACCTATAATAATATCACTCATCAAAACAATTACTGCAATTATGTATAAAAACTCAGTATTTTGAGTAGGAAGCCATAATCGGAATAAATCCCTACCACAGACAACAAACCCCGTAAATATTATATTTGAAATCATTCCAGTAGTTTTCATTGCCTTTTTTAGCTCTGAAACTAATGTTTTTATATTTCCTGATGCATATACTTGCAGAAGCTTTGGTCTAAACGAATTCGTTGCAGACTCTAGTAATGAGTTACAAATCGTTCCCAAACTTTTCCCAATCGATATCTCTCCCATTATAGATGGAGAAAGCATAAGATTTGTTACAATCAAATCCAATCCACTATTAAGAATATTACCAAAATTATTAATTGAATTCCATATTCCCAATGAAATAAGCTTTTTTACCGCAACCGTATCAAATTTTGAAATGTTAAATCTCAATTCACTTGTAAGTACTCTAGTATAATGTATATTCGTTACAAACACATACACACTTGCAATCAGCAATGCTATACCAACATACCAAATTCTCGTACCAAATATTCCAAATAAAAAAATCAAGAGAAATCCTTGTACTAAGTAACTAATACTTTTCTGTCGTTCTGAAAAGCTAATTCTATTTGTTATAAATGTTCCAACAGAAAAAACTGTGCCAATAATAGTAATCGTATATCGTAACAATGTTAATACAAATAATATTTTTACATCGAAAACTAATTCTTCTGAAATATTTAAAATACGTTCTAAGTTAAATATTGTAGGTATACCAATTGCAATAATAAATATAGACAACACAGTATCTGCAATGATAACCGAGTTAAAATATTTATTTGCCTCTTCTATATTTCCCTTGTGAAACGCTATTGATATATATCTACACGCAAACGCATTTAATGCAATTGAAATTACATCTATATAAGATGTAAGCGTATTTGACAAAGTCACAAAACCAAAAGCCTCTGCTCCAGCAGTATTTGTAACATAAGATGTCATAAAAAAAGTTATGGCGTAATTTACAGCAACCGCCACTATAGACCATATCATATTAAATGCAATTAGTTTATTATCATTATATTTCTTAATCATTATTAGCTCCTACTTGTATTCTTTTCAATCTTGGATTTTTCAAATACATTCCAAAATACAAAATAAACACGTTTGATGCTACTGGAAGATATTGGTTTTCCATACACGAAATAATCAAAATTATAATCAAACTCAAGCATCCCCATTTATCATTTTTTGCGGCGTAAATTATAGCTACTACTATTACATATAAATATATAAATAATGAAATAATTCCATAGTTTAGATAAATATACAAGTATAAGATATCTGATCCAACCAATGCATGAGACATTCCCTGTGATAAAACATCTTCCCACGCATATGTTTGGATTCCCGCACCAAACAACGATGGCTTATAATATTTAAGAGTTAACTGCCCCAATTCCAAGCGAGAGTTAAATAGCATGTTAAGTATGCTCATTTTAGAGTTGTTGGAATTATAGTTTGCGGTCAAATAAAACATCCCAGCAATCATAGATACAGCAACTATTACAATTAAATATCTTTGAATTTTGCTAAAGTTCTTATTTTTCCTGCGCTTATATACCAAACGGAATAATGTTAGTATTATTACCATTGCGATTCCCAATTCACTGCTTCTTGAATCTGTTAATTTATATGTTACAACAAGCATAAAAAATTGAAAAATCATGTCCTTCAAGTTAAGCTTTTCTCTTCTGATATAGGCAAGATAAAGCACTATTAAAAAAAGCATTGCCCCTAAACGATTCGGATGTGCAAATCCCATTGAATATCTAACAACTCCACCTGTACGAGCAGTCGTTACGTTTTTTACAATATTGCAACAGCATAGTATTACAAGCATTAAGGTAAAAGAAATTTTGGCAGTTAGATCAATTCTAATTATTTTTTCAAAACTAACATTTTTTACGCATATAGTCACCATGAGAAAATTAAGCATAGTTGATGCAATAATATAATCTATAGACTTATTTGAAATGAGAGTTGCTATTCCAGTCAGGACGAATATAAAAGTAAGTATAAAACATCTGGTAGTATATTTAGATCTTAATAATTCAAATGCACAAAATAGATATCCCACACAATAGCAAGAGATCATAATAACACGTACACTTCTAAATTGTGTTGGTAAATATGATGTTTGCAGTAAATATCCCAAAAGGAATGCTATGTATATAATTCCTTCTATACTTTTATTATCTACTTTGATTGTTTTATTCACCTAAACACCTCCAAGATTATGTGAACCATTGTCATATCACCTTTTTTTCTACGGCGGGGTTGCCTACTATCAAAGTATTGCTATGATATTCCCCTCTTACAACACTTCCTGCACCAACTACACAATTATCACCTATTACACTATTTTTTAATATTGTAACATTTGCTCCTATCCAAACATTTTTTCCAATCATTATAGAACCAATTTTGTAGTTATCCATCCTATTCTTCGACATATAATCATGGTCATGATCAAAGATTGCACAATTTGGTCCAATATTAGTATCTGCTCCAATTGTAATTTCACCTCTGCATGTTAATATGCAATTATTATTAAACGCAACATTATCACCTATATTTAAGTTTCCACCTTTTCTAACCCTTACACTGCATCTATCCCTCAAAATCAATCCCTCAATTTTATATTTAGCCCCATTTTCACAATCAATTTGTGATGAAAACGGCAATGTTTTATTTTTAAATTTCAAAAAATTTCCATTTCTATTCAAGCGATGCTGTATCCACGCTCTATAAATAAACGTAAAAGTGCGAATCATCTTCATCTTATAGCCTCCTGATACAGTTTCCGATATCTTTCTTCTGTTTTCTCTTTTGAAAAATTATTATTCAAATACGCTCTAATTTCACTACCCATTGTTTCAACAGATTTTGGATTATCTGACCACTTCACAAATGCCTCATTTATTTTGTCTACTAACGCAGTTAAATGTTCTGATTCTTTTTCATATTCATACGAAAACATCAATTCATTAGGAAAATCTCTTACTGTTCCAACCTTAGGTATAATAACTGTTTTCCCCATCGTAAATGCCAAAACAGAACTGCCAGAATTCAAGCTACTTTTAATATCAAGAGGAATTAGCACTATGTCTGCCCAATCATAAAAGGAAAACATTTCAGAATCCTCAATAAACCTTGGAATAAAAGTCACCTTAGAAAGATGATTCACTTTGCCTTGAATCATTTTTTCATAGTCTGTGTTATTTGATTTTCCTGCAATTACAAATTCTATATTCTTTCCCTGTAATTTATTTGCTGCTTCAAGAATTAACTCTATATTTTTATACGGTCTTACACTTCCCATAAATAATATGTGCATATTACATTTCTCACTATTAGCCAATTCTGGAATACTCAATTTTTTCTCAGAATATGCACCTTCATAACTAGGGTGATACATCACTCGCACCTTTTTTTCGATTTCCTCTGTCGACAAAAAGTCTCTCAATATTTGTTTAGAATACGTACATAACACTGCAATATAATCCGATTTTTTGCACAAAAATTTCATCAAAATACGATTTATACGTTTATACTTTGTATCATGAGCTTGCTTATTATGCATTGTGTAGACTATTTTCATTCCACACCACTTATAATATTCTACTCTCAACAATTGTCTCACCAATAAAGCTATCGCTTTCCATAGTGGACAATTACCAATAGAATCAAACCAATTTAAATTTATTATCTTAATTTCTTTTGCTAATTTATGATTTTTTTTAATATCCTCCAAACCATATATTTTATATCCAGCATTTTTTATTGCCTCTGTAACTATAGATACATAAGGATTCTTATGATTTAACGGGTAATACACTACCTTATCCAATTTTTTTCTCCTTTAAAAGTAAAGTATAAATTTTTTCAAAATTGTTTGCTTGTTTTCTTATTTCAAATTCAGATAACTTTGCTAAAAGATTACGCTTGCACGCTTCTAAAAACTCATTATCGTCAAGGAAGCGATTCATTGCATTTTTCAATTCTTCACTTACACCTGGCTTAACTAATATACCAGTTTTACCTTCTTGTACAATCTCCGGTAAAGCACCAATTCTACTGGCAATAACCGGCAAACCACTTTGATATGCATCTAAAACCACTCTTCCAAATGGTTCGTTCCACAAAGAAGGGCAAATCAACACATCACATCTATTTAGCAATTCTGCAATTTGCGATTCATCTAAAAAACCGGCATACTGAATTCTTGAATCTTTTATAGCCGCATCCTTAATCTTCTGCGTTTCTTCACCTTTTCCTGCAAAAACCAGTCGGGCATTTGAGTTTTCAAGATTTTGAAATGCCTCTAGTAGAGTATCTATACCTTTATGTGCATGAAACCCCCCCAAGTATACAAATGTGATTGTACTATATTCTTTCTTTTTAGCACAATTAATAGCAACACTTTCCTTATTAAATTCACACGCATTATATACCACAATATGTTTTGACTTTTCGAAAAATCTCCTATTTTCTACCTCTTTAATCATCATATTTGATGGTGCAGTCAAAACATCCACATATTTAGTAAACTTTCGATTTATATATTGATAAACCCTACATCCAATATTAGGCTTGGTACAAAGTACATTATTTTTTTTCAATAAATTCGTTTTGAAACACATTAAATAATAGTCTCTAATTGTATGCACTGTATGTATTCCATATTCTTTTGCTGTTTTCCATATAATTGGTGTGATTTCATAAATATTGTTTGTGTGAATTATATCTGGCTTTTCTTTCCTTATAACATCAACAATTATATTTCGATTCATAGGATTCCAAAAATCTAAAGCTCTGTGAAAAAGCATAGTGACAACATTCTTATTTACCTTTCCATATGAATGATAAATAGAATGGAATTTTCTTCTAAAGACTTTTATGCCATCAACAATTTCATCATTATCGGCGTCACCTGATGCTAATACTATAATTTCATTTCCATCAGCTTGTAACGCCTCAGCTAACTTTTTTACACTATATTCTGCTCCACCCTTAACTTCAGGATAATAAAATGTATTTACCAATAATATTTTCATCTACTTAATTCACCTATATATTTTACTAATTGTATTCTTCCAATAAAATCTTCTCAAATTTTATAGCTTCTGTTTCCCAACTATACTTACTCGCTTGAATGATTCCTTTTTCTTTTACTAGATTGATCTGAATTTGGGTAAGATTCATAACAGATACTATCTGTTTCTTCAATTCTTCCAAATTTCGATTTTCAAAATAAAAAGCCGAATCGCCAAGGACCTCTGGTAATGATGCAGCATCAGAAGAAATCACCGGAACTCCCATAGACATAGCCTCTATAGGAGGTACTCCAAATCCCTCATATACTGACGGAAATACGAAAACTTGTGCATTTTTGTATACATAAGGTAGTAAATTATCATCTACAAATCCAGTAAAATGAATTCTGTTGATGATTTTCTCATCAAGATCAGAAAGCAAATCATCTATCAACCAGCCTTTTCTTCCAGCTAAAACTAAATTGGTATCTATTTTCTTCTCTTGGATAAGATTGCTAAACGCATCAACCAAAAGTCGCATATTTTTTCTTGGCTCTAAAGTCGAAAGGCAAAGAATATAATTCTCTGGAAGTCCATACGCTTCTTTAGCCTTAAGATCCTGATCTTTTTCATAATTGAAATTAGCAAAGCAATCCGATAATCCATCGTAAATTACTGCAATTTCATCAGACTTCTTTTTCAAAATCTTTGAAATTCGATTTTTTGAGAAATGCGACACTGTAACGACTCTCTTATGTCCATGGGCAGCTTTTCTATACATGATCTTAAAATAAAGTGTCATGTATTTTTTATTCTTACTAGGGCAGTCCCAACACCCCACATCATGAATTGCACTTATTGCATTTCTATTAAAGAAGAAAAATGGTGCTGGAAATGCCGGAAAGAAATAATAGTCTGCTTTTATAGTCGCTAACCTTAGCGGCAATTGCACCTGATTAAAAATTAGTTTATTCTTTCCATTTATAACAATATTCTTAACGTTATTCTGCTCTATTAAAAATTCTTTGTGTACCTCATTTTTAAAAAGAAGTGTATACTCAATATCTCTTCTACTTTGATCAGAAATCAATTCTTTTGTAATACTGAGCGCAAATCGCTCAATTCCAGAAAAGTTATCTGCAAGAGAGGTCAAATCTATTAATACTCTCATCTCTGTCCTTTCTCAGTTGATTTTAAATCCCATTTTACAAAACAAAGTAAGCATCAACTCTGTAACAACTATCCAGTTTATTTTTAACAGAAAAACCGGAATTGCTTTAATGTTTTTTGTACCAATGATTTCTTTTACCTTAAGTCGATCCCATTGCTTTATAACCAAGACATTTAAATGATAAGCTTTCAGTATCTTACATTTCTCAGCAAATGACAACCTCTTATCTTTCGCTAAGGCGTAACCAATTTGAACGGAAGAAAGTATGTACTCCCCTCCCCATAATCCATATGTATTCATCCCCTTTGATTTCAGTTCAAAACTCAACTCATTCTTTGCCTTAATAAGCTGCAGCTTTCCTGAAATCATTCGATTAACATCTAGATTGTATGTTTCTATTGCTGAGCCGTCATTGTTATGAAGATAATATAATGGCTCATCTATCGTATAAATCACATCAGCTACTGCAAGATATTTATTTGTAAAAATTGTATCCTCCCCTACATGTAAATCCCTTCTGAAAAATATATTTTCTTTTCGGATTATCTCAAGTGAATACATCATACGCCACGGACCATTCAGTTCTTTTCCTTGGCGCATTCCACACTTGCCCGAAAGATACCTTTTTAAGTCTGCTATTGATGTTCCAAATGAATTCGGCAGTATCTGCTCCAGTATTTCTTCTTTTTTATACACGCACTTTCTATAAGAAAACTCATGCTTAGACACGTTCCCATCTCTACGCACAGATGCATAATTATAGCAGACAGTATCTGTGTCAGCTTTTACCTTTGATACACATTTTTCAACAATTTGTGTCTCAAATGTATCATCACAATCGAAAAAGAAACAAAACTTTCCCCTTGCCATTTTTAATGCGTCATTTCTTGCGCTACTGACTCCCTCATTCGTTCTCTTATCTATAAATTCAATTCGACTATCTACATTTGCATACTTTTTTACAATTTCTGATGTCTTGTCTTTACTTCCATCATTTATAACAATTATCTGTAAATTTTCGTAGTCTATTGCTTCTATTTGTGTAAAATAGCGTTCCAAATACTTTTCGCCATTATAAATGGGGGTGATTATTGTTACTAAGTCCATTTGCTCACCTATTTTTTTCTATATTTTATAGCTAAACCTAGAATCTTTCTATCATCTACCAAGTAACGCTTAGCCATTCGTTTAGGATCCTGTGTAATTCTAAAAAGCCATTCAAGGCCATGATTGGCCATCCATCGTGGTGCTCTTTTTATATTTCCTGCTTCAAAATCAAAGCTTGCACCCAACCCAAATGAAATTGGAACGCCAAGCTCTTTGCAATGGTGGTACATAAACTTTTCTTGCTTTGGGCATCCCAGCCCTACAATAAGGATATCTGGTTTTGACGCCTTAATCATGTTTTTGATTTTATCCATCTCATTTTTGTTGTTTTCAAATCCAAATGGCGGTGAATAAGTTCCAACGACCTGTAATCCTTTGTATTTCATAGTAAGATTCTCTGCAGCTCTTTTTGCTACTCCCTCTGCAGCTCCTAAAAAAAACATCTTATACCCTTTTGCAGCAGCCATATTACAAAGGAGAGGGAATAAATCTGATCCAGATATTTTTTCTTTAATTGGTGTTCCATACCAATTAGCTATCCATAATAGAGGCTTTCCATCTGTTAAAATCAAAGCAGCATTCTTATAAACTTCTTGTAATTCCCTATTTGTTTCAAGCTGCACTATATGATCTACATTTGGAGTAACCACATATGCACTTTTATTTTCTTGAATCAATTGATTGATTGCCTGCAACGTTTCCTGCATTGTCAAATTATCAATCTCTGTATTCATAAATTTCATTCTTGCCATTCTTATCCTCACCACAATTCATTTTTAATATTGTATTGCGTCATTTTTCACTCTATCGAACATTTCACTTTGTCTGTAACGCTAATTTCATCGCCTAACTGAACTTCTATCATATCAATCGCAGTAATTGCTTCAACAGTGTGCTTTCTTCCTGCTGGTATCTTTATGACATCTCCAGCATTAACAAGCTGTACATTACCATCCACCGTCACCTTACCATTACCGGAAACTACTGTCCAAACTTCTTCGCGATGGTTGTGCATATGATATGTCATATGCTCGCCAGCTCTCATAGAAACTTTTATAGTCATAGAACCTGGCTGTACATCTATAACTGTATAGTCTCCCCACGACTTCTCTGCATACATTGCCTCAGTCTCTATTTTTTCAACATATGGCTTCATGTACCCACTACGTTCTTTGTCTGAAATTAATATCCCATCACCGCTGGCTGCAACGATCATATCCTTGCAACCCATACAGAGAATCGGAATATTTAATTCATTAACCACATTTGTGTTTTCGCAGGTCTCGTCTAAAATAACTTTACCCTTAGTCTTATCTGCCATGACCTCGGCCATCATATTCCAAGTTCCGACATCCTTCCAATCCCCACTATAGCGCAGAACCTGAATGCTTTGTTCTTTCTCAACCACAGCATAATCAAAGCTTATTTTTGTCAATGTCTCATACTTATTGAACATATCATTGTAATCAACAAAATCAATCATGCTGTGAGCTTTATCCAACAAATATCCCAACTTAAATGCAAATATTCCCGCATTCCATAACGCATTCTGTGCAAGATACTTCTTTGCGGTCTCCACATCCGGTTTTTCTTTAAATTCCCTTACTCTGCTGACATTTTCACCATTTTCAGGAATAATATACCCATATTTCTCACTAGGATATGTAGGTTCTATTCCCATTAGAGTCAAATTAGCATCTCCCTGACCAGCTAATTCCTGTAATGTCTTAACTGCTTCATAATAAGTATTGTCCACATATGGATCAACCGGGCATACAACAACAGCCTCATCTTCTGCAACTCCTAACTTGTCGTGTAAATAAACAGCAGCAAGTGCAATTGCTGGAAAGGTATCACGTCGACAAGGCTCCACACAGATAGCTGTTCGTTCCCCTAATTGATTTTTTATAGCACTTGCCTGTGATTTACTTGTTGCAATTGTTACTTTAGCCTCTGAATCTACAGTGGTAATCTGTCGATACACGCGCTGTACCATGGATTCATATTCGTCACCATTCTTAAACAACTTAATAAACTGCTTACTGCGTACATCATTTGAAAGAGGCCAAAGGCGCTTACCCGAACCTCCCGAAAGTAAAATAATATTCATGTCTCATTCCCTCCTCATTCCTACTACTTCGACCCTTCCCTACCAAGCACAACCTTGATAGTCTTCAGCACTATCTTCAGATCCAGTCCAAAGCTCCAGTTCTCTATATACTCCGTATCCAGTCTCACAACCTCCTCGAAGTCAGTTATGTCACTTCGGCCGCTCACCTGCCACATACCTGTGATTCCCGGTTTCGTAGCAAGGCGGCTCTTGTGGTGCATCTCATACTGCTCCACCTCAGAGATGAGAGGCGGCCTGGTTCCAACCAGTGACAGATCCCCTTTTAGCACATTGAAGAACTGTGGGAACTCATCTATGGAGAAGTCTCTGATATACTGACCTATTCCCTTCTTCTTGGTGCCGTCCGGCAGGATCTTGTTGCCTATGACTCTCGGGTCAAAGTCCATCTTGAACATCTTCGAATCGCTCATGGTGTTCTGCGCCATGAGTTCCTTCTTGCGCTCCTCAGCGTCCATGTACATGCTTCGGAACTTGTACATCTTGAATATCTTGCCATTCAGTCCCACTCTCTCCTGCTTGAAGAAGATCGGTCCCGGGGACTTGATGTATATGATAGGTCCTATGAATATGGTGAGGATGAGCGTGAATACGCTGCCCACCAGACCACCTATTATATCTGCCGTTCTCTTGAGCAGCATCTGCTTCGGTGTTGCGTAGTTCATCATGGTCGTGACCACGGTCTCACCATTTATCTTCTGGATGAGCTGCTTGTCGCCGTGGGTCTTCACGATGGATGATATACACATGTGAACCGTGATGCCGCCCTCGACAAATGCCTCTATCAGGGTGTTCGCATATCCGTATGCTCCGCGCACATCCACGTATATCTCGTCCACCCATGCGGTTCTCACATAGTCAACTGCGGTGTTGTAATCCGCCACCACCGGCACTCCCTGAATCTCCTGACCGACGAGATTGGCATCTATCACCATGACTCCTACTATATCAAACCCGGAGTAGTTCTTCTCCTTGAGGCCTGCCACCACTTCATCTGCTACATGTCTGGTGGTCATGACCAGGAGCTTCTTGCCCTTGCCATGCTCTGCATATTTCTCGAGATGCTTCTTCCACAGGCTCCTCACTGCAAATGTAGCATATACGTATATGGCCCACATGAGCAGTATAGTAGTTCTGGAATATATAGATGTATCCTTGAGGACAAACACATACAGAAGGAGCAGTGCAACTATCACGAAACCGTTCTTGAAGCTGGATATGAATTCCTTGAAGTATCCTCTTCTGATGACGCCCTCATATGTATTCAGGAATATCATGGCTACTATGTCCGCCAGCTCCGTGATGATCGCCAGTGCGAGATAATCTCTGCTCGCATACGGATTTACCATGCCGTGTCTGATCTGGAATGCCACAAGAAATGATAATTGAATTACTATAAGATCCAGCAGCATGAAGTCGAAGTGCTTCAGCCAGCCCTTTGCGCCTTTCTGATACATAATTTTCTCTCCTCATTCTCTGTCGTCAGGGTCATATTTGTGCCCGCATGACCCGGTCTGTTGATTCATACATGAAATGACTCAGCCCGTGTGATTGTCGGCTGAACCTTTTCATCTGTGAACCATGATACGCATTAAATGGTCTGTTATTTATCACCCACACTGGCGGCGCGGAACGTCCTGTGGCATGGACATTCGTTTTGCGCCACCGGCTAGGGCTTGGAACTATTTAACATAGCAGGTTGATTATTTAACCTTGTAAATAATTGACTTGCTGTATGCCTTGTAGTTCTTTGTTGCAGCAACCTTAACAGTGATTCTTACCTTTGTGCCCTTCTTGACACCCTTACCAACAGTAATCTTGCCATTCTTAACCTTGACCTTCTTATTGGCTGACTTGTAAGTAACCTTTGCCTTTGCCTTAACACCAGATACAGTGATCTTCTTCTTAGAAGCATTTACCTTAACCTTAACAGACTTCTGAGCAGCCTTGTTAATTGTGTAGTAAATTGTCTTTGTACCCTTGTAGTTGTTGATACCCTTTACGGTAATCTTATACTTGCCAGCGTTCTTAGCCTTAGTTACACCAGTAATCTTGTAATCAGTACCTCTCTTGAGAACTGTGTTACCATACTTAACTGTAACCTTGGTTGTCTGATTCTTAGCATTGTATGTCTTTGCAGCAGCAGTAGCCTTGTAGCTCTGCTGTGCGTTAACTGTGTACTTAACTGTTGTATCGCCTGAATAGTTACCTATTCCCTTGATCTTAACTGTGTATGTACCAGCCTTTGTTGCCTTAAGGCTTCCTGAAACAACTTTGAAATCCTTGTTCAGGGTAAGTGTCTTACCGTTAACAACAATTGTTGTTGTCTGGCTCTTTGCATTGTATGTAAGCGACTTTGCTGTAGCAGACTTAACGTTTACCTTAGTTGGTGATGATGTAGCTGCAAATGCAACTGTTGGCACCATCATTGCGATACATACAACTATAGCCAAAAGCTTCTTTAAATTCTTCACAATAAATTCCTCCTTCCAAAAAAGTTCTATTGTATTGAATATATGATAAAACGCCCTGCACGCCACTATACATGGCGTTATATCCAAAGTGAATTATTTTGACGGGGTGCTGTCGCTGGAGGCTGCAGCCTCTTTGCCGTAAGTGCCATAACCATAGCCGTACTGGCTATAGTATTTGCCATACTTGCCGTAATATTTCTTGTATGCTCTCCCCGTTGTCTCAACTCTGTTGAGTATGACTCCAAGCAGCGTACAACCTACCTGGTCAAGCTGCTGGAATGACTGTTTGATGAGACTTCTTGATGTCTCACCTGCTCTGACTACCAGAGCTGCGCCATCGCACAGTGATGCGATCTGAGCGGCATCCGCCACACTGCCAAGCGGTGGCGAGTCTATAATGACATACCTATATGTCTCTGCCAGCTTGTCAAGAAGCTCTGCAAATCTAGCATCCTCCAGAAGAGCCGATGGATTCTCCAGAAGGTTCATACAAGGTACGATGTATGCATTTTCTACCTGTGTTTCATAGATGACATCCTCCATCTCGGACTGTCCCGAAAGGAAATATCCAAGATCCGGAAGCTTGTCAGCATCCTTTATGTGATGTCTGTCCTTTATGACTGACTTACGAAGATCCACATCCACCAGCACTGCAGGGAATCCTGCCTCGGCGAGCATCTTCCACAGGTTGATCGCCACGCTGCTCTTGCCCTCATTTGGCATGCTGCTGGTTATGAGTATCTTTCTTGTGTTCTTGCCACAGAACTTTATGTTGATCCTGAGACGGTTCATCGCCTCCTCCACTGCATATGGGAGTTCCTGAAACTCTATGTTAAGCTTCTTCATGCTCTGACCCTCTCTTTCCTGTTGTGTTTCTTTCCAGGCTCTTCATCTGAATCGTCTGTTCTGAACTGGTCGCTCTCAGGTATTGTCGTGAGCGGTACTATTCCGAAATACTTCTCCATGTCGTCTGCTGAGTGGATCGTGTCATCCATCAGGTATCCCACAATGACGATCAGGCAGTAGATGAGTGCTCCAAGCAATGCACCTATGGCGGTGTACTTAAGGTAGCTTGGTCCGACCTTCTGGTCTGCTACCCTTGCAACCTGGGCTATGTTAGGTGCGCTTGTGCTCATGGTATCCGGGAGATACTCTATCGACACGTTTGCCAGTGTATTTGCAATGTCACATGCCTGCTGCTTGTCAGTGCTTGTGACCGTGATCTTCAGGACTCGTGTGTCTGAAGGATTCTCAAGGGTTATCATCTTGGCAAGCCCCTCTGAGTCCATATCAAGGCCGAGCTTTTCGATGACCTGGTCGAGAACCGGATAGCTGAGTATCAAGTCTTCGTAATCCTTGGTAAGGGATGAACCGATGTTAAGGTCCTGGAGATTTACTATGGAATCATCTGATGCTGATACCACGTACAGCTTGGCTGTCGACTGGTATGTCGGCTTGATCAGGAAGTATGCAAATGCGTTGAACAGCACCGCACCGATCAGGAAGCACAGTATGATGTATGGGAGCTTCTCAAGAAGCGCCATTCCCATGTCCAGGAGATCGATCTCGTTTTCATCATCCTCTGTATTCTTGTATGTGTTCACTGCGGCTATCTGTGTGGTCTCATCCTGCACAGCAGCCATTTTCTTGTTGGAATTCATATATTCCCTCCATCCGTTTTTTGTATCTATATCCCCTGCATCAAATGTGTGATGCTAGTTATATTCCTTGTAGAACAGCTCTACGATTGCCTGCTGAAGGCTATCCGCATCCGGCTCCACCTCGACAAATCCGAGATCATCTACGGTCTCTGTTCCAGCTATCGACACCGTTCCGGCGTCCTTTTCCTTGAGAACAAGGAGTGCCAGCTTGGAGAACTTCTGTGAGCTGATGTCAGTCACCATGTAATCTCCCAGTGCGTCATATATTGTCAGTGGATATGTGTTATCCTCGCTGCACTTTGCCGCCAGGTTATCCTTGAGTCCTGCCTTGTACACCTCCTGACGCTTCATTCGCTGGGTGTTGGATTCATCTCCCACATCGAATCTGTCATGGATAAAATGTACTGCCTGCTCATCGGTCAGTGTGATGGTCTCTCCCTGCTTCATGGTCTTATCCACCTTGGAGAAATCATCCTCTATGGTAACCGTGACTCCGCCAGCCAGATTGTTGATGGTTCCTATGGCCCCCATATTCACCGCTGCGTATCCGTCTATCTTCTGGCCGCCAAGGAAGTTTGACACCGCCTTGACCACGTTCTCGCAGCTTATCTCCATTCCGTCACCATTCTCATGTGCCAGAGCAAGCTGTGCCGGGCTCGTTGCAACGTAGGTTCCGTCGGGATCCAGTGTATCCTGCTCCACTATGGTATTTCTGTCTATGCTCAGCGTCTTGTATGTTCCATCTGTCAGGTCTCTGACCATCAGCATGACCACATCGCATCGGCCTGCCCCCTCATAATCGGTGACTTTCTGAACCTTGCCCATGTTGTCGATTCCCATAAAAAGATATGTTTCTATATTCCTCTTGGGAACGTATTTGACTCCGTCCACCTCGATCATGCCTTCGACCGCCTGTGTGCCCGATGCATTGTGTGATGCATTTCCTTTTGTCGGTCTGAGTGCTATCGCCAGTGCAATGCATACGACCAGTATGGCTGTGATCACAAGTCCAAGCTTCTTGTATATTCTCTTTTTTTCTGATAGTGTTCTGTTCCTGTATGACATATGTATCACCTCGTTGGAATGTAATGTGCTATCTCAGAACGTTCAGCATAAGCAGGTCTGTTCCCGCTGTAGGCCACTTCTTCTCGCACACAATAAGGCCACACAGTATTATAAACAGTACAATACTGATGATTATCGCTGTCTTCTTAGACATGTTGTTGTCCTCCATCTATCTGTTTATCTTTTACATGTTTCGTTGTTATTGCTGATTATGGGTGTATCTGATGTTCTTTCAGGAGCTTTGTTCCGTAGCTGTCCATGTTCTCTAGGAATTCATGTCCCAGCTTCTTCTCCAGCACCTCGCGGCCCAGCCACAAGTTCGGCACCCTGTGATGCATACCATGGCAGTCGCTTCCTATGATGTGTGCCTGTCCTTTCTTGAACATCTTGAGCATTTTGCCCTTCTGTCTGAAATCCAGAAGTGTCTCCGCATTCACCTGCACTGTAACTGGCAGTTCAAGGATCTGTCTCACATATGGCTTGTTGCCTGGTATCTGTAAGAATCGCTCTATATGAGCTAGTATGATATGGAAATGTCTCTTCTCAATTAAGTCTCGTACTTCCTGCACTACCGAATCACTCCATGTCACAAACGGCATCTCCAGCAACATGATATCAGTTCCTTCTACTTTTAGTGCGTCCGTTTTCTCCGCTCTGCTTATTCCTGCAAAGAACGCGACCTCTGCCCCCATTATAATCTGCGGTATGTCCATATTCTCAGCCATGACTTTATCATATGCTTTCTGTCTTGAATCAATGAACCTCTCCACAGTATTTGAATCAGCATAAAAGTGCGGCGTCGCTATCATAGTATCCACGCCGTGCTCTTTGCACATCCGAAGCATGCCTATAGATGTCTCGACATTCCTGCTGCCATCGTCTATACCCGGCAGTATGTGTGAATGAAAATCTATAACACCCATGTTTTCCTCCTGTTTTCTTTATAAAAAACTATAAATATTTATATAGGAAAATTCTTTATACATGCTCACACCCTAATTTAACAGTTTCTTCACAATTTTTCAATTCCATTTACGATTTAAAATCGACAAAAATCCTCGATGATTTTTCGCTTAACTATACAATTTGTATAAACCACTTTATTTTCTTAATCCAATTTCTTCCATAATAAAAAAGCGGGATATGATATTTCATATCCCGCCGTGTCAATCTCTTCTTTATTCTATTATACATACATCTCCGAGCCGTTGCCCAGGCAGTATATTCCAAGCTGTCCGCCCTTGCCGCACCCGCAGTCGATGGCAACGTTGTTGTTCTTCTTAACGATCTTGCCCTCACCGCCGAGCTCTGTGGTTGGCACATGTCCAACGACGAGTGTTCTGTTCTTGTAATATGTCTTGTCCAGGTCTGCTGGCTCTGTGATGAAGTCCTCTGTGTCGTACTCATCCAGTTCCTTCTTCGGATCGAAGTTTCTTATTCCGGCGTGAACCAGCACAAATTTCTTTCTCGCCATCATCACTTCGAGGAACGCTTCCTCAGAAATCTCATCTATATACTCTATGACATCCTCACGCTCTTCATCGTCAAGCTGCAGGAACTCCTCCACCGCACCTGAGAGCTCTTCTCCAAGCATGGATGTTATCTTGTCTACCAGCATCTGTGGTGGCACCTCACCTGTGGACTGGATATGGTCATTCAGTGCCTTGAGTGCCTGTGTGATCTTGTACTCGTTCTCACCGACAACTGCGATGACATTATCTCTGCTCATCATATCCTGAAGTATCTTCATGGATCCGCCGCCTGCTCCGATTATATTGCCAAGGACATACAGGACATCCTCGCCCTCAAGAGTGCTGATGACTGCCTCCTCGTTCATGATGTCCTCTTCCTTTATATCGTCAAGGTTCTGAAACTTAAGTTTCTTGAGTGCTCTCTTGTATGCCTCATAATCCCCGTTAATTCCTGAAATAGCATAAAACATGTCTATCATCCTCCTAAGTCTTTTCCTTCTGCCGACTGTGAGCCTGTCCGTTCACGTCCTGACTATTATAACATATTTTCCATATCCTGTAGATATGTATGCGTATTTTTTGAGGGAGGTTTTTCGACGTTTTACGAGCGCCTGCCAAGCTCCCAGAATGCCACGGCACTGGCTGCAGCCACATTCAGGCTGTCCACTCCGTGATACATTGGTATCTTCACTGTGTAGTCGCTGGAATCTATGGTCTCTGTCTTGAGGCCTTCTCCCTCGGTTCCCAGTATTACTGCAAGTCTGTCGATCTGCTTCAGCTCCGGGTCGTGTATGTCTATCGTGTCATTTCTTAGCGCCATGGATGCCGTCCTGAAGCCCATACTGTGAAGTTGTCCCATCCCAAACTCCGGCCATATGCCATGATCTGCTTTATTGTGTGCAAGACCCAGGGTGTCAAATGTAATATATGTCCACGGTATCTGGAACACCGTTCCCATGCTGACCCTTGCCGCCCTCCTGTAGAGCGGGTCACTGCAGCCCGGCGTGAGCAGTACAGCATCCATCCCGAGTGCCGCCGCACTTCTAAATATCGCTCCCACATTTGTCGGGTTCATCACTTCCTCAAGCACCGCTATTCTGGCGGCATGTTCACACACGCTCTCAACAGACGGCAGCTCTGCCCTCCTCATGGCGCACAGCATCCCCCTTGTCAGGGCAAATCCCGTGAGCTTCGTGAGGACATCAAATGGTGCTGTGTATATCGGTATATCTCCGCACCGCTTTATTATATCCGCGCACTGTCCTTCCACGTGCCTGTCTTCCAATAGAATGGACACTGGCTCGTAACCCGCATCCAGTGCCCTCTCTATGACCTTTGGACTCTCAGCTATGAACAGCCCGGAAGCCGGTTCATATATGTGCGCCAGTTGATTCTCTGACATGCGCGCATATATATCAAGCTCGGGTGCCGAAAGGTCGGTTATATTTATTATTCTCATATCTGTACCTTATCCAGTGCATTTTCAAGATCTGCTATTATGTCTTTTACATTCTCAATGCCCACCGACAGTCTCACAAGATCAGGACTTACTCCTGCCGCCAGAAGCTCCTCGTCATTCATCTGTCTGTGTGTAGCTGATGCAGGATGAAGAACGCATGTATGTGCATCCGCCACATGTGTTGCTATCATCGCAACCTTGAGTTCCTTCATGAAGGCCTCCGCAGCAGCTCTTCCTCCCTTGACGCCAAATGACACAACTCCACATGTGCCGTCCGGCATATACTTCTTAGCACGCTCGTAATACTTGCTGCTCTCAAGTCCAGGATAATTTACCCAGGCTATCTTATCGTGTGCCTCGAGGAACTTCGCAACCGCCAGTGCGTTCTCACAGTGACGTGGCATACGCACGTGAAGCGACTCCAGTCCAAGATTGAGCATGTACGAATTCATAGGTGCAGGTATCGGGCCGAGATCTCTCATAAGCTGTGCCACGATCTTGTTGATATATGCGCCGCCTTGGCCGAACTTCTCTGCGTATACCACTCCGTGATATGACTCATCAGGTGTGGTGAGTCCTGGGAACTTGTCTGCGTGTGCCATCCAGTCGAATTTGCCTGAATCCACGATCGCCCCACCCACGGTTGCATCATGTCCGTCCATGTACTTCGTGGTGGAGTGTGTGACTATGTCTGCGCCCCACTCTATAGGTCTGCAGTTGATCGGTGTGGCAAATGTGTTGTCCACGATGAGTGGTACTCCGTGTGCATGTGCCGCATTTGCAAATCTCTCTATATCGAATACTATGAGTGCCGGATTGGCTATGGTCTCGCCAAACACGGCCTTGGTGTTTGGTCTGAACGCTGCCTCAAGTTCCTCGTCCGAGCAGTCAGGATCCACAAATGTGAATTCCACACCCATTCTCTTCATGGTCACAGCAAAAAGGTTGAAGCTTCCTCCGTATATGGTGGATGATGCCACAACGTGATCTCCCACTCCGGCAATGTTGAATACCGAGAAGAATGTTGCTGCCTGTCCTGACGATGTGAGCACTGCTGCCGATCCCCCCTCCAGGGCACATATCTTGGCTGCCACATAGTCATTTGTCGGATTTGCAAGTCTGGTGTAGAAATAGCCGCTCTCCTCAAGGTCAAACAGCTTACCCATATCCTCGCTCGTGTCGTACTTGAACGTTGTGCTCTGTACGATCGGTATCATTCTTGACTCCCCATTCTTAGGCTGGTATCCAGCCTGTATACACATAGTCTCTCTTTCCATTATTCCTTTATACTCCTTTGAATTAATATCGCTCTACTACCTTGCGCTCTATATTCTCATTGTTCAGAACGAACATGTATCTTCCATTCACCAGACGTATGTCCTGCTCTGCCGCGGATATATCTATGTTCAGTGAATTCCTGACAACCACATTCAGATCTGCATTATTGCTGGACAGCATGCCTGTGCCGTCTCTGCTTCCAAGTGCGAAGCACGCCTCGCCCTGAACCGCCAGCCTTGAGTTGGCGTCCGTCATGCGTATGTCTGCTATTCCATGGTCAGATCCCATGGCTATACACGAATTGCCCTTAAGGTTCATGTCCACATGTGCTCTGCTTATATCTACGCTGCATCCATCTCCGTCCAGGGTTCCGACCGCCACGTATCTGTTGCCCGATCCTCTGAGCGATATGGATGTGTTCTTTATCGCGATATCTGCATGCTGGCTCACCGAGCCGATGGCGACTCCATTTGCAGCCTCATAGGTTATGTCTATGTCCGCCTGCAGGAGATTCAGATTCACCGGGGTGCTTATGCTTCCAATAGCAACTCCGTTCTCGCCGTTGATATACAGGTCGTATCGTCCTTTCTCTATACGTATATCTCCTCCGAGTCCGGCGCCTATTGCCACTCCGTTCACACCGTTTGTTTCTATATTAATGGCGCCCTCCTGCTTGAACTTCATGACTCCATGCTTTGAATGAATGTCATTGCCTATTCCGTAATAGCTGTTACCGTTGACGCGGATCATTATATCCCCATCTCCGATAAATGTCACTCTGGACGACTCCGGTATCTTTATTCCGCCATTCCTGCAGAAATTCTTACCCTCAAGCATGATGTGCAGATCCGTATTCTCACCGCAGTCTATACAAGGCTTGTCACGGTCGCCCGAGAAGCTTACATTCTGCAGCACTATGGTTCCGGTGAAACCATCCTTTATCTTGAGTGTCATATCTGACTTGAAGCCCTGTGCGCCGACTATGCGGACATTGTTGTCGCCACCGGCTCTCTGTGCCACAACTATCTTCCTGATTCCCCGGGATGTGAGCTTCAGAAGTGATGCACTTCTCTCATGCTCCATGACAAATATGCTGCTGTTCTCAGCCACCTCTTCCTGTTGGTTGTACTGAACTATCTCATTCACAACCTGTGGGGATATGAGCTGTACCACCTCCGCGTTCGGATGGGCGGTATAGTATCCCTGAATGAGATCCGCACCGAGCTGGATGACGGTCTTCATCTCCTTCGTGGTCTCAACGCCCTCTGCCAGCGCCTTGATGTCGTTGGTCGAGGTGAATTCTATTATATCCTTGACGAAATGCTGTCTGTGTGGGTCTGCATCGATCCCTGTCAGAAGCATTCTGTCTATCTTCACATACTCAGGCATATACCTGAGAAGATTGTTTACATTTGAATAGCCTGAGCCGTAGTCGTCTATGGCGATCTCCATGCCATTTCCTCTGAGGAATGCCTTGAGATCATTCAGTTCCGCATCCGACAACTCTGCTCCCTCGGTAAATTCTATGACGATGCCTGCACACTGGAGCGTCTTCACCTTTGAAATGAATTCATTTCTGTCCTGTGCGTTGAGCATATGCCCCGGCATGCTGTTGATAAATACCTTCTTGCCCCTGAACATCTCAGGATTCGATGCCACGATCTCCACGACGTTGAACAGTGTGAGTTTTTCCACATCGTACAGTCTGTTCAGTCTCTCTGCACTCTCCAGAAGCTCAGGGGGTGACATTCTCATAGGAACCAGTATCCTCATAAGTGCCTCGTATGCAAATATGCTTCCGTCACGGGCACTTACTATAGGCTGGAAATGATATGTGAGCATGTTTTTGTCCAGTATCATAGCTACTATCTCATCTCTCTCCAGATCCCTGTTCGTTATCGTCGCTTTGTTGCGTCCCTTGGCATTGTTCTGTTCTTTTATGCGGTTCTTCTGGTTGACCGCATCGTTGATGAGGGTCTCCAGCTCGGCAGATGACTTGACCAGAGCCTTCTTACATCCGTAATATATACCGAGCTCGTAATCGTCCTTTCCGCCACTGTTTGCCGCCTCAAGCTTCTTCTTGAGTTCCTCGGCTATATATTCTCCCCTTGAGATATCGCCACTCTTTGCCACTGTGGCTATGACGAACTCGTCATTTCCCATCCTCATGGATATCTCGTATGGGGTAAGTACCTCATTTATCGACTGGGCAACATAGCTTAGGACTCTGTCACCCTCTGTTCTTCCGTAATTGCTGTTTATCTGGCGTGTATTCTTCAGATCCACCGCCAACACAAGTATCTCAGACTTCTCTTCAGCGGCCTGGATTATCATGTCATTTGCCCTGCCTATGAAGCCTCTGTAGTTGTACATTCCGGTGAGACCGTCTCTTATCTGATCCGCCTCAAGCTTGTTTAGAAGTACATTGAGTCCCTGATGTCTTGCAAATGACTCCATGTCCCTGGCAACCGTCTTGATCCAGGATCTGTATACATCTTCGTACACCCTCGGCTCTGCACCGTAGTTCACCACTGCATAGCCAAAGCTTCTGTCCTGGAAGAACAATGGTGTAAATATGAACGCTGTAGGATAATCCCTGTCCTCGTACAGCTCCGGCAACAGCTTCGCAGACTCGAATACGTCGTCGTAGCGTATGTGTCTCTCTTCTTTTTCATCCGGGCCACACTTTATCAGTCTGTATACATGATCTGTGTAACCGTGGCGAAGTGCCTCATCGCCGGTCATGACCTCCGGATTTCTCCAGTAGTCGTTCAGGCACAGATGGAAGCTCTCAAATGGTCTTATCTGGTACACGTATTCCGACACGGTGTCGAAGAATGACTCCACGCTCGTCTGCGCCACAAGGTCATCCGCCATGTTGTTGAAGCAAGAGTAGAAGCCGGTCTCTGAGAGGTCTGTCTCCCATTTGTCTCTTCTGATCCTGACTGTCTCTCGTTCCCAGCCCTCACAGCCACAGGTTCCACCTATGTACAGCTCCACGTTGGACTTGAATTCCGGTACGTCATGTCCGTTAAGCTTTGCATCTATATATTTCATACAGTAGTGCCCGCAGTCATCCGCCGGTATGTCCGCAGATGTGATCGGAACAGGACTGTTTCTTCCGTCTTCTATGGAGTCATAGCCCACCACGGCTATGTCCTCGGGAACTCTTATTCCATATCTGTCAAATGCGGTGCACACTCCGATGGCCATACAGTCATTTGCACATACGATGGCATCCGGCAGATGCTCCTTATCCTTCACAAGCTCGTCCACCATGTAGTCGCCGCTGTCGTACCAGTATGTTCCATAATATATCATGTCGTCCGTAACCGGCAGGTTGTGCGCCTTCATGCTGTCTATGTAACCGGCGAGTCGCTGCTTGGAGTGTATGTGCTCTTTGAGTCCGCCCAGGAAATATATATTCTTGTGTCCGTGAACCTCTATAAGGTGATCCACGAGTTTTACTATAGGGGTATAATGATCCATCATGACCGTTGGGAATATGTTATTCTCTTTGTCGACTACCACTACCACACCATTTGCAAATTCTGACTGCAGGCGCTTCTCCAGCTTTTCTACGACTCCCGGAGTCTGTATGGTGTCCTGACACAATACCACAGCATCAAAAAGGTTAAAATTAATAAGGTTGTAGATGTTTGAATCGCCAACCTCCCTGTCTGCTGAATCCTGGTACTTCAAAAACATGGAAAATATGCAGACATCGTAATTCATATCATATGCCTGCTTCAGAAATCCCTGCATGAAGCGATTCTGTGTACTCTCTTCAACCTGTGCTGTTATAACGCATATTCTCTTCCTGTTGCTCATCTGATCATCCCCAACTGCATTTTTAAAACATTCTTTATGCAATTATATCATGTTTGCAGGCTAAAAAAAACCTTATTTATGCAATTTGACAAATGCCATAGTTTCTGTCTACATTTTTAGTCTATTTTTCACCTCAAGCGCCGTGCGAGTGGTTGCAAGGCCTCCACGCGCAGTCTCCTTCAGTGTATCGGACATGTCTGCACCGATACGTCTCATGGCATCTATGACCTCATCTACAGGGATAGCACTGGTTATTCCCGCCAGCGCCATCTGCTCGTCTGCTATGTCCAGGGCATCCGGAATCCTTGTATCATCCGGCAGCATTCCCAGAAGTCCTGCCACTATGGCCTTTCTGGTACCATGCCCTTTGCCGGTCGTCAGAAATAACCCATACAGGCACATCTTAACTGCCTTATTTCAATTATAGACCACGAGTGCGGTTATTTGGAATTTATTATCTTAGTTTTTTGACTCGGATATACTGTCTTTTTTCTTTTTCTGCCCGAAAAAGCAGGAAAATCTTTTCGCAAACCCGCTTACTCTGCCTTGAGCACATAGAGTCTGGAATCATAGTCTCCGCAAGGCATATCCTCTCCGACTATCTCTCCCGCCGATGTGTCGCTGGTGATGAGTCCGAGGTTCATCAGCTCATCGCCATAGCATGATGGGCCTGCGATGACATTGACTGCAGAATCCTCTCCTTTGTCTCCTGACACTTTCTCATATATCAGCTTTCCATCCGGTGTCTTGCTCACTGTGAGCGCCTGTCCCCCGAGCACATTGCAGCTATATATCGCATCAGGATCAAGGCCGTGGAGCTTCATTCTGGTGAAGCATTTGTTCGGTGTGTAGAGTGTTCTGAACCACGCAACGATGGCGGTCTTCTTATCGTCTGATACGACCATCCAGCCGCACTCCTCATCGTCAAATGGACTTGCAAGCCTGTAGAATGTTCCGTACTGGATCACCTCACGGTATGCCTTCATGAACTTGACCTGCTCCTTGACCTCCTCTATCTCCTCGGCTGTGAGCTTGTTCAGATCCAGCTCATATCCAAATGTTCCAAAATATGCAGCATTTGCACGGGTCTTAAGCGGAGTCTCACGTCTTGTCTGATGATTTGGCACAACCGAAACGTGGCTTCCCATACTGCTGATCGGGTAACACATGGATGTTCCATACTGGATCTTGACTCTCTCTATGGCATCCGTGTCATCACTTGTCCAGCCCTGTGGCGCATAGTAGAGAATGCCCGGATCAAAACGTCCGCCGCCGCTGGCACATGACTCAAAGAGTACATGTGGAAATGTGCTTGTGAGTCTCTCATACAAATCGTACACACCAAGTATGTATCTGTGGAACACCTCGCCCTGTCTGTCAGCCGGAAGAGCCGCACTATAGCACTCGGTGATACTTCTGTTCATATCCCACTTCACATATGACACCTTTGCCGTGCTGAGTATCTTTGCCATCATCTCATATATTCTGTCAACGACCTCTTTTCTGGAGAAATCCAGAACATACTGGAATCTTCCGTGTGAGTCATGTCTTCCCGGAACTGAAAGTATCCAGTCTGGGTGCTCTCTGTAGAGGTCTGAATCTTTATTTGTCATCTCCGGCTCGAACCACAGTCCGAACTTCAATCCTACCTTCTCTATATCCTCTGCAATTCCTGTGATTCCCTCCGGAAGTCTGTCTGGATTTGCAACCCAGTCTCCAAGGCCTGCATGGTCTGTGGTTCTGGCTTCAAACCAGCCGTCGTCAAGGACGAACAGCTCAACTCCGCACTCCTTTGCCTTCTGTGCGATGGCTATGAGCTTCTCTCTGGTGAAATCAAAATATGTAGCCTCCCAGTTGTTGATGAGGATCGGCCTTGGCTTGTCTCTCCACTCGCCTCTTGCAAGTCTCTTCTGATACAGCTTGTGGAAAGTCTGGCTCATCTTGTTGAGTCCCTGATCTGAGTATACGATGACTGCCTCAGGAGTCTGGAAATGCTCACCTGCATCGAGCTTCCAGTCAAATGTATCCGGATTTATTCCGGCAAGAATGCGGGCTGTATTTCTCGTGTCAACCTCTGCCTGTATCTTAAAATTGCCGCTGTATACAAGGCTTATTCCAATCGCCTCTCCCTGGTTCTCGTCCGTTGTCTCTCTCTTCAATGCGATGAACGGATTGTGCTCATGGGATGAATGACCACGGTTACTGCCTATGGACTGTACTCCCTGCTCAAGATCTCTGGTTATTATGTGGCGCTCCCTTGCCCATGCGCCTGAAAGCTGCATCCATTGATAATCAGGATCCGGGAGATCCAGGCACATGCTGTATGCTGTGGTGAGATGCACCGCCTCCGTACCTTCATTTACATACTCTACACTCTTTGCTATGACTGGTCTGTCCCTCCATATCGTATATAGCATTCTCGCCTTTATCCCTGTGAGTGAATCCTTTAATGTGATGATCAGAGTCTCTGCCTCCTCATCATACTCTGTGTATGTTGCCGGCAATGCCTCAAGCTTTGGCTTGCCTGCGTTTATCTCATGTGATACATACACAAAATCTGATATCCTGCTGCCATTTGACTGAAGGACTTCCACCATCGGCGCCCTGTAATCAGTGGTTCCGTACACAGGGAGCTCCTGTTTCACCGACTCCAGTGAAAACAGTCTGTCATCGTCATATACATACTGGAACATAGGTCTCTGGACAAGTTCCAGCAAATGTGAGAAATCCTCTCTGTCCCTTATCGCCTTGCCATAGTACAGATTTCCCAGATGTCCATTGGGGAGCACTGTCATGATGTAGCTTATCTCGCCATTTGTAAGGTGAAATGTCTTTGTTTCTTCGTGAAAAATAATACCCATAAGTGTGACTCCTTTTCTCCATTTATTTGTCTGAGCAGACAACCTCCGTTACGCCTGTGCACTGCGCACCCTCTGCTCTAAAATCTCATGTCTGACTGCTTTTAATACAATTATTTTAATATCTGGGAATTAGATTTTATATGGAAAAAAGTTGACCAAATATGGTACCGATAATGGTTAAGTTGGGGGATTATTCTGAACTGTGAATACGCTTTGAACATTAAGACATATCTTGCATTTAATGATCCATTCACTTTGTCTATAGATTTGAGCAAAGTATCCCAAAAGTATACAGACAATGAAAAAAGCCTGAATACTGATACCCGACCAACTGTAATTTTCAATCAGTCTCCACCAATATTCAGGCTTTTTCTGCCAGCTCCGGCCTACACCGCGTACACCACAGTCTCATAAGGTCTGAGCGTACCATCGTAATCCGCATAATTACCCATAAGCACATCCGCAGTCTCAGGAATTGCATAGCCCACATCCTCACCGGTCATGTTGACAACAACATATACCGATCTGTCTGTGCTTTCTGCATTTGCTCCAGTTCCACATGCACACTCAATCTGAACCGGCTTGCGCTTGTACACTATGATTCCTGCATTATCCGTTTCCACATCCTCCAGGTCTCCGTAGATGAGAGTCTGTGTGTACTCCGAGTGATTTCTGAGCTGTATCATCGCCTCTGCCTCACTGTGTCCGGCTTCAAGGCATCTCGCATACTGTCCCTTGGAATTGATATCGACTTCTAGGCTGATCGTGGTTTTCCAGGTAATTTGCTGCCCATCCGATCTTTTTCACAAGTCTCTGATTGGTGAACAGCTTGTCCTTGAATTCCTCTATCGTCCAGTCTCTCTGGTGCAGCCAGAGATCGCCCGGATTGATATCTATATCTGTGTAGCTAAAGTCAAATATCATGGAGAAATGTCCATCTCTCCCAATATATCTGTCCAAATCCTCATTTGGGACTCCAGGAGTCTCTGCGACAGTCACAAAGTCTCCTCTGCCATATGTGTTGAGTTTTAACTCGTGAAGGAACTCATCTATTCCCGGCCTATTGAGGCAGCATTTGCCAACATCGCATCTGCCGTCCTCGCCGTCTGACGGCATAGGCGGGAATAAGAGGTCTTTCTTGATAAATGTGATGGCATCCATTCGATATCCTGTCACTGTTGAGTTGATGTACTCTGATCCACGCTCTACCTTGCCGCTTGGTCCTGCTGTGTAGCTTGAAAGCATATCGAGCTCCTGAACCATCTTTACAAGTGGCTCCTCAAGCTTATCAACATCTTCCTTTGTAGCTGCTGCCGTTACATTGTAGTTAGGGAACACTGCATTCAGTGCGTAGTTTGTACAGTGGTTTGCATATGTCCACTTCTCAGCACCTGCGATTGCAAATACTCCGTTCATTTTCTCTGTTGTGGCTGTCTTGTCCTTTGCCGTGGTGTATGCATTGCCTGAAAGTGTAATTTGCTCTCATAACCTTTTCTTCTTTTCTTGCTTTGAATTTTCCCTCTTGTTTTTCTTTTAAAACATATTTCATAAGCGCTTAAGTGAAACATGCTTCATCAATAGGGGATTTATAGATTTTTTAGATTTTGTAACGGCAACGGCAACACCCACTGCAGATGTAAATTCTCATACAGACAATTCCACAAAGAAAAAAACACCCCCACAGGGGGTAAAGTCCTGCGAGGTTGTCTCTTTATCTGTGATTTCTATTCTATCTATTTTGTGGTATCACCTTTCTCCACACTCACCGGAAGTAATATAATGTTCCCATCCGCCTGCTCATCATCCGCTGGTCCATCGATCATGTCCATGAGCTGGCGAACTGCCTCCTGAGCGATTTCTTTGTACGGCTGGTGTATTGATGTGAGCCTTGTCGTGCTTGCATTGGTTATGTATGTTCCATCATATGCAACAATCGCGAGATCATCAGGGATCTTTTTGCCTATGGCAAGTGCCGCCTTGAGGAATGCTATCGCTGGCATGTCTGCGGCAAATATTCCGTCCACGTCAGGATACTCCTCCAGTATGCATTTTGCCATCTCAAAATATCCATGAAAATCAAAGTCGTTCCACTGTATTGGAACTCGTCTGGATTTTATCCCATTCTCGGCAAGGACTCTATCTAGTTCCTCATGGCACTCAAATGACATGATATTCTTATCTACCTTGATTCCTGATATGTGGATGACATATTTGCATCCACTGTTTATAAATTCCTGGGCAGCAAGCTGTCCGCCTATCTTGTGATCCGACACTACGACAGGAAATTTGCTGCCAACCTTATAATCCAGCATGACCATCGGCTTATCTATCTTCTGGTATTCCTTCGCCGTACATGCCGACGTTCCGCATATGATCCCATCCACGATGTTGGACTTTAACAGCTTGAAACACTCCTTCTCCCTCTGCTTGTCATCGGATGTTGAAAAAAGCATAAACTTGTATTTCTTCTCATAAAGTATCTTTTCTATCTCCGATGCCAGTGATGAGAACCATGGGTGCTGGATATTTGGAACCAACATCGCAATGGAGTTTGATCTGCCCTTGAACATGCCTCGCGCAAGCTCATTTGGAACATAATCCAGTTTCTTCATCGCATCTTCTATCTTCTTCTGAGTCTCAGGTTCAACATTTGCCGTGCCGTTGATAAGTCTCGACACCGTGCAGATGGCGACCCCCGCCTCCTTCGCAACGTCTCTTATACTTGCCATATATAAATATACTCTCCTTATGAATTTCAGACTGTAGTCCATGAAACTTGTTTCATAAGAAGAGTATACCATAATACTTTCCGTAATGTAAATTGTGTAATATGACGATAATCAGCTCAAAAGCTCCTCTATCATAGCTCCGTCAAATGTCACGCTCTGAACGTGATTTACCTCGATCTGGTAAAGCGCATGTGCAACTATGTGCTCTGCAGCCTGCTCTATATCTCTGATTCCGGTCACGCCGTCGCACTTCTTGATGACAGCATCCACGCCGTCTGGAAGGATGATGCACTCGCTCCCTTCAAGTCCGATGCGCTTGAGCACCTTCGGCAGAACAAATTTGTTGAATATCTCCTTCTTCTCATCCGGGGTGTAATCCGGTATGTCTATAACAGCAAATCTCGACATGATCGGCTTGCTGATGTTCTCCTTGTCATTTGCCGTCGCTATAGGATACACGCCATTTGTCGGGATCATGCACTCCATGTAGTTGTCGGTGAATCCCAGGTTATCCAGGAGTGTCAGCAGTACATCGGCAGGATTGCCGTTGCCCTTGCCGGAATTTGCCTTGTCCAGCTCGTTGATGATGAATACGAGGTTAGATTCTCCAGCCTGTGAAAATGCCTCCATGATGATTCCCGGCTTGGCATTGGAATATACTCTTGAACTTCCTGTAAGCTGTTCCGGATCGTTGATGGAACTCATGTCAAGGGTCGTCCATGGAAGTCTGAGTATTCTCGCAACCGCATAGGCTATCTGTGACTTTCCTGTTCCGGCAGGTCCGCAGAGCAGAAGTCCGTATGCAGGAAGTGTATGTGTACGGTTGATCTGGATGATTGTCTCGATGATCCTCTGCTTTACCTTCTCCATTCCGTAGAGTTCCTCGTCCAGTATCCTTCTGGCCTCTTCCGGATCTATCGCCTCAAAGTAATTGCTCTTCCATCTGATGTTCATCGCCATGGAAAGTGCTCTCTGGGCGTGGCGTCTCTCCTCCGGTGATACCTCGCTGGATCTCGCAACCGCAAGATTTCTTCTCGCCCACAGTCTTATATTGTCAGGGAGCGTTCTTCCGGCACAGTGCATGAAATCAATGATACTCTGCATGCTTGTGAGTTTCATGTCGTCGCCAAGTGCCTCCTCCTCTTCTTCCTCCTCGGATTTCTCCTCTTCTGAAGGGGCATCACTTGCAAGAAGTCGCTCTATCATGAACTGGAGGAATCCGTCATTTGCCGACAGCTTTGCCCCGCCGCCGAACTCGGTCTCCCTTATCTTATATACTGCATAGCCTTCCGGTCTGTTCTCTCCTGACAGACGGACGTTGATATGATTTTCGCCGAGCCATTTGAGAAGGCTTACAAATCTCGCATCTATCTTCAATATGTCGGCAGACTGAACTCCGTCCACCTCGTCAAATTCAAATGCTGTCCTTTTGATCGGATTTGTGAACTTTCCGCCGGAGTGGTGCGCCCACTTCCTGGTCGAGTTCTCCAGGAGCATTATCGGTTTCTCTGCTGTGGCTGTTCTTTCCGATGACTGAAATGTCTCATATGTAACTATGTTCTTATTCTTGTTGTCACTTCCGCTGAAATCAAATACTGGCATGTTTCCCTCCCTGTTTAATGGTGTTTTATTTTTCTTCAAACACCCGCATCCATCTTTCCCGTTTAAGCCTTGTGGTGAACAGGATTCCTCTGAAACAGAGCTCCACGCACATGGCGATCCATACACCGTAGAGACCGACTCTAGGTGCAAGTATGGCTGCAAGCGGTATCCGCACACACCACATACTTGCAAAGTTCATGCAGCTAGGAACCAAAGTGTCCCCGGCTCCCCTGAGTGCTCCCGATGCAACTATGGATGCGGCATAAAATGGTTCGGCAAATGCCTCTATCCTCAGCACTGCCGCCCCAAGATTTCTTATCTCTTCGTTCGGTGTCAGCACACCTATCATGGACGGAGCTGCTATGTACATAAGGACTCCGCCAATGGTCATAACCGACACACCTAATCCCATTGTAATCCATGCCATTCTTCTGGACAACTGTTTTTGTCCTGCTCCCACGCATTGTCCCACAAGTGTGGTTGATGCCGCCTGTACTCCGTACCCCGGCATGTAACAGAAGCTCTCCGCAGTAACCGCAAATGAGTTGGCTGCGATGGCTATCGTTCCAAGCGGTGACACGATCTTTGTGGACATGACATACGCTGAGCACATGACCATCTGCTCAAGACCCACAGGTGCTCCAATCTTCACCGCCTTGGCAAGGGTATCCCTGTGAAATCTTAAACGTTCTCCCTTTCTTAAATGGAGTGTCCTGTTCTTCCAAAGAAGTGCAGTGACCATGATGGCACAGGTAACTGCTTCAGCAGTGATGGTTCCAAGTGCCGCCCCAGCAACGCCAAGTCCAAGTCCCGGCATGGTAAATGTCAGTCCATTCATCGAGGTTTCAGACTGCACAAGTGTTGACAAATGGGAACCAAAGGCTCCTGCCTGAACCGTTCCTGCCATCTGAGAACCAGCCAGCCTTACGCTGGATAAAAACGGAATACTTAAATTTACAATTCTTGTCGGAAATATAAAGAACAAATTAAAAATCACATCCATCACACAGCACATGACATTCAGTATACCTGGGAGTCTCATATTTCCGGAGCTCTGGTGCATACCGCCCGCTATGCTGTTCATCTGCAGAGCAGGAAGTCCCAGCATATACACAAGGAAATACTGGCTTGCCATCTTCTGTATCGCAGCTTCACCGCCGAGCCATCTCGGAAGCGGTGTGCTTATAAGTGCTGCGATGAGTGCAAGCATGGCGCTTATGCACAGCGCTATTATAATACCCTGCTTCATGATGTTTCTGGCAGATTTATCCTCACCGGCCCCCACAGCCTGGGCTATCTGCACAGTAAATCCTGTAGTCACCGCAATGCATAGCCCGCCAAACAGCCATGTCGTGGACGAAACAAGTCCGATGGCTCCCGATGCATTTGCACCAAGACGCCCCACCATGGATGCATCGATGTACTGCATGACAATGGACGAGATCTGGGCAAGGATCGCCGGGATGCTGAGCCTGACCGTAAGTCCTATCTGCTGGGATGCGGTCATCGACTTTCCAGATATCATGTCCTTCAGCAAGTTTTCACTGCTACTCATCTATATCTCCTTTTTTAGCCACATTGTCTATGTTTACCATCTCTGCGTTCATTTTTCTGAATGCCGTGGTTCCCTCGGCAAGTCTCTTCATGCCCTCTTCCACGATCGACCTTGGACATGCGATGTTAAGTCTGATAAATGCCTTTCCGTTCTTACCATATGAAAGTCCCGGCGACATATAGAGTCCGGTGTTCTTCCTGATAAATGCTGAAAGCTGTTTTGCGTTGTCAGTTATCTTACTGCAGTCAAGCCAGAGAAGGTATGTTGCCTCCGAGTACACCACCTTCATGTCAGGGATATTCTCAGATACAAATTTTCTCACATACTGCTTGTTCTCATACAGATACTGCCTGAGACTGTCCAGCCACTCGCCGCCATTTGTAAATGCTGCTATCGCCGCATCCACCGCAAATGCATTTGGCTCGGCTACTTCATCTGTGTTCAGACCTCTCCACATCTTGTGTCTCAGGAATTTATCCGGAACCACAATGGCCGCAGTCTGGATTCCGGCTATGTTGAAGGTCTTTGTCGGCGCAATACAGGTCACACTTATATCCCTGCATGTGTCAGATGCCGTGGCAAATGGCACATACTCCTTTCCAGGATCGGTGAGATCGCAGTGTATCTCATCCGAGATGACCGTCACACCATACTTTGCGCATAGCTCTCCCACATGGGCAAGTGTCTCCTTATCCCAGATCTTCCCCGCAGGATTCTGTGGATTGCAGAGTATCATGAGGCTGGTCTGTGGATCTGCAAGCTTTGCCTCAAGATTCTCAAAGTCCATGGCATATCCCTCGCCGTCATATTTCAGAGGGCTTTCCAATATATTTCGCCCATTGTTGTATATAGAATTGAAGAAAATATTGTAGACAGGGGTCTGCACTACAACATTCTCTGCGGGTGTAGTGAGCTTTCTCACCGCCGTTGATATGGCTGGGATGACTCCGGAGCAGAACACCAGCCAGTCCCTATCTATCGCAAATCCGTGTCTGCTGCCCCACCAGTTCACGTAGGCATCTGCCCACTCATCCGGGATGATGGAATATCCGAATATTCCGTGCTCCACCCGGGCTGACAGTGCCTCCCTGATGCACGGAGCCGTCTGAAAGTCCATGTCTGCCACCCACATTGGCAGTTCGTTTTCCGGCACGTCCCACTTCAGGGAGCCTGTGCCGCGTCTGTCTATAACCTTGTCAAAATCAAACTTCATGTTTGTCCCTCCACTTTGTGAAGGGATTTTGGCATTTGAGGGGCTGACGGCTGGCATATATCATGTACTCAATCACGTTCGTCTTCCCTCGCCTTGCTTTGCTTCTATCTGCACTGCGCTCTGCAAGCGATAAGGACGTTGCTTGCGCCGCTCCGGCAAGAAACAGCAAGGCTCAGTCGACTTCACTACCGATTGCTCACATGATATATGTCAGCACGTTTCGCCCCTCAAATGCCAAAATCCCATTTACGTTATGATATACCACCATGTATTTATCATCATTCTACGTAAAAATTATTATATTTCTCTTATTTATATTATCATATATTGTCACACGTAGGGCTAATGTTTTGCCGTGAATCTCTGCGCTTTAATTTAGTCCTGTACTATTATTTTTGTCTTTGACGGATCTACTTTGTCTTTTTCTATTATCAGGTTGTCGATGTGCTGGGCTTTGATGGTTCCTGACGTTGGATTCATGACGCTGTCTATCTTGCTGCAGATGTCGGCATCCACTGTTGAATATTCAAATGCAAGTGTTGTGTTGATGAGCTTGCAGTTCTTCATCACAAGGTTGTCGATGTAGCACATGCCCTGAAGGCTCTCGATAGTGCAGTTCACCAGGGTGAGGTTCTTTGCGTTCCAGCCAAGATACTCGCCCGATATGAATGAATCATATACGGTCACGTTCTCGGTATTCCAGAATGCATCCTTTGAAAGCAGATTGGAGTTTCTTATCTCCACATTCCTGCATCCGTCAAATGAATAGTTGCCGTCAAGCTTCAGGTCGTCTATCTTCATATTATTGCTGTTCATGGCAAAATAGTCGCCTTTTGCTGTCACGTGATTTATTGTCACATCATCGCAGCTCCACAGTGTCTCCTCCGCATGGGTGAATGTCACATCCGTAAGCTCCAGACCTTTACATCTGCGGAAGTTCTTTGGTGCCTGGATGAGTGCCCGCCTCACCGCGATATTATCAGTGTACCAGACTCCGGCTCTCGCCATCTCAAACCAGTGGCAATTCTCCGCAACAATGTTCTTGCTGTACCACAGCGGATACTTCCATTTGAACATGCTGCCGTACAGATTTATGCCGCGGCTCTCCTTAAGCGGAGACTCGCCGTCGTCAAATATCGTATCATATATATCGAGATTTTTTCCCATGAAAAGAGCTCTCTCACCTGTCAGAAACTCCTGTCTTATGATTTTCTTTTCTTCTTTCTTATCCATCTCGTTCATCTTCCTTTTGTATATTCTCTATTATATTATTGGCCTATTATCACCATGTTATCACTTCTGGCAAATGCGAATATGACTGAGCTTATGACCACCATGAGTGGCAGTGTATACAGTAATATATTTATTACCTGAAATTTGCTATATTACCAGACTTATCCTCTTAAATTAAGGGATTCTCAACCAGTCTTCTTTATATTATAATCTACACATACAAGTCCGGCATGTAAATAGGGATCTCATGTCTGATATTTTGGGGAAACAACAATTTCAGGGGGTACATTATGATTTTAACATCGGGGGATTCTATCAGTATTTTTTTCAGACTATTACCTTATACGACTTACATTATTCCAATAGCATCATTCATCATAGCTGTGGTCATCGGCCTTTCCATACGGGGTAAGGCATGCCGTATCGAGCGGGACTATACCAGAACATCCGCCGATATCACATCTGTCAGAAGATTCAGTAAAAGAACCCATATCAACTATGAATACCGCGACCAGTCCGGAGTATTGCACAATGGTTTTCTTTCCGTCCGCGGTATAACAAATTACAACTCCATGTCGTCCATCGCAATATATTACAACCCGAATAATCCATCCGTATCTTATACGGAAAGAACTATGAACAGTGACAAAAATGCACCATTCATCTATGGTGGTGCGGTTCTGCTTGGAACTCTGGTATTTTTATGGAGAAGGCGCTGATTTCTCAGCGTCCTTTTTTATTACCTCCTGATGAGATCCTTTGCCACCTCACCGGCTATTATAAGCCCTGCGACTGATGGCACAAATGCCACGCTGCCCGGGATGTCTCTGCGCTCTGTACATTTGTGTTCTGCACCCGGAGGACAAATGCAGTTGTTTCTGCAGCTTATCGCCATATCTTCGATCGGCCTTGTCGGAATCTCTTCCGAGTATACGACCTTGAGTTTCTTGACGCCCCTCTTCTTCAGCTCTCTTCTCATGACCTTCGCAAGCGGACACACCTTTGTCTTGTATATATCTGCAACCTTGAACTGGCTTCCGTCAAGCTTGTTTCCCGCACCCATGCTGCTGATGATCGGGATATTCTTCTCCTTGCACTTCATGACAAGAGCGATCTTGGCTGTCACGGTGTCCACCGCATCGACTACGTAGTCGTAGCTGTCCCAAGGGAAGTCATCCGCATTTTCCGGAAGGAAGAAACATTTGTGTACCTCAACCTCCACATTTGGATTGATGTCAAGCATCCTGTCCCTCATAACATCGGTCTTATACTTTCCAACTGTGCTCCTTGTCGCTATGATCTGTCTGTTGAGATTTGTCAGACACACCTTGTCGTCATCTATCAGGTCAAATGCTCCGACACCGCTTCTGACCAGCGCCTCGCATACATAACCGCCAACTCCGCCTATTCCAAATACCGCTACCTTAGAGCCTGCCAGCTTGTCCATGGCTTCCTTGCCAAATAGCAGCTCTGTTCTCGAAAACTGTGTTAACATCTCTTATTCTCCTAATATGATATATATCCCACTACAACTATATACAAAATAAGTTTTTTTTCAACTGAAATCTTATTGACATCTGGCCCCTCCGTCCCGATTTATATCGAATACATGTATCCGATCCGGTCACTGTACTCCTGGGTAAGATCGGCGATGGTTTTGTTGTCAAGGACATTGTTGATGGCAGATTCAAGGTCATCCCACACCTCTCCAATGACATCGTTCATGACCATGTTGGTGTCGCCATCCTCATCAACCCTGTTATCGATCGGTGATATCCTGCCCTCTATCGCCCTTAGTACCATTCCAACCGTGATCTCCTCCGCCGGCATATTCAGACGGTAACCGCCCCTCGGTCCTCTCACGCTCCTTAAATATCCTGCCTTTAGCAGAGAAGATGTAACCTGCTCAAGATATTTGTCAGACAATCCACATCTTCTGGCTACGGCTTTGACAGTAACCGTGCTGCCACTGTTTATCGATATATCTACCATGAGTCTCAAAGCATATTGTCCCTTTGATGATATTAACATTTTTCTGCCTCCTGTTCATTGTTATATTTTGCCTATAGAATTACTATGAATTAGTTTTATTTTTTTTGGCAGGGAGAAAAAGCAGTTATAATGTTCTTCTTACCTTATCTCCGTGCCAATTATTTTCCGTTTAATTCACTTGATTTTTATGATTATGTTTCTATGCTGCCTACCATATGTTGCTGATCAGATACTCAAGTTATGCCTTCTTTTTTAACCCGTTCAGGTATTCCTCAACATAATGGATAACTGCTGCACCATCTCCAACTGCTGTCGCCACCTGGCGCACTGCCTTGGTCCTCACATCTCCCGCGGCAAATATTCCCGGTGTGCTGGACTGTCCGGTCTCGCCCGCTGCAACATAACCAGCGTCATCAAGCTCCACAACGTCACCGAGGAAGTCTGTGATAGGGCTTGTTCCTATGGCAATGAATACACCGGCTACCGGAAGCGTAAAATCGCGATTGGCCTGTCCGTCCACTGTTTTCGGTGTCTTAACAGCGACCTTGAGTTCCAGCTTGCCCGGCGTTCCGCCTATCTCTGTCACCTGCGCAAATGGGTGGAATTCTATATTCTCAGTCTCAAGCACCTGCGCTCCGAGTATTTTCTCGCCTCTGAACTCATCTCTTCTGTGGATCAGATGTACCTTGCTGCACATCTTTGACAGATACAGGGCATCCTCAAGAGCTATATTGCCTCCGCCCACAACTGCGACTTCTTTGTTCCTAAAGAACGCTCCATCACATGTGGCACAGTAAGAAACTCCTGCCCCTGTGAATTCCTCCTCACCGGTAACGCCAAGCTTTCTGTGCTTTGCACCCGTGGCTATCAGAACCGCCTTTGTCTCTATGCTGCTGCCATCCTCCAGGCTGACCTTCTTGTGATCGCCGTGATCCTCGATGGCTGTCACCTCTCTGTCATCAAACTCCACGCCAAATGTATCCGCGTGTTCTCTGAACTTCATACCCATGTCAAAGCCGCTTATGCCCGGCAGTCCGAGGTAGTTGTCAACCTGCTCTGTATTCACGATCTGCCCGCCGGAGAATGCCTCCTTCTCCAGTACCACCACGTCCATCATCGCCCTCTTGGCGTAGACCGCGGCGGACAGACCCGCAGGGCCGCTGCCCACAATAACCAAATCTCTCATATTTCCTCCTTGTCGAAGAAGGTCGCTGTCATGTTTATGTGATGCTCCAAGGCTACGCACGACTCTGTCACCTTGTCTTAGCTCCTAATCGCATTCGCTCCCGCCCCCTATAAGGGCAGGGGGGCTCCCGCTCAGCAAGGAGCGACAAGCTTCCGTCGTCTATGTGCTACCCGCCTGGGAGCATCACATAAACATGACAGCTTACTCTTCGATAACCGTTAGTTTTATTATGTTATTTCCAAACCACTCTTTTAATACTTATCTAATTATTTCTACAATATAGGAATATAAATTTCTTTTTAAGGAGACATCTTCTGACCTACTAAGTCTCTCTAGTTCTCTTTGTATTTCTTTATCAGCTCACAGGTTTTGGATACGTCTTCCTTGCTGTGTGCGTAAGATACGAACATTGCCTCGAACTGTGATGGTGCAAGGTAGATTCCGTTGTCCAGCATGTATGAGAAATATTTTGCATACCTTGCGGTGTCGCTGGATATTGACGTGTCCATATCCACTACTTCCTGATCTGTGAAGAATACGCTCATCAGTGAGCCTATCTGGTTGACATGGACTGTGTCGCCAAATGTGCTTCTGACTGTGTCGGCTATCTGCCTTGTGCTCTTTTCTATCGCCGGATATATTTTGTCCTTTTCCTTCTGGAGTATGCGGAGCGTTGTGAGTCCGGCTGTCATGGCTATCGGATTGCCCGACAGAGTTCCCGCCTGGTATACTCCGCCAAGTGGTGCCACCATGCTCATGACATCGCGGCGTCCGCCGTATGCTCCCACCGGCATTCCGCCTCCGACTATCTTGCCAAGTGTTGTGAGATCAGGCTTTACCCCGAAGTATTCCTGGGCACCGCCAAGGCTGAGTCTGAAACCTGTGATGACCTCATCAAATATAAGAAGTGCGCCGTACTCATTTGTTATATCCCTGAGGAACTGAAGGAATCCATCATGCGGTGGGACAACTCCCATATTTGCGGCAACCGGCTCGACCACGATTGCGGCAATGTCTTTGCCCTCCGCCTCAAATAACTTCTTTACGCTGTCCTCGTTGTTATACTCTGCTATTAGTGTATGCTGTGTATACGACTTTGGAACTCCCAGGCTGTCCGGAACTGACTGTGTGAGTGCCGCCGAGCCTGCCTTGACCAGAAGTCCATCACTGTGTCCGTGATAGCAGCCGCGGAACTTTACAATCTTGTCTCTGCCTGTAAATCCCCTCGCCACTCTAAGGGCACTCATCACCGCCTCTGTTCCCGAGTTGACCATTCGTGTCAGCTCCATTGACGGCATGAGCTCATTTATCAGCTCTGCGATCTCGAGCTCTTTCCTTGTCGGTGCGCCGAATGTAAGTCCGTCATCACAAGCCGCCTTCACCGCATCTATGACTCTGTCATCGGCATGCCCCAGAATTCCCGGGCCCCAGGAACAAACATAATCCACATAGGAATTGCCATCCTCGTCAAATATATGTGAACCTTTTGCTTTCTTCATAAATACAGGTGTCCGTCCCACCGAGCCAAATGCCCTGACCGGTGAATTGACGCCGCCCGGAATTACCTTCTGTGATTTTTCAAATAGATCCTGTGAATTTGTCATTGCCATTCTTCTTTCTATAATTTATCGTCCAGTGTGACTTTTTTCTTTGTTTCCTTTTGTTTTTCGCAAAGCTATGTTATTTTAACCGTTTAGATACAATATTGTATCTTTTTCTATTTTATATTCCAAATAGATAAAAACACCTCGTTATACATAGCAACTATTGTCCTACTCAGCTCTATCTTCTTTTAAGTGTTGATGTCGCATTCTCCTCATCTTTTGAAACGCCCCTCTCTCCTCCGTCGAGTGGGGCAGATCGTCGGAATCATTCCGAAATATGACTCCGTCATATTGATTCCGACTCAAGCCAGTGTGCCACGTCTATAGCATGATAAGTTATGATGATCCCTGCGCCGGCTCTCTTCATGGCTGTCATGTTTTCCATGACGATCCTCTTCTCGTCTATCCAGCCATTTGCCGCAGCTGCCTTGACCATGGAGTACTCGCCGCTGACATTGTACACCGCTATCGGATAGTCCGTGTGGTTTCTCACATCCTTGACTACATCCAGATAAGCAAGTGCCGGCTTGACCATGATTATGTCTGCTCCCTCGGCGATATCCGCCTCGCACTCTCTCAGAGCCTCCCTGCCATTTGCGGGATCCATCTGGTATGTCCTTCTGTCTCCAAACTGTGGTGCAGAATGTGCCGCATCGCGAAATGGTGCATAGTAACCAGATGCAAATTTCGCACTATAACCCATGATCAGTACATCCGTCAGCCCGTTGTCGTCAAGTGCCTTTCTGATGTATGCGGTGTGTCCATCCATCATATCCGACGGAGCCACCATGTCTGCGCCAGCCTTTGCAAGTGATACAGCCATCTTGCCCAGATATGGAAGAGTCTCATCGTTGAGTATCTTGCCGTCATGGATAATTCCGCAGTGACCGTGTGATGTGTACTCGCACAGACAAATGTCCGCTATGACTATCATATCCGGATACAGCTCTTTTATCCTTCTGACCGCCTTCTGCATGATTCCCTGATCATCATATGCACTGCTTCCAACCTCATCTTTGTGAGCCGGTATTCCGAACAGGAGAACCGCGCTGATTCCGGCGTCCGCCACTCTGCGAAGCTCCTCCTCAAATGTGTCGAGTGAATACTGATATATGCCTGGCATGGAATCAACAGGATTCTTGATCCCTGTGCCCTCCGCCACAAACATCGGGTATACAAGATCCTCCTTGTTAACCCTGTTCTCTCTAACCATATTTCTGATGGCCTCGCTTCCGCGAAGTCTTCTGAGTCTTATCATGTTACTGCCTCTTTTCTCTAAAATAATAATCACCGATGGCTGATATAAGGTGCTCGATATCACCAACCTCCGGAACTATATCCGCATGATAACCAGCCTTCTCCAAGGCCTTCTCGGTCACATTTCCAAGTGCCGCTATGCGGATATTCTTCATTATATCATGTATTTTAAAACTGCCGTCTGTATTGTCCGTATGATCCCCACATGAATCTATATCATTCAACATATGGGCCACACCGCAGTTTTTTTTCTCTGCATCAAGAACATCTAGAAATCCTCTGACTCCTGACGCGCTGACAAATGTGATCACATCCAGATCATTCAGATACTGTATGCTCTCCATCCTGCGTCCAACCACATCATAAACCGGAATCTCCTCATATGCCACACCGCCCTGATCAAGTATATCAAGCATCGTCTCACTGCCCTGAACGGCTCTCGGAAGGAGAAGTTTCTCTCCGTCATTCATCACATTTGCAAGTTCCCTGGCAAGGGCGCTTGTAGTGTACTCGTCCGGCACGTAATCCGCTATATATCCCTCAGCCTTAAGTGCGTCCCTTGTTCCGGCACCGACCACTGCAAGTTTCAGATGAGCCAGTTTTCTGACATCTATATTCCATTCTCTGAGCCATTTGAAAAACAGGATTATGGTGTTCTGACTGGTAAATGCCAGCCAGCTGTAATCTTCTATATGTTCCAGAGCCACTCGCAGCCTGTTCTTCTCCTCTGTCTGCTCCACGCTCATATCCACTATGCTGTAGGATTGGCCGCCAAGTGCATCTATTGCAACTCTCATCTTCTCGCGAAGCTTTGGCGTTCCAACAAGTCCAACGTGGACATTCTGAAGCGGTCCTCTGTTTGGTGCTGTAAAATCCAACGCTGCATTTTCACCCACAACTATGATCGCAGGAGATTCAAGCTTTGCCTCGTTCACCTTGTCCGCAATTGTCTGTATATCGCCGCGGACTATCCTCTGTCCTGGCATGGTTCCTTTGGAAATGACCGCGACCGGAGTATGTTCCTCCGCCCCAGTCTGAACAAGTCTCTCCATGATCTGTGGCAGTTTGTGCAGCCCCATCAGGAACACGCTTGTCCCTTCCTGATTTCTGATGTAGTCGTAGTCATCTAAACCACCTTCATCAGATCTGTGTATGTCCGCCCGCTTGTGTCCTGTTATCACGTGAAAGCTTCTGCTCGTTCCGCGGTGGGTCACCGGTATGCCGCACACCTCCGGAACCGCCACGGCGGACGTTATTCCCGGTATCACCTGAAATGGGATCCCCGCTTCTAGAAGTGCTGTCACTTCCTCGCCGCCTCTTCCAAATACAAATGGATCGCCACCTTTGAGGCGCACCACCATGTTGCCTTTGCGGCCTTCCTCAACAAGTATCTCGTTTATCTCAGGCTGCTTCTTGTAATGGCTGCCCGCCTGCTTGCCAACGTATATCCTGCGGCAGTCCGGCTTCACCATCTCCAGAAGCTGGTAGGTGCCAAGCCTGTCATATATGATTGTATCGCATTGTTTTATGAATTCCAGGCCCTTCACCGTGATTAGTCCCGGATCGCCGGGGCCTGCGCCTATCAAATATACCATTTTGTTCTCCAATACGCTAGGTGTGCTGGATTTGTGCCTGCTGGGCTACGCACAGCTCTATCATCTTGTCTTGCTTCTATCTGCACTCGTTTCCGCCCCCGATAAGGACGTTGGGGGCTACAACTCGGCAAGAAGCGACAAGATTCAATCGCATTGTGCTACCCGCCCCGCAGGCACAAATCCAGCACACCCAGCTTACATATCGATAAAATTTACTTTTCTACTTATCTTCAAAATACACTGCTTCATAACATTTTTCTTTTCTTGAAATAGAAACATATTTGTTATGCTATAACCTACTTTATCAATGCCTCTACCAGCTGTTCCCATTCTACGGCGTTTCCTTCTACCGTCTTTCTGTGTATCTGGATTTCTTCATCTTTCTCTTTGTCCGATGAAGCCGCATCTGCTTTCATCAGGCTTAGCTTCATGTGGTCGCCATGAAGTTCTGAGTACACACCTATCGGTTCGTGACAGCCGGCGTTCAGGCGATTCAGAACTGCGCGCTCGCATGTGAGCTGTGTGTATGCCTCGGTATCATTTATCGCCCTCACCATGTCGTATGCTTCGCCGTATGTTCGCGTCTCTATAGCTATGATTCCCTGGCACGCTGCCGGAAGCATGGACTCTGTGCTGATGTATCTGAATGTAAGTTCGTCCTTGTGCACTTCAAAGCATTCTGTGCCGTCATTGCCTTTGTCTTCAATAACTCCCAGGCGCTCAAGGCCTGCCGCCGCAAGAATGATGGCATCGTATTCGCCGACCTCCAGCTTCTGTATGCGGGTGCCGACATTTCCTCTCAGATTCTTGCACACAGCATATGGATACATGTCTTTTATCTGGTATTGCCTTCTCAGGCTGCTGGTTCCCACCACGAAACTGTCGTTTCTGTCAAATATTCTGCCGCTCTTATATATGAGAACGTCCTGCGGACAGGCCCTCGGAAGTGTACCCGATATAGTAAGACCTTCCATGATCTCCATCGGCATATCCTTGGCACTGTGTACCGCTATGTCTATGTCACCTTTAAGTATAGCTTCCTCGAACTCCTCGACAAATACCGCTTTGCCTCCGAATTCCAGAAGCGCTCTACTGGTGTCCCGATCCCCCCGGGTACTCATTGTAATCATCTGAAAATCAATCTGGGGAAATCTCTCCTTGAGTGCCTTTATCACCAGTTCAGTCTGAGCAAGAGCAAGCATGCTGCCGCGGGTTCCAACCTTTACTGTTTTTTTCTGTCCTCCGCTTTCGCAATCCAAACCGTCACTATTGAATCCATCTGCCATGTCATTCTCCGCAAATTTACGAATATTCGGTTTATTTTTACCATGTCCATTCTCAACTCTCATCTAACAGACTCCTAACCATTTGCTGAAATGCTTTCTTTCGTTCTTCCTCGCCGTCTATCTGTGCTTTGATCTGCTCGCGGAGCTCACCCATACGCTCTGCTATATCGCCATAACTCCTACCTAAATGGCTCTCTATATTTCTCTTGATCGTGCCCGCAAGCACTGGACTCTGTCCACCGGTGGAAACGCTTATAACAACCTCTTTATCCTTTATGATCGCTGGAAAATAAAATCCACAATCTGCCTTCACATCAACCACATTTACAAGTATTCGCTGCTGCCTGCAAAGCTCCGCCATTTCGTGGTTGACCTTCTCATCGTCCGTCGCCATTATGACGACAAATGCACCGTCAATATCCTGCGGCTGCACACGTCTTTTTACAAGTGTTAGGCATCCAGAATAATCTGCAAAATTCTCTACAGAACCACGATCATCGCTTGTCGCTGCACAGTATTTGTCTGGCGTATTCACCTGCTCCGCCAGTTCTAAAAGCTCCGGGCAGAACTCCGGTGACACCACCGTGACCACCGCGCCAAATTCCAGCATGCTGCACACCTTTCTGTATGCAACAGTTCCGCCTCCTGCGATCAGGCATCTCTCATTATTCAATTCTATCATAAATGGGAAATACGACATCACTACCTCTAATTTCTATATATTGAGTCTCTATTAAAAAGCACCAAAAGTTGTTCCAATTATCTGACATCTGACATAACCATCATCAGTCGATGACACTGCATAACCTCAGGCAAACAAGCAGTATTCAGTTCTCACATCCGGCGGTCACAATACTGTCCAGCATTTTCTCAAATGCCTCATACTCAAGCTGTCCTTTGAGTTTATATACCATCTTTGCACCATCTATAGTCTTAAGCTTCGCCATCACGTCCCTGTGCTCCCTGTTGAACCTCGAAAATGCTATGTTCTTCATAATCTCGTCAACCTGTGATATGAGCCACGGCTCCATCTCTGTGATTGTTTTTGCCCTGCTTTCATTGTTCTCTCTGGAGAGTGTCCTGATATAGTCTATGTCACGCAGCACACATCCGTCCACATCTGAGACCGCAGGATCAATGTCCTTTGGCATTGCCAGATCAAGGAGCAATCTCCGCTTCGGCTGCATTTTCACAGCCTCCGCCAGCTCATCCCTGACAAATGTATAATGCGGGCTTGCTGTCGCACTGATGATGACATCCGCCCAGGCTGCCAGCTCATATCTTCTGCTGTAGTCCTCTATCCTGATCTGCTGATGTCTGTCAAATATGCTATCTGCACTGTTGTGACTTCTGCTTGTGCCTGTTATCTCTATATCTGGTGCAAGATCTGCAATATCCTTGACAACTATGCTGCCTATCTTGCCTGTGGCTCCTACGACTAGGATATGCCCGGTATTTGCCTTTTCAGCATCCACACTCTCAACTTGACTGCTGCTTACCACATCACTTCGAACATCTCTGCACGTGTTTTCAATGCCGCCATTTCTTGTAAAATTCACTGCCTCCCGTGCTGACAAGGTTCCGACGGATACCGGAAGTCTCGTAGTGTCACTCTCCGTCGCCACCGCCTTTGCCGCCGCAAGTGCTCCCTGAAATGCTATATTCAGCTCGCCGTCACAGGCTCCAAGCTTCTTTGCCACAAGATATGCGCTCTTCACCTGATGTATGATCTCCACCTCGCCGAGCACCATGGAATCCATACCACACGCCACTCTGCACAGATGTAACATACACTGGAATCCCTCATAATTCATGCTATATCTTCTTATGAGGCTGACAGGGACATCCCTATCATTAGCCAGAAGCATTTCTACCTGTTCAAGCAGTCCACCTCGCCCACCGGAAGCTTCACCGCTGCTCATTTTTCCTGTTATAACAGACCCACATGGCTCACATTTATCCGTAAAGTATATTTCCATCCTATTGCAGGTCGACAACACGACACATCCACCCACCGCAGCCTTTAGCCGCTCGGTGAACTGTCTCTGTCCTTTTGTCGAAAATGCAAAGCTCTCCCTGACATCGGCCGGTGTATTCTTATGATTTATACTTATGCAAAACATATCTTCAGTAACTCCAAATGAAAATTTATGACAAGCTCACGTAAAGAACAAGGGCGGGTATCAAAGCCCGCCCTGTTCTTTCAAATGCCTGCTATCTATCATGATTCTATAACAAGCTCCTCTATCGTCACATTCTTTTCCTCATCTATGTTGAAGGCTTTGAGTACCGGATTGTCTATCTCCATGAGGGAGAGGATCAGATAATTCACCTTGGAATCATATGCAAGCCTCTTATCCTCCTCCGAAGGTCTGGATGGAGACTCTGGATGGGAATGGAAGTTGCCAAGAAGCTCGTATCCATTTGCACGCATATCCTTAACTGCCGCAAGCTGCTCTCTCGGGTCCATGGAAAAATGCTCGTTGCTGGCGTCAATATTTGTCAGGAGATACACCTTCCTGATGTACTTCTTGTCTCCCTCTCTGACACCGCCGATCAGACCACAGGACTCATTTGGAAGGCCCTCCTTGCAGTGTGCAAGTATCTTCTCGTAATCAGACTTTGTCATGTACAACATCTTACTTCATATCCTCCTTATTATCAACTGTAACAGGATCTGTGCTTGAGGATACATTGTTTGTTGTATGCCCGCCCCCGACTGACAATACCATATCCGGGGTCGCTCTCGCTTAACTTGGTCTGCAGCGGTACTAAGGTGCTGCTTAAAGCACCACCTAAGTACCGGCGACCGCGTATTCCCCTGATATGGTATATGTTCATCAGGGGCGGCATAATAACAACCGTACAGGCATTCCTCAAGCACAGATACCTGCCTTGATCTTCTACTTACCATCACACTCTACCTGCTCGTAGTCGATGAGCTTGGTGATGGTTGGATTTGGTCCACATACAGCACATCCACAGCCCTTCTTGTGAGGGAGCTTTACTGTGTGGAATTCCATCTTAAGTGCGTCAAATGTAAGGAGTCTTCCTGTCAGAAGATCGCCAACTCCAATGAGATACTTGATTGCCTCCATAGCCTGAAGACTTCCGATAACACCGCCCATTGCTCCGATGACTCCGGCCTGCTTACATGTAGGAACCGCATCCTTTGGAGGAGGATCCTTGAATACACATCTGTAACATGGTCCCTCATCTGGAACATATGTCATAAGCTGACCCTTGAATCTGATGATTCCTGCATGTGAAAATGGCTTCTTAGCCATAACACAGGCATCGTTGATAAGGAATTTTGCAGGGAAGTTGTCTGTTCCATCGATGATGAAATCATAGTCCTTGATGAGATCCATGATGTTCTCTGATGTCACGAACTCTCTGTATGTGATCACATTTACATCAGGGTTCATGGCGTTCATGGTCTCCTTTGCGGATTTGACCTTTGCCTTGCCCACATCTGCTGTTCCGTGAATGATCTGCCTCTGAAGATTTGACAGATCTACCTCATCGGCATCAACGATACCGATCGTACCAACTCCGGCTGCTGCCAGGTACATAGCGGCTGGCGCTCCCAGTCCACCTGCGCCGATGATCAGCACCTTGCCATTTAACAATTTCTTCTGTCCCTTCACACCAACTTCCTGAAGGATGATGTGACGTGAGTAACGTTCCATCTGTTCGTTTGTGAATGCCATTAGAAGCTGCCACCTCCCATGAAGTAGAGGAACTCTACTGTATCGCCGTCCTTGAGCTCTGTTGTTGCAAATGCATCTGAGTCAACAAACTCATCGTTTACTGTTACTGTGACATAGTCCGGATTCTCAACGTTCTCTGACACGATGATCTGAGCTATTGTTGTCTTCTCTGCTATCTCTTTCTTCTTTCCTGCTATTGTGACTGTCATTTTTCTTTCCTCCTGACGATTCATTTGCCTGTCCGGCGTTGCCAGACTGACATAAAATGTGATTATATACTTTATAATTTTAATTATATAGTTTCATTCTTCTGTACACCGGAAGTAATTGACTACAGTCAAATACTCCATTGTGTCACTTTACCAACGAATTTCTACAATAATTTGCCAACTTCCTCCTCCAGCGCATTTCTCTTCACAAGACCGCGGATGCGGGAAACCTCCTCGCCTCCCTTGAAGAATAGTATGGTTGGTGACGCCATGACTGCGTACTTCTCAGCAAGCTCTGCGTCGAAGTTTACATTTACCTTGTATACATTTACCTTGTCCTCGTAGTCATCCTCGATGCCGCCAAGGATAGGTGAGAGCTGCTTGCATGGTATGCAGCTGTCCGAATAGAATTCCACGATGGCCGGGAGCTCCGACTGAAGAACCTTCGCATCGAAATTCTCTGCACTGACTCTTACTGCCATTCATTTTCTCCTTTCCTGCCGGATGTTTTCACTGCAATAATTTATACTATGCGTATATGTTCTGTCTTAACATACCTATCATGGGTCGTTTCCACTTAACTCAGTCTGCAGCGGTACTATCGCTCGCAAGCTCGCTGAGTACCGGCGACTTCGTATTCCCATGATATGGTAATGTTAAGCAGAACATGTGACAGTATATAACAAAAGCAGTGAAAACATCCGGCTTACCTTATAGGATCAATCCTCCAGCTTCTTAACTATGAGATCGTAAGTACCGTTCTCGTTGTCGATGAGCTTCAGGATCTGCTGTCCTTCCTCCTTGAAGCTTCTTGGTACATTCTGTACAGGCTCGCCGTCATTCATGGTAACCGCAAGCACCTGTCCTATCTCAAGCTCCTCCATGGCTACCTTCGCCTTGACAAATGTCATCGGGCACACCACATCAGTTATATCTACTCTGTCATTGATTTCATAATCAGCCATTGTAAGCCTCCTTTAATACTTCTTTGAATTTGTCTAAGCCCACACGCTCCAATGTGAACTGGAAACGCTCGCTTGGCTTTGCATTGTCTGCAAAAAACTGTATTGCCGCATCTGTGATACGGAAAAGCTGTTCCTCAGATGTAACAACCGGAAGTAACTCCTCGCCGCGGTGGATCGTATTTCCAAATAATCCTCCGAATGAGACAAGGTATCCTGTCTCGCCCTTCCATGCATCTGTAGGACATGCCTTTGCGCATCGACCGCAATAGTTACATTTGTCTGTGTCGAGGATGATCTTGCCGTCCGCCATGGTGATCGCACCCTCACGACACGCCTTGACGCACACGCCACACATAATACATGATGGCTCATCCCACTCTACTACCATTGCGCCCTTGATTCCCACGTCGTTCTCCTCTGCCTTCAGACAGTTGTTCTGGCATCCTGTGACACCGAACTTGAACTTGTGAGGAAGCTCCCTTGCGTAATATCTCGCATCAAGCTTCTTTGCTATATCATAAGTGTCTATATTGCCGCTCGGACAGATCTGATTTCCCTGGCACGCTGTGACTGTTCTTACTCTTGGGCCACACACACCCGGCTTACAGCCTCCCTTTGCCAGTTCTTCCTTTACCTCTTCCACATCGTCAAGCTTAACAAATGGGATCTCGACGCTCTGTCTCGATGTGAGATGTACATGTCCATCTCCGTATTTCTCGGCAACCTCTGCTATCTTCTTGAGATTCTCTGCGGTAAGATTTCCTCCCACCACCTGAAGTCTCAGAGAAAAGTTATTCTTCTGCTTCTGTCTCATGAATCCGCCCTTTTTCAGAGCTGCGTAATCTACTGCCATATGTAGTTCCTCCAAATCATTTGTGTATTAGTCGGCAAGGGCTTTCTGGAAATCTTCTATCAGATCCTCCACGTCCTCGATTCCGACACTAATACGAATCATATCATCATATACGTTGGCGTCAAGCTTCTCCTGCTCTGTGCTGTGCGCATTCAGTGTTGATTCAGGATGCACGATGAGCGTCTTTGTGTCTCCTATGTTCGACACTATCTGCGGTATTGTGAGCTTGTTCATCACCGCAAATGCCTTCTCCTTGCTGCCGACTCTGATGGTGATTATGGCACCATATCCACCGTGCAGCTGTTCATCTGCAATGTCATGCCAAGGACTGGATTCAAGCCCCGGATAGTTGACCTTCACACCCTCCCGGCTTTCCAGAAACTGTGCAAGGGCAAGTGCATTGTGACAACATCGCTCCATCCGAAGCCCCAATGTCTCCATGCCCAGCATATTGTAAAATGCCGTCTGCGGAGCTATGCAGGCTCCTGTGTTTCTAAAAAGTCCGTTTCTGAGCTTTGCTATGTAGGCGAACTTTCCGAACATCTTGTACTGCTGCAGAAGCGGATAACGCTCTGCGTCCCATTTGAAATTGCCGCTGTCGGTGATGACTCCGCTTATTGCATCGCTGTTGCCATTGATGTACTTGGATGTGGAATTGATGACTATGTCCGCTCCAAGTGTCAGCGGTGTGACCAGATATGCAGTTGCCACTGTATTGTCTATTAGAAGCGGAAGCCTGTGTGAATGTGCCAGCTCCGAAAGCGCCTTTATATCCACCACATCAAGCTTCGGATTGCCGATCGTCTCAGCAAATATCACTCTGGTATTCTCATTTATCGCTGCCTCAACCGCTTCCTTATCCGATATCTCCACAAATGTCGTCTTGATCCCAAATGCCTCCAGATCGTGGAACAGATCTATCGTCCCACCGTAGAGCCCTGTGCTGGAGACTATCTCTCCGCCAGTTCCTACTATATTTAAGAGTGCATTTGTGAGTGCCGCCATTCCAGAAGAACACGCTACCGAACCCACTCCCTTTTCAAGATTCGTCATCCGCTCCTCAAATGCAACTATCGTCGGGTTGTTGATCCTCGTATAAGAATAACCCGTCGCCTTGTTGTGGAAGAGCTTCTCATGCTGCTCCGCCGAAGGCTGATAGAATGCACTGGATTGATAGATCGGTGTAAGTGTGGCGCCTGTATTCTCATCACCAAGCTTTGCGCTGTGTAATAATGCTGTGTTAAATCTCATGATCTTCTATGCCTCACTAAATAATAAATCCTATAATTCCTACGAACATGATAGGATTATAGCTCTTATACCCTACTATGTCAATAGGAATTATAAAATAAGCAATGCACATAATCGAAAAAAATGATCTGATGGGAGTTTACTCACATTCAGATCATCTTTTGAGGTTATGTATATGGCGCATGCCATTCCACGAGCTGCTTTAGCGGCGAGGGGAGCATTGCTTATTTTGTAGTGGTAGTCATCGGGAGCTTGCTCACGATCAGGAGATATTTTTTTGTCTTGTATATGGCGCATGCCATTCTCTGGTAATGCCCCCTCGCCTTCGCTCGGCGGCAGGTCGTCGGGGCTGATTAAATATGAACTTCGTTCATGCAGCCCCTCCTCACGAGCTGCTTTAGCAGCGAGGGGCGCATTGCTTATTTTATAATTCCGTCCGTCTTCCACGGCGCATGCCATCCTCAGGGCCGCGTTAGCGGCGAGGGGCGGCGCATTGCTTATTTTATAATTCCGTACGGTATACACGGCACATGCCATTTCTCTGGCAGCTTCCCCATACGTTTTCACTCATTTCTTATTTGCAATTTTCTTATACAGCATCTTCCTCACATAGAAATAACATACTATCTGCATAGCAAGGGTTATGATCCAGGACGCCGGATATGAGATGAACAGAACCGCCAGGGATCTGTGTCTCGGGAAAATCCAGTATATCCACACGATTCGGGTTCCCACCGTTCCTATGATCGAGAGGAGCATCGGAACTCCGGAATGTCCCATCCCACGAAGCGCCCCTGGGAACAAGTCCATAAATCCGCACAGGAAATATGTGACTGTCGTATACAGCAGAATCTCCATTCCGCACTTTATAACCGCGTCGCTGCTCGTATATATATGCAGCAGCTGCGGTCCAAAGAAATACGCTCCATTGCCCAGAACCATCATTGCCGCAAATGACAATATCAGACAGTCGATCAGAACTCTTTCCATACGTTTCCATTTGCCGACACCGTAGTTCTGGCTCGTAAAACTCATGCACGCCTGCGTTACAGCATTCACCGTCACATACAGAAAGCCAAATATATTATTTGCCGACGTGTAGCCCGCCATGGCAACCGAGCCAAACGAGTTGACTGACGACTGCAGCAGTACATTTGAGAAGTTGATGACCGTGCTCTGGATTCCAGCCGGAACTCCGACCGAAAAGATCTGCTTTACATATGCACCCTTGATGGTAAGCTTTGAAAATCTAAGCTGATAGCTCGTTTCTGACCTGCACAGGCAGCGGAGGACGAGCACGCAGGATATCAGCTGTGAGATGACTGTTCCGATTGCGACCCCCGCAACTCCAAGCTTGAAAATGATCACAAAACACAGGTTAAGGCCTGTATTTGCAATTCCGGATATAACCAGAAAAAGGAGTGGTCTTTTGGTATCTCCCACCGCCCTGAGTATGGCAGCGCCGTAATTGTACAGCATGAAAAATGGCATTCCCAGGAAATATATCCTCATATATAAAGAAGAAAGTCCGATGACATCCCCCGGAGTATCCATAAGCTCAAGCGCCGGTTTTGCGCAAATCCACCCGACAAAGGCCATAATAATACCGCTGACCAGCGCCAGCGCGATCGCGGTATGTACTGTCTCTGACATTTCTTTATCTTTTCCTGCGGCATAAAGCCTTGCCGCAAGCACATTTGCCCCAAGGGATATCCCTATGAACAAATTGGTGAATACATTGATAAGTGCTGTGGTTGAACCGACCGCCGCCAGCGACTCGTTACCACTGAACTTCCCGACAACAATGATATCCACCGCATTGAACATCAGCTGCAGAACCCCCGAGAGCATAAGCGGGAGCGAAAATGAGATCAGCTTATCCATGATCGTCCCGTTGCACATATCAATTTCATATTTATTGTGTTTTACTGTAGAACTCATAACTTTCCTCTGATTCTCCGAAAATAGCGCATCATTTTCTATAGAATTTTCTCTTTTTCACGAATAAAAAAGGAGTTCCACTGTCGGCAGAACTCCCTGAACATTTTCTTTCGGCATCTCTGTCTATCCGAGTTTTGGTAAATTAAGTTTACGTCAATCTGATAGGCAACTCTTGCCACCTGCATAACAGCGTTTACCCCTGTTTCTGTTATACATTATATTCTATTTTTAAAGAAAATCAATAAACCCATATTATCTTTTTATTCACTCAATCCTTATCATTCCGCCTCAAACCGGGCTCCAATCTCACTTGCGTAGCTTTCCGCATATGAGCCTGCTTCTCCAACTATCGTGAGCTTTTCTGTACCGTCCATAAACATGTATTTATTCAGTTCCGTCACACCTGCCGGAATATGCAGACGCTCCATACTCCCCAAGAAGAAATTGCTCTCATTAAATGTAGTGACTTTGTCCCCAAGGTCAACGATTCGTAAGTTGTCACAGTTGAACGTACCCTCTCCAACCGTTTCAACACCGGTTGCCAGAACAACCTGCAGACACGCATTGTTGCAGAACGTATACGAAAGCTCCTTTATCGTATCAGGCAGTGAGATTCCCTTTATAAAACTGTCATTACTAAAAGGCCCGTCAATTATAGATATGACATCCTTTCCGTCTATCTGCTCCGGTATGACAACTATCGGGTCACTTCCGTTGTATGCCTTTATGGATACACTGTCTCCATGATCTACATATTCAAAGTCTGATGCCGGTGTTTCTGCGTGATTTTTCACGTCGTCCACCGTGATTTCTGCACTATCCGTCACCTGCTCCGATGAATTTACCTCAGCAGACTTGTCTGACGAGTCCGTACCTCCACATCCCATAAGTCCCATCGCAAATGCGGCCATTATGACCATCACATAGACTCTGCCTCTGCCTTTTCTTATCCCCTTCTTTTTCATTTGCTATTACTCCTTCTGCGCTGTATTATTTATGCAAATATCTGCACCGTTTTCCCCATTTGCCGATATTCGCACAGTACAAGTATAACACTGTCATACTCTGTTTTTTCTTTATTGCGACAAGCGGTCATTATTTGCGACAAACGGCAGTATTACTTTCACGACAAATATGCCGTCACATGGTTTCATCTGACACTCGCCGTGATATTTTTCAACAACCCGCTTAATATTCACTGTGCCGATTCCATGCTCCGTATCACTGTCGGTCTTGGTTGATATCAACCGGTCTCCGTCGGACCTGATCTCACCCGACATAGGATTTTCTACAAGGAGCATCAGTGAGCCCGGATTTTCAGACGCACGAACCTTTATATACCGGTCTTTCCGGCATGCTGCATTTGCCTCTATTGCATTGTCAATGAGATTCGCTATGAGCACGCTGCAGTCAGAATTGTCCATCTGCGACAACCTGCCAAATGCACCGCTCACGTCCATCTGTATATTATTCTCATCCATGACCGATTTCTTTGCATTTAACAGGATGTCCACAATCTCACTTCCCGTGGCTATCCAGCCGGTATCTATTCCGCCGCTCTCTGTCATCTTCTGAAAATACTTCTTTGCCTTGTCATATTCTCCGCGGTCCATAAGTCCCTGGATCGTCAGCATATGATTTTTCAGATCGTGTCTGAGGCGCACCGCATCTGACTGTTTCTCTTTATAATCCTTAAAATACTGATACTCGGCATCAAAACTCTGCCTGTAATTTTCCGATACCGACTTATAATGTCTGGTGAGCTTCCTATGGATTATCCATGCATACACGGCAGCATTTACCCCGATTGCGAACAGCACCCACGCGATCGAGTATTTGATGCCAGCTACATTGTGATAGATTCTGTCGAGCCCTGCGCAGAACACGGGAGAAAACAGACTTATCGCAAGAAGAAGTATCTCCTCCCCCGCCGTCAGTCTTACGTCAATATGCTTTGTCATAACCTTTCTGTTTGCAAGACATAACACCACCAGAATAACTATGTCCATTGCAAATTCAAACACAGACTGGCTCTCCTCGCCAAGCCTGATATTGTACCCGTCAAGGCCAAGTATGGTGCCTGTCATCTGGGTAAGGAAACCATACATAACATAGAGCAGGCACGACAATATGCCCTCAAGTCCTGCACGCACGCGGTGTTTGTCAACCCGGACGGCGCCATATACTATCAGAAATCCAAAGAGCAGGAGCATCTGTAACATGTCCTGCTCTTTACATACCAGTGTTACTACTGCATCATATGCACATATCGCCGCAAATAAAATCGGATAATTTCGCAGTCTTTTTAGCGGCTTTACGCCAAAGAAAAGCTGCATTATAAGCACCATGGAGAATATCTCCAATCCATTTATCAGCACTATACATATCTGAATCCACAAATCACCCATTCAGCTCTTTCTCCATCTTCTCCATTATTTTATCTCTGTACATGTTCTCCCGCCGTCTGCTGACCGGCAGCACATTTCCATCACTAAGAATAAGCTTTCCCTTGCAAAGCTCCCTGTGGTATCTCATATTCACAAGATATTTTCTATGTATTCTGAAAAAGCCATACTGTTCCAGCTCTCGTTCCAACTCTAAAAGACTTTCTCTTGCCGTAATGTGACCATCCGTAGTATATATGATCGCATATTTATCCTCTGCCGATATATATAAGATATCATCCAAACATATTGACCTTTCAGCGCCTGAGAGTTTCAGCCTTATGCTTTTGTTTTCGCTGAATTCTCTCCGTATCTCACCCATAACCTTTCCAACCGAATCCTGTGTCAAAGGCTTTAACAGATAGCGGAATGCCCTAGCCTCGTATCCCTTTATAGCATACTCTGGATGTGCTGTTATAAACACAACGACGCTTTCAGGCATTAGCTCATGAAAATTTCGTCCTAGCTGCACTCCATCAAGTTCATCCATCTCTATATCCAGAAATGCCACCAGCCTCGTGCCATAGCAATCCAGCTTTCCCAATCTGAGTGCCTCGTCCATCGCCACCCCTGACCTGTACACTGCCACCATATCATCTGGCAAATGCATCACGTCGCAGCAGATGCATCTCATCTGTTCAAGCTGCTCCGGATTATCATCACATATAACTATTTTATAAACATCTTTTGCATTTTCTCTTACTACCATATTTTTCCCAACGCATTGTCCCCACTGCTTTTACACACGGCAATGCTCTCTATTTGACAAAATCCTGTATCTGTCTCCAAGCTCAACAAACAGCCCCAACACAAATCCGTGATAAAAGCGCTCCGGCTCACTCTTTCCTGACGGATGATTTCCCGTGTCAAATGTGCCAAATGTCGCAAATGCTACCTCATTCATATAAATGTTCATCTCATCAACATTTCCATTTATCAGGCTTTCCATAGTTTCTTTTACCATAGGACTTCCCGTTCTTATCAGCTTATTCACCAGACCATTTGAGCTCGTTGATGCCCAGTATGTCCGAAGCTGTTTTTCTTTTAGAAAATATGTTATAGACCACGGATTGTAAATGTCCCTGTGTGTTCCAAATATAAATCCGTCATACCATCTTTTTACATCATCAAATCTTTCTGTCATGTCGTACTCTTCAAGAGCGTTTCTGACTTCGTATTCCGTAAATCCAAACGAATCCTCATACATATCTGAGCTGGTGGTAACGACTCTCAGGTTATTGAGATCTGAGAATATAGATTCTTTGCTGACTCTCGTTATTCCTGTCATCACCGCTCTTTCCAGATATATATTTATCTTAAAAGTGGAATTGAACAGACTTCTTATGAATGAGGCAAATTCCTGCCAATAGCCATTCACATATGCTTCCTGCATAGGTGTATCGTACTCATCGAGCAGCAATATAACCTTTTTACCATAAAAGCATCCCATATATTCAGTTATTCGAACAAATCCGCACGTCCGGCATATTTGTTTGAAAAGAAACACTCCAACATGTTCATGTTGAGCGTCTTGCCAAAACGTCGTGGACGTGTGATGAGTGTAACCTCGTCCCCAGACTCCCACCAGTCTTTTATGAATCTGGTTTTATCTATATAGAAGTAATTGTTTTTTCTTATTCTCTCAAAGCCTTGATTTCCGATACTTACTGTTCTTGCCATGTAATCACCACTCATTTTCGATTGAACACCAGCCATCCTGAGTGCAAACATAATTATTTTTATTTTAACACAGAGTATGTCGGGGCACAATGGAGGATGTGGCGAGTAGGATACGCAAATAGACACGTTTTTTCACATGTTTTTATTCTTGGTATGTTATAATAGGTATACAAGACGTACCCATGTAATGTGTGTCATATTTCCCTTTTTATTTTTGGTATGTTATAATTTCTCAAGAAAGCATATCTTAACACAGCAGTCATATTTCCCTTTTTATTCTTGGTATGTTATAATCTAATTGCTAACTATAATATTGTGTCACCAGTCATATTTTCCTTTTTATTCTTGGTATGTTATAATAGATACTGGTAGGTGATGTAATGCAAAATGGTCATATTTCCCTTTTTATTCTTGGTATGTTATAA
>ULOD01046436.1_pt1 | contig 185296 bp, 181 predicted proteins | sample 1952351 | NCBI WGS metagenome assembly ULOD01 (sample SAMEA4835596, study PRJEB28245) | human gut metagenome | biome: gut microbiome; material: fecal sample | place: Denmark | collected 2008 | reverse complement strand
TCAAAATATACAAGTAATACAATAATAAAGAATTCTATGGTAACAGGAACGACGTACACAAAAGCAATAAATGGTGGACAATATGGTTCATCTAGAAACTATTTATTATTAAATATAAAACTAAATAATGAAGATGTATCTAATTCAACAATTGACACAATTAATGATATTAATACTTATGAAGTCGCAGGAATAGATACATATATAGGTGGAGATAATGATAATACTGGATATTATTTTGATTATAATGATCAAAATAAAATAGTAATAAAAAATACAGAAGATAATCCAATTGCTCATCTTACAATTGGAACAGGTACGAAAGAAGATCCTTATTTAATATCAAATGAAGAAGACTGGAAAAAGGCATCGGCAACACCAACGACAAGTGATACATATTTTAAACTAACAAAAGATTTAGATTTTTCAAATAAAAAATTCTATATGCTAGGAAGTAAAAATAATGAGTTTAAAGGTACATTAGATGGAAATGGTAAAAAAATATCAAACTTATCAATTAATGTTCCAAAAGTTGCTGGTTTTGATTATGTTGGAATTATTGGAAAAGGTGGTTCAGCATATGGTATTAATTTAGATAATATAAAAGTTACTGGTTATAATTATGTTGGTGCTTTATTTGGTAGTACAAGAGGAACAGTTAGGGATATATATGCAAGTAATTTAAATATTTCTGGAAATAATTATATTGGTGGAATAGGTGGAGATATAAGTAATAGTTCACTTAAACTTTCAAATGTAATTTTATCAGCAAAAGTAGAAGGAAATAGTTATGTAGGAATTGCAACAGGTTCATCATATTATGGAGTAGAAAAAATAGCAATTATTGGTGGATCTGCTACAGGGAATAGCTATGTAGGAAGATTAAGCGGTAATACAATAAGTTGGTATGATACATATGCACTCGAAACAATACCAAGTGGAAATGGTGGAAAAAATGGCTTGAAAACTATACCAAGTGACGCTAATTTATCTGATTTGACTATATATAAAGACATGAATATTGATACAAGTTTAACCGGTGATACAGATGGACTTGGATATTATTTTGATGTTGATAAAAATGGTAATATTTTTGTTACAAAATAGTAAAGTTTAAAAAGTAAAAGGAGAGTATAAAATGAAGAAAAAAGGATTTACATTAATAGAATTATTAGCTGTAATAGTAATACTAGGAATAATAACTGTAATAGCAGTACCAAAAGTATTAGATATTATAAATAAATCAAAGGAGAGTGCTTCAAATAGTAGTATTAAACTTGTAAAAGATGCAATTAAAACGCAAATAGCAGCAAGTGATTTAACAGGGCCAGTATTTACAAAAGAAACAGATGGCTGTTATTTATTTGATTTTGATGATCAAACAAGTGGTAACGCAAAATCACTTGAAATAAAAAATAAAGATAAAATATCTGGAAGCATTAAATATTGTAATAATACATTTAATGATGATACATTAAAGTTTGATGGTAATAGCATTAGTAAAGATGATACGAAAAAGTCAATATGTAAAAGAGCCACAACACTTCATACAGAAGAATGTACTTGGGATAATGCAAGCTCATATTGTAGTGGGGCTGGATACACAACTAGTGGATCAAAAGGAACAAGTACAATTACATATGGTAATTTAGGTACAACTGGAACGCTTTCTTCAGGAGATGCATTTGATTGTGATGTAAATGGAGATGGAGTATATGATTCAGGAACAGAAAGATTTTACTATGTATCAGATATGAATGATACGATAGCTGTATTAATATATTATAATAATGTAAGTAATGGTACTCCAAGTAGTAATACATTATACGCATATGATAGTTCAGGAGAAAACTGGCATGGACCCGTAACAGCAATTGCACAATTACCAACAACAAAAGAGTGGAGTAATACAAGTTTAACAAATTCAACAAGGTCAATTTTAAACGAAAATGGTGGAAATACAACAAGAGGAGGGACAACACCAAGTGATTTTAGTTATGCAGGTTATGCTGCAAGATTACTTACAATACAAGAGTTAAGAATAGCAACAGGAAAAACTAATATACCAACATCTTTATATGGTGAGTTAGATAATTATACATATTTGATGGAAAATACTAAATTTTCTAATAGTAATGCTCCATGTGCATGGTGGCTTGAAACTCCACGTTCTGATTATACAGGAAATACTTGGGGTGTGTATGGTGATAGTCGTCTTGTATTCCATAATACTGTTTCAGATAATGATTATCTTGGTGTTCGTCCAGTAATAGAAGTATTAAAGACAGATATAAATTATTAGAAAAACTAAAAAGTGTTAACCTATAGAGAAGATTTAATAAAATTTTCTCTTTTTTTATAATAAGAACATTTTATGAGTATTAAAATATAATGTTTTATGATATAATTAAATAGGTGATAAAATGAAAGTAGTAATATCCGCAGGGGGCACAGGAGGACATATTTATCCTGCTCTTGCAATAATAGACAAAATAAAGGAAAAAGAACCTAATAGTGAGTTTTTATATATAGGAACAACAAATAGGATGGAAAAAGACATTATACCTGAAAAAGGTATTCCATACTTTGGCATAAATGTATCAGGTTTAAGTAGAAAATTAACATTTAAAAATTTTAAATCAATTGCAAATTTTATAAAAGGAATAAGTAAATGTAAAAAAGAAATTAAAAAGTTTAATCCAGATATAGTAATTGGTGCGGGAGGTTATGTAACTGCACCTGTTATTATTGCGGCTAAAAAATCAGGATACAAGACTTTAGTACATGAACAAAATAGTATATTAGGACTATCAAATAAGATACTTTTAAAATATACAGATACATTGTGTACTTCTTTTGAAACTATGAAAGTAGCTAATGTTAAATGTGTATATACTGGTAATCCGGCAAGTGAAAGTATAATTTCTAAAAAGCCATATGATAAAAAAGAGTTTGGTTTAAGTAAAAGTAAGAAATTAGTGCTTATTGTAATGGGATCACTTGGTTCTTCAACAGTAAATGAAGTATTAAAAGGCACATTAAATAAATTTGATAAAAAATATGAAGTTGTTATAGTAACTGGTAAAAATTACTATGAAGAATTTAATAAATTAGAAAGAGGAAAAAATGTATTTGTTTTCCCATATATTGATGATTTATCAAGACTTATGAAGGTAACAGATGTTTTAGTAACAAGAGCAGGTGCAACTACACTTAGTGAAATAATGGTTACAAAAACACCATCTATTTTAGTGCCAAGTCCTTATGTTACTGAAAATCATCAGTTTAAAAATGCTATGTATTTAGTAGATAAAAATGCAGGAGTACTATTAGAAGAAAAAGATTTAACATGTGAATCTTTAGTAAATAAAATAAATGAATTAATAAATGATCCAAATAAATGTTTAGATATAAAAGATAATCTAGAAAATATAGGAAAAAAGAATAGTGCTACCTTAATATATAATGAGATAAAGGAGCTTACAAATGACAAATAATAATATTGCTGATCTTCAAAATATGGATTTAGGTAAAACGTTAATCGATGAAGATTTAAGTAAATATACAACATATAAAGTTGGTGGGAAAGCAAAAGTTTTAGTATTTCCTGAAAACAAAGAAAAGTTATTAGAACTTTTAAAATATATAAAAGAAAATAATTTAAAATATTTTGTAATGGGAAATGGTTCAAATCTACTTATTTCGTCTAAAGTGTTTGATGGAGTTGTTATTAAATTAAATAAACTAAATAATGTTCAAATATATGATAACGAAGTATATGTAGAAGCAGGTTATCCATTAATTAAATTATGTATGTTATGTGCGGATAATAATTTAGGTAACTTAGAATTTGCATCTGGAATACCAGCATGTGTAGGTGGTGCGATATGTTCTAATGCAGGCGCATATAAAATGGAAATGAGTGACATAGTAGAAAGTGTAACTGTGATAGATAAAGACTTAAATATAGTAACTTTATTGAAAGATGATCTAAAATTTGCTTATAGAGATAGTATTTTTAAAGAAGATAAAAGTTACATAATTATTTCTGCAATGTTAAAATTAGAATACAAGGATAAAAGTGAAATATTAGAAATAATGGAATCTAGAAAGCAAAGAAGACTAGAATCTCAACCTTTAGAATATCCATCTGCGGGTAGTGTATTTAGAAACCCTGACACTGCTCCATCTGGAAAATTAATAGAAGATGCCGGACTTAAAGGATATACTATAGGTGGTGCAAAAGTATCTGAAAAGCATGCAAATTTTATAATTAATTATAATAATGCAACTAGTGAAGATATAAAAAAATTAATAGATTTCGTAAGAAGTAAAGTAAAGGAAAAATATAATATAGAATTAAAAAGCGAACAAGAGTTAATAAATTGGGAGTGATTTGTGGTGGCAAAAAAGAAAAAACGAAAGAAAAAAATTAAAGTTTTTAGAGTTTTTCTTGTACTTGTAGTGATTGCGCTACTAGTTCTTTTAGTTATGCTTTTAGGAAAAATAAAAGTAAGAGGATTTTATATTAGTGGTAATACATATTATGATGATCAAAAAATATTAAATATTACTGGACTAGATAAATATCCATCATTTCTTTTAACAAACTCATATAAAGTTAACTCAAAAATAAAAGATGATAAATTAATAAATAATATTAAAATTAAAAAAACTTTAGATGGTAAATTTAAAGTTATAGTTACAGAAAATAAAATATTATTTTATGATAGTAATAAAAATAAATCAGTAATAACAGATGGTTCATTAATTGATTATTATTATGAATATTCACCAGTATTAGTAAATGAAATAAGTGATAAAAAAATATATAAGAAATTTTTGAAAAAGTTTAATTTGGTTGATAAAGATACACTTTTAAATATTTCTGAAATAAAATATGAACCAAATGATATTGATAAAGAGAGATTTTTATTATCAATGAATGATGGTAATTATGTATATGTTACTATGAGTAAGTTTAATGCTATAAATAATTATTTAGAGATATCTAAAACATTAGGAGAAAAAAATGGTATTCTATATTTAGATTATGGAAATTATTTTGTTCCTAAAGAGTAAAATCTCTTTTTTTTTTCAAAAAAATATAGTATAATAAAGTTATTATAGAGGAGAGTATATATGAAGAAGATATTTTCATCAATAGATATTGGTTCTGATTCTATAAAAATTGTTGTATGTGAATACTTTCAAAATAAATTAAATGTACTCGCATCAACTAAAAGAAAATCAGATGGAATTAGAAATGGTATTATAGTTGACTCAGTAAAAGCAAAAGAATCTATTAAAAACGCAATAAAAGAAATTGATTTATCACTAGGAGTTAGAGTTGATAAGGCTATTATAAATGTTCCTATGTATGATGCTGAATATATGATTAATGAAGGAAGCACAACAATAACAAACGAAGAAAGAGTAGTAACAGGAACAGATATGGTTAATGCACTTCAAGGGTCAATATATAATAAAATCCCAAAATCAAGGGAACTTGTAACAATACAACCAATTAAATATAATGTTGATAATGAAAAAAAGGACTTATATAATCCTAGAAGAATTAGAGCAGATAAATTATATGTTACTTCAATGAGTACAACACTTCCTAAGAAGAATATATATGTAGTTATATCTATACTTCAAGAATTAGGTATAGAAGTAATTGATATATTATTTGGTATTATTGGTGATTATTATGAGTTTAAAACTAAAGAAATGGAAAATAGTGTTTGTGGAGTAATTAATATTGGATCTGATACTGTTGAAACAGCTGTATTTAAGGGTGGGATCATATTTAACTCAAATACTATAAAAACAGGATCTGCAAGTATTGATACAGAAATATCGTATATATATAATGTTAATCCTAAACAAGCAGAAAAAATAAAAGAAACATTTGCAATTGCTCATAAAGAGTTTGCAAGTAAGACAGATGTATATGAAATTAATAATAAACTTGGTATTAAAACAAAAATTAATCAATATGAAATTAGTGATGTAGTTAATTCTAAATTAAAGGAAATGCTAGAAATTGCAAAAAAAAGCCTAAATGACTTAACAAAAAAGGAAATAAGTTATATAATAATATCAGGTGGAATAGTTAATATGCCTGGCTTTGACATTTTAGCTAAAGAAATAATTGGTGACAAAGCCGCTATAAATATGATCAAAACAATAGGTGTTCGTGATGAATCTTATTCACAAGCACTGGGAATGATAAAATATTTTATTGACAAACTTAGTATTAGAGGAAAAGAATATACGATGTTTGATGATGAAAAATATTTAGATTTGGTAGAAAACAAGAAAAATAATATAAATAATGGTAATACATCAGTGTTTGGTAGGTTATTCGGTTATTTATTTGACAATAAGGAGGACTAATTTATGTTAGAAATTGATCAATTAGCAAAAATAAAAGTAATAGGTGTTGGTGGTGGAGGAAATAATGCTGTTAATCGAATGATTGAACAAGGACTTCAAGGTGTTGACTTTATAGTAGCAAACACTGATTTACAAGTATTAAATAGTTCAAAAGCACAAGTTAAAATTCAACTTGGTTCAACAGGACTTGGTGCAGGTGCCGATCCAGATGTTGGAAGAGAAGCAGCGCTTGAATCAAAAGATAGCATTGTTGAAGTATTAAAAGGTGCTGATATGGTATTTGTAACATGTGGTATGGGAGGAGGAACTGGTACAGGAGCTGCTCCAATAATTGCTGAAATTGCACAAGAACTTGGTGCATTAACAGTAGGTATTGTTACTAAACCATTCTCATTTGAAGGAAGAAAAAGAACAGAACATGCACTAGCAGGACTTGAGGCATTAAAAGAACATGTTGATACATTAATAGTAATACCTAATGATAGATTAAGAGATATAATAGATAAATCAACTCCAATGCTTGATGCATTTAAAGAAGTTGATAACGTACTTAGATTAGGTGTTCAATCTGTATCTGACTTAATTGCAGTAACAGGACTTGTAAACCTAGACTTCGCGGATGTTAAGACAGTTATGGAAAATAAAGGAGATGCACTTATTGGTATAGGATGTGCAACAGGTCCTAATAGAGCTGTTGAAGCAGCTAAACAATCAGTAAGTAGTCCACTTCTTGAAAAAGATATTAGAGGAGCAACTGATGCTATTATTAATATAACAGGTGGTAAGAACTTAAGTTTATTTGAAGTTGAAGATGCTGTACAAGTAGTAAGAGAAGCAGCTGGTACTGACATTAATACTATATTTGGTGCTGTTATTAATGAAGCACTTGATGAAGATATAGTTGTAACAGTAATCGCAACTGGATTTGATAAAGTAGGTGAACCACTTACAAATACTCCTAATACAATGAGTACACAAGTTATTGATATGATTGATGATGACGATGATGATTCATCTGATGATGATATATATGATATTCCAGAATTTTTGAGAAATAGAAGAAGTTTATAAAAAGTTAATGAAAAAGTCATTAACTTTTTTTATTTTATTATATTGTAAAGGATAGTTCTAATTTCTTAGCATTGCTTTATTTTTATCTTTATTGTATAATTAATAAGTATTAAAATAGATTAGGATGTTGATAGTATGTACTTAAAAGAGATAAAAGCGAGTGGTTTTAAATCATTTGCGGATACAATAGATATAGAACTTACAAATGGTATATCTGGTATTGTTGGACCTAATGGTTCTGGTAAAAGTAATGTGGTTGATGCAGTAAGATGGGTTTTAGGAGAACAATCTGTAAAACAACTTCGTGGTGAAGGGGCAATGAGTGATGTAATATTTACTGGTAGCAAAAGTAGAAGAGCCGCATCATTTGCATCTGTCACATTAGTATTTGGTAATAGTGATAAATATTTAAATATTGAATATGATGAAGTACAAATAAAAAGAACTATATATAAAACAGGAGAAAATGAGTATTTTATAAATAATACAAAAACGAGACTTAAAGATATATTAGAATTATTTATGGATACAGGTGCATCAAAAGAATCATTTAACATAATATCACAAGGTGATGTTGCAAATATATTAAGTGGAAAAGCAGAAGATAGAAGAGTTATTTTTGAAGAAGCATCTGGAGTACTTAAGTATAAAAAAAGAAAAGATGAAGCTCTTAGAAAATTATCAAAAACACATGATAATATGGCAAGAGTAGATGATATTATATCTGAATTGAATACAAATATGGAACCACTAAAAAAACAAAGTGAAGATGCTAAAATATATTTGGAAAAAAAAGAAAAGTTAGAAAATGTAGAAATTGCTCTTACTGTAAATGATATTGAAAAATATAATTATGAATATAAATATAGCAAGGAAAAGGTAAGTGAACTTACACTTTCAATTACTAAAATGTTATCAGAAAATTCTAGTGAACAAGCAAAGATTGAAACAATAAAAAATAATATAAGTAAACTTAATAGTGAACTTTATTTAAAACAACAAGAACTTGTAAAGGTAAGCGCTAATGCTGAAAAATTGTCTGGTGAAAAGGCAATGATTTCTGAAAGAAGTAAATATAATTCGGAAGATGTAAAACTTCATGATAATATAATATCTTTAAAAGAAAAAATATTAAAAATTGAATCTCAAATATCAGCATTAAATAAAGAAATAGAATCAGAAAAGTCAAATAATAAAGTAATAGGTGAAAAATTAAATAATACTGAAATAAAACTTAGTGAAATAGAAAAAAATAAAGAAAATTTAAATAGTAAATTAAATCAAAAATTAAGAGAAATAACAGCACAAAAACACAGAAAAGAAGTATTAATGAATTCACTCGAAAATAATTCATCACTTCCATATAGTGTAAAAAATGTACTAAATAATCCTAAACTAACAGGTATACATGGTGTACTTGGTAAATTACTTGAATTTGAAGAAAAATATTCTGAAGCACTTGAAGTATCTTTGATGAGCAGTGTATCACATATTGTTTGTGATAATGAAGAAGATGCTAAAGAAGCAGTTAGATATTTAAAAAATAATAATCTTGGAAGAGCAACTTTCCTTCCAATAAGTGTAATAAAACCAAGAAGTATTGATAGTGAAAGCTATGAAACTATAAAGTTTATGGATGGTTTTGTTGATATAGCATCTAACTTAGTAAAATATGATACTAAGTATAGAAATATTGTTTTAAGTCTTCTTGGAACAATTGTTGTCGTTGATAATATAGACAATGCAAATCTTATATCAAAGAAATTAAAAAATAGATATAAGGTAGTAACAATGACTGGTGAGGTTGTAAATATTGGTGGTTCAATAACAGGTGGATCACTTAAAAAGAGTAGCATACTAAGTGAAAGATATGAACTAGAAAATGTAATAAAAGACATTGATGTTTTAGATTCTGAAATAAAAGAAATAGAAAACAAAATTAATGAAGTAGATGATAATTATACTAATTTAGAACTTGAAAAAAATTCTATAATTATTAGTGTAAACTCAAATAGTGAAATACTTAAAAATAAATATAATGTATTAGATGATTTAACAAATGAAAAAAGTACTTTAATGACAGAATTATCTAATAATCAAAATATAGTTAATAATGTTATTACTAATGAAGAAGAAAAAATATTAAATGAATACTATAAAGAAATAGAAAAAAGAGATGAACTAAATATTGAAATTAATCAAATTCATAAAAAGATTGAACTTGAAAATGAAGATTTAATAAATAATGAGTCTTCACTTAAAAATAATAATCAAGAATATAATAAGGCTCAAGAAGAATTAAAGAGTCATGAAATTAAAGTTAACAGATTAGATGTTAAAATAGATAATTTACTTAATATACTTACAAATGATTATTCTATTTCTTATGAAAAAGCAAAAGAAAAATATATTCTTGAAATTGATTCTGATGAAGCAAGAAGCATAGTTAGTACTCTAAAAAGAGAAATAAAATCTCTAGGAGATGTTAATGTTGGTGCGATAGAAGAGTATGATAGAGTAAAAGAAAGATATGAGTTTTTAAATAAACAAAAAGAAGACTTAATGAATGCTGAAAATGTCCTTTTAGAAATTATTACTGAAATGGATGACATAATGAAAGATAAATTTTCATCAACATTTAATAAGATTAAAGAAGCATTTAATGAAACATTTAGAAAATTATTTAATGGTGGTAAGGCAGAACTTAAACTTACAGATCCATCTAATATTCTTGAAACTGGTATTGATATAATTGCACTTCCACCAGGAAAGAAATTACAACATATATCACTTTTATCAGGTGGTGAAAAAACTTTAACTGCAATTGCGTTATTATTTTCAATATTGAAAGTAAGACCAGTACCATTTTGTATACTTGATGAAGTTGAGGCAGCACTTGATGAAGTAAATGTAGATAATTTTGGTAAATATTTAAAAGAATTCAAGGGTGATACTCAGTTTATAATAATTACACATAAAAAGAAAACAATGGAATATGCTGATGTACTTTATGGTATTACTATGCAAGAATCTGGTGTATCAAAACTTGTAAGTGTAAAATTAGAAGAACTTAAAAATTAATTTTAGGTTCTTTTTTATATAAATTTTAGAGTATAAAAAAAGATTAATTTTCATTTTAATCTCTATTTTTCTATTAAATTAACTAATTTTATTACTTCTGATGCACTTTTAGTATATGCTCTAACAAGTCCACCAGCACCTAATTTAATTCCGCCAAAATATCTAATAACAACACATAAAACATTAGTCATATCTTTTTTTTGAAGTACATTTAAAATAGGTTTACCAGCTGTACCAGATGGTTCACCATCATCAACTGCTTTAGCATTTGGTCCTATAATATATGAGTAACAAATATGAGTACATTTTTTGTATTCTTTTTTTAGTTCATTGATAATATCATTAACGTTATTTACATCTTCAATATAATATAGTTTTGTAATAAATCTTGATTTTTTAATAATTATTTCATTTTCAGCATTCTTATTTATAATATACATTTTTTTCACCTAAAACAATTATACTATAATTTATAAAAATATGATATAATTTAATAAAGGATGTGATTATTATGTCTATTAATGACAAAATCGAACAATTAGAAAAAGCTTTTGAAAATTTAAAAATAATTATTGAGGCATATGAAAAAGAAAAAGATAAAATAATAAAAGATGGTCTTATGGATTTAATTATTCAAAGATTTGAATTTGTAACAGAATTATCTTGGAAACTTATGAAAAAGTACTTAGATGAAAACTTGGTATTAGAAGTATATTCACCAAGAAGTGTAATAAAAGAATCATATAAACAAGATTTAATAGAAAATGGTGAACTTTGGCTTGATATATTAGAAGATAGAAATTTAACATCACATACATATGATGAAAATACTGCAAATAGAATAAAAGATAATATAGTTAATAAATATGTTTTAGAATTTGAAAAATTTATAAAAAGAATAAAGGAAGTATCTTAAAATGTATGGACTAAAAAAAGAAGTATTTAATGATATAATTAATGTTATAAAAAAACATGAAAATATTGAATATGTTTATCTTTTTGGATCAAGAGCAAGAGGGGATTATAATGATAAATCTGATATAGATATTGCAATTATGCAAAAAGGTGATGTTACATTAAAATTAAAAAGAGAACTAGATGAATTAAGATGCATTTATACATTTGATGTTGTTGATATGAATCTTATTGGTGAAAAGTTAAAAGAAAACATTGAAAAAGATAAAATATGTATATATAAAAAATAAACATTTTTATCTTTTTAATTTAGAAGGAATGATTAATATGGATGAAAATACAAAAAAACATATACAAAGTAAACTTGCATTATTACCTAGAAAACCAGGTTGTTATCTTATGAAAGATAATACAGGTAAGGTTATTTATGTAGGTAAAGCAAAAATACTTAAAAATAGAGTAAGTAGTTATTTTAGAGGAGAAAAAACAGGTAAAACAAAAGCACTTGTTTCAAATATATCAACATTTGAGTATATAGTTACAGAGTCAGAAAAAGAGGCATTTCTTTTAGAAATTAACTTAATAAAGAAATATGATCCTAAATATAATATTATTTTTAGAGATGATAAATCATATCCATATATAGCGCTTACTACTATTCCATATCCAAAACTTGATATTGTAAGACCAAGGCATAAAAGAGTAAAAAAAGATGTTAAATTATTTGGACCATATCCTAGTTCATATGCTGCAAGAAGTATTGTAAATATGTTAAATAGAATATATCCTCTTAGAAAATGTAAAACATTTCCTGATAAACCATGTTTATATTATCATATAGGTGAGTGTCTTGGATATTGTACAAAAAATGTAGATAAAGAAAAATGCGAAGAAATGGTAAAAGAAATAACTTCCTTTTTAAATGGTAATTATAATGATATAGTAATTAAGTTAAAAAAAGATATGTATGACGCATCAGAAAAATTAAATTTTGAAAAGGCAGGAGAAATAAAAGAATTATTAGATTATATAGATAAAGTACTTGAAAAACAAAAAATAGATTTAACTGATAATGTAAATAGAGATATATTTAATGCTTATGAATATAAGGGGTATATATCTATGCAGGTATTTCATTCTAGAAGTGGACAATTAGTTGAAAGAAATAGTTATATTTATGAACAAAATGAAGAAAAAGAAGAATGTTTAAATAACTTTATATTATCGTTTTATGAAAATAATGATTTACCTAAAGAAATTCTTGTACCCGATTTTTTAGACTTAGATCTTTTATCTGATGCACTAGGTGTAAAAGTATTATCTCCAAGTAAGGGAGTAAAAAAACATTTAATAGATATGGCAGAAGAAAATGCTAAAATTAAGATAATGGAAAAATTTGATTTAATTAAAAATGATTTAGATAGAAGTGTAAAAGCAAATGAAGAATTAAGTAAAAAATTAGGCTTTACAATTCATAGAATTGAATCATTTGATAACTCTCATTTATTTGGTACTTATACTGTAAGTGGTATGGTTGTATTTGTAGATGGAAGAGCTAGTAAAAAAGATTATAGAAAGTATAAAATAAAGAGTGATGCAAAAGATGATTATCATTTAATGCAAGAAGTAATAGAAAGAAGATACTCAAGAGTAATTAATGATAATTTAATTAAACCAGATTTAATATTAGTTGATGGTGGACTTATTCAAATAAATGCATGTAAAGAAATACTTGATAATTTGTGTTTAGATATACCTGTTTATGGTATGCAAAAGAATGATAAACATAGAATATGTGCACTTGTTTCAGATGAAGAAGAAATTGAAATAGAAAAGGATAGTAATTTATTTCATTTCTTAGAAAAAATAAGTGAAGAAGTTCATAGATTTGCGATTAGTTATCATAAAGAAATAAGAAGTAAAGGATCACTTTCATCAGTATTAGATAATATTCCTGGAATAGGTGAAAAAAGAAGAAAAGCATTAATTAAAAAATTTAAAAATTTAACAGGTATAAAAAATGCTAGTGATGAAGAATTAAAGAAAGTACTTCCAGAAGAAGTTGTTCAGTCATTAAGAGAATATTTAAAAGAAGATTCAAAATAGAGTATAGCAATATATATAGTTTTATGTTATTATATATTGCACAGGAGGTTTTATGAGAAAATATAAAGTAGAAGATTTATATGCAACAATTATAACAGATGGATATTATGCTAAAGATTATAAAATACTATCAACGATTGAACCACGTTTTTCCATTGTAAAATATTCGGGATGGAGAAAATGTCTTGTATTTGATACAAGTGAAAGACTAAGGGTTTATTCAAGGTATAATATGTATGATATAAAAAATAATGAGAGAGTAGCAAATGAGTTAATACCATTATATAATTTATTAAAAGATAAAAGTATTAAATCATTAACATTGTATGATATTTTATACCTAGAAAAACAATTGAAAAATAAATATGAAGATAATAATTCTGAGCCACTTGAACTTTCTAAAAAAGAAAATGGTATGTCTAAAAAAGATAATAAAATTGTTTCAAATGAATTTTTTATTGAAATAAAGAAGGTTACCGATAAAATAGATCCAAATATGAATGAAGAATTAAAAAAAGAATATCAAACAAAATTATCAAATATAGGAAATGAATATATAAATAGTGTTATAGAGAATTATAATAGTATAAAATTAAATCCTAGTATTGAATTAGAAATATTAAAAAAGTATTTAGAAAAACTTGGTGTTTTAGAAGAGGAAATAGTTAAATTAAATTATAGAAGTAATTTAGAAAGTGAATTGGAACAAGTAAAACGATATACAAATAATAACTAATTTTATTTGAGTTAGGAGAAAAAGAATAATAAAAATCATTGAATTCTTTTTCTTTTTTGTTATAATTAATTTATACATATATTGTTTTTATTAATATAATATTTATAGATAGATATTTTAGAGGTGGGAATATGGTAAAATATGATTTTGATTCAGATGATATGGAAAGAAAATTAATTATTAGAAGACTAGAAAAAATTAAAAAATCACTAATTAAAAGAAATAAAATTAAGGATATAATATCAAGTGAAAAAGTAGAACCTTATGTAATAGAATTATGCGGATTACCTAAAACAGGAAAGACTTTATGTATTGAAAAAATAAAAGAATTTTTTAGTGAACAAGGAATAACTGTTAAAGTATTAGATGATCCTGTTACTGATTTGACATATAAAAATGTAAGAAATATGCCATCATTAAAATTTAATGATCATATGATAGAAGCAATAAAAAAAGATTTAGATGACGCAAAAAAACAAAATCCAGATATAATTATTATGGAAAATGGACTTATTGATAGTTATTTCTTTTATCAAGAATTATATGATAACGGACAAATGTCAGAAAAAGAATTTCAAAAAAGAATGAAAATGCTTAGAGATGATTTTAAAGAGGTTGATCAACTATACATAATGAATGCATCATTAGATGAGGTATATAGAAGAGATAATAAAGTTGTGATTGACTTTTTAATAGAGAGAAAACAAAATGTTGATAGATTTTTTAATACATTAGTAAGTATAGGTGGATCAAAAATTTGTGAAATTAATACTGATTCAATTGATGAAGTTTATACACCGTTAATCGTGATAGATTCGATAACAGGGGGATTTCTAGGTAAGCTAAATGAAAATAATAAATCTTCTAGTGAAAAGTTTATGAATAATTTTATGGAAAAATTAAATAATGATGAATTTAAAGAAGATTTGCCTTCAACTCATGAAAAATTTGATTTGGACGAATCTACAGTTAATTTAGAATTAGAAAAGTATAATAAATTATTAAATTCAGATAATATGAAATTAGTTATGAAAAAAGATTAATAATCTTTTTTATTATATTACAGTTTATTGGAAGTAGGTAGTATATGGGGAAAATAAGAGTAATGAGTGAATCACTCGCAAATAAAATAGCAGCTGGTGAAGTAGTAGAAAAATGTGCATCAGTTGTTAAAGAACTTGTAGAAAATAGTATTGATGCTAAAAGTACTGAAATTAAAATAGAATTGAAATCATCAGGTGTAAAATCAATAAAAGTAACTGATAATGGTATTGGAATGGACAAAGATGATGCACTTCTTTGTTTTGGTTCACACGCAACAAGTAAGATTCAAGATGAGGATGATTTGTTTAATATAAATACACTAGGATTTAGAGGTGAAGCACTTCCATCAATCGCAAGTGTATCAAATGTTGTTATATCTTCTTGTGATGGAGTAGATAGCGTTATTTATACACTTGAAGCAGGAAATTTAGTAAAAAAAGAAAATGGTGAAATGAGAAGAGGTACTATTATAGAAGTAAAAGATTTATTTTATAATACACCAGCTAGACTTAAGTATTTAAATAGTTTATATACAGAACTTGCTAATGTTACGCAGGTTGTAAGTAGAGAAGCCTTATCTCATACAAATATTAGGTTTACACTTATTAATGATGGTAATATTGTACTTAAAACTAGTGGAAGCGGTAATTTACTTAAAACAATAAATGATATATATGGTGTCAAAACTTCTAAAAAAATGCTTTTAGTTAAAGGTGAAACAAATGATTATGAAGTATATGGTTATGTATCACTTCCTGAAGTTACTAAGTCTAATAGAAATCATATAATAACTATTGTAAATGGAAGAGTAGTTAGAAATTCAGAACTTAATAAAGTAATAAATGATGCATATAATAAATATAAATTTGATAATAGGTATCCAGTAGTAGTTTTAAATATTGATGTTGATCCATCATTAACAGATGTTAATGTTCATCCATCAAAAATGGATATTAAATTTAGTAATTTTGATGACCTAAAAAATTTAGTTTTTGAAAAGATTAAAGAAGCATTAAATTCTCATTTTTTAGCGCCTACAGTAGATAATTCTAGCGTAAAAGTTGATAATATAGTAGAAACTATTAATGTAAATGATGAAGAACAAAAAGAAGTAAAAGAATATGTACTTGATTTTTCATCTAATGATAATATTATAAAAGAAGAAGAAAATGATTATAACTATCAACCAACAGAAACAAAAGAAGAACAAAAAAGAGAATTCCCACTTATGGAACCTGTTGGACAAGTACTTGGTGTATATATTGTATGTCATAGTGAAAAAGGAATGTATTTGATGGATCAACATGCTGCGGCAGAAAGAATAAATTATGAAAAATATAAAAAAGCAATGGCAAATCCTACTAAAGATACAATAAGTATGTTATTTCCAATAAATTTAGAATATCCTAAGGAAGAATTTTTAATAATAAAAGAACATATGGATTTTATAAAAAGTTTAGGTATTGATATTGAAGAATTTGGTATGAATTCATTTATTGTTAAAGCACATCCTACTTGGTTTAAAGAAGGTTTAGAAGAAGTATTTATCAAGAACTGCCTAGAAAAGATAATAACTATGAATAAGAATTTTGATTTAGAAAGATTTAATGATAGTATTTCTGCAATGATGGCATGTAAAGCGTCTATTAAAGCAGGGGATCCAATCTCTATGGAAGAAATGAAGACTTTAATTGAAAGGTTAAAAAAGTGTGAAAATCCTTTTAACTGCGCACATGGTAGACCAACAATAATACATTATCCAAAATATGAATTAGATAAATTATTTAAAAGAGCGGTTTAAAGAGAAATTATGGCAGGATTTGTAGTTCATTTAGCAATTGCTGAAGAATATATTAGAAAACATGGTAATATTAAAAATTATAATGAATTTCTTTTGGGTGCAATTAAGCCAGATTTGTATGAGGATAAAAAGGCATCACATTATGGTATTAAAACAAGTAAACCAAATTTAAAAAGGTATTTGGATAAAAATACATTGGATTCTGATTTAAATAAGGGATATTTATTACATTTAGTAACAGATTATTTATTTTATAATAAGTATTTGGAATTCTTTTCTAAAGATATTTATAATGATTATGATGTAACAAATAAAGAGTTAATAGATAAATATAATGTTACTATTTTAGATATAATTGAAGATAAAATTTTCTTTAAAGATGGAGATACAAAAGTAATGAATATAGATTTGGCAAAAATGGTAATAGATGAAGTTTCAGAATTAAATCTTGAAGAAATAATAAATGAAATAAATAATGATGATCCAAAATGGGAAACATTTAAAACATTAGAAAAAAGGTGAAATTATGATTATAGTAATAGCGGGACCAACTGGCGTAGGTAAAACAAAATTAAGTATAGAACTAGCTAAAAAATATAATGCAGAAATAATAAATGCAGATAGTGTGCAAGTATATAAAAAAATAGATATAGCGTCCGCAAAAGTAACAGAAGAAGAAAAAGAAGGTATTCCTCATCATTTATTTGATATAAAAGAATATGATGAAGATTATACAGTATATGATTATCAAATAGATGCTAGAAAGGTACTTGATAACTTACTAAAAGAAAATAAAAATGTAATTATTGTAGGTGGAACTGGACTTTATATTAAAGCATTATTATATGATTATAGATTTAATAAAGAAGAAGATAGTCATAAATATGATAATCTAACTAATGATGAATTATTAGATAAAATATATAAGATAAATCCAAATTCAATGGTAGACAAAAATAATAATAGAAGACTTATTCGTGAATTAATTAATTTAGAAAATGGTGCAGAAAATAAAACTGGTGATAACCTTTTATATGATAATGTTTATTTTATTGGCCTTACGGTTGATAGAAGCATTTTATATGATAGAATTAATAAAAGGGTAGATATAATGCTTAAAAATGGTTTAGAAAATGAAGCAAAATATTTTTACAATAAAAATAGAAATGCCAAAAGTTTAAAAACAGTTATTGGGTATAAAGAATTATTTTCTTATTATGATAAAAAAATATCAAAAGAAGAAGCAATTGATTTAATCAAAAAAAATAGTAGACATTATGCAAAAAGACAATATACATGGTTTAATAATAAATTAAATTTAAATTGGTTTAATGTAGATTTTAATAATTTTGATAATACTATAAATGATGTAGAAAATAAAATAAACGACTATTTTTTTAAATAGTCGTTTTTAATATAGAAAGTTATAAATTTCTTCATTAAAATTATGCTCATCATCATTTTTGTTTTTTAATTCATCAGTTGTTATTAAGAAATAATCATAAATGATTACATCTTTACCAGTAGACACAATTGGATCATCCCAAGTTAAATCTATATGATACCATTTATTATTTATATTAACTACATTCCAAATATGATCATTTGTTGAAATTCTAGTATTATCTAAAGAAAGCATATTTAAGAATATTGCGAGTGTATCAGTATATCCACTACATATACTTTCACCTTCAAATAAAGTTCCAATTGCAGTATCAGAATGATATATAGAATTTCCACCATCTTCTTTATCTTTATCATATTTATTAGTTTCTGCTATATAATCATGAAATACTTTAATTTTGTCATTAACATCATTATAAGAATTAATGTTTAGTTTTAAAGTTATTTCATTCATTTTATTTTTAATTTTCTCTATGTCTTCATTAGAATATTTTTTATTTATCTTGATGTCTATTCTTCCATTTGTACTATAATTTGTTTCAATTGTTTCAAATGTGTTAAAAGGGTGTACTAATTGGTTAATATAAGAAAACTTAGTTTTGTCTTTAGCAAGTCCTTCCATATCACTAATACATGTACTATAGCTTTTATCACAATAAAATGAAAAATTATCCCAACCATTATTTAAGACAGTATAATATATATTTAATAAATCTTGTTTTGATTTAGGGGAAAAGTCATTCGTTTCACTAACATATGAACTGAAATTTTTTTGTTTATATTCATTTGTTTCAAGTGCATTTAAATTAGTTATAATTTTATAATCATTATTTAAAATAATTTTTTCTGCATAATCATGAACTCTATAATTTAAAAATTTAGCATCTACAATATTTAAACAAACTAGAAAAAAGATAATAGTAATAAGTTTCTTTTTCATGTAATCACCTAATATTATAATATCAGAAAATAAAAAAAATATCTATGAAAGATATTAATTATTGTTATTTAATTTTTTAGCTATACGAGATTTTTGTCTAGCTGCTTTATTTTTAGTAATAATTCCACTATTTAAAGCCTTGTCAATTTTTTTGTTTGCTTCTTTTAATGTTTCTTCACTTGGATTAACTAAAGCTTTCTTTATAGTTGTTTTCATAACAGATTTTACAGGTACATTATTAGCTCTTTTAGTTTCATTAACTTTAATTCTTTTTTTTGCACTCTTAATATTTGCCATTTTTTCACCTCCATGACCTTTAACTCACTTAATTTTATCAAATTTACAATAAAAAATCAATAATAATTGTGATTTTTGGTAAAAATAGTAAAGAGGTGATGAAAAGTGAGTCATAATATTGATTTAAATGTTATGAATATGAGGACAGATTTAGCTATTGATGAAGTAAATAATGAAGAACTTGAAAAATTAAAAGAAGAAAAAGAAAATGGAATAAAGGTATTTACAGTAGATGTAACAAAAGAGAATCAAGATAAGTTTAATAAAAAATGTGGCAAATATATAACAATATCGTTTGATGATGTGACTGATTATAATAATTCTATAAATGTTGAAAAAGTTTTTACGAGTGAGCTAAAAAAAATGATAGAAAGTCATAATATACCATCTAGTGCATCATGCATAATAATTGGTCTTGGAAATGAAAAAAGTACTCCAGACTCACTAGGACCACTTTCTATTAATGATATAATAGTCACAAATCATTTGTTTTCTCTTGGAATAAATGTAGAAGATGGTTTTAGAGTAGTATCTGCATTTAATCCTGGGGTTATGGGACAAACAGGAATAGAAACTAGTGATATTATATCTGCACTTATAAAAGAAATAAAACCAGATTTTGTAATTGTGGTTGATGCACTAAAAGCATCCAATGTTGATAGAGTAAATAAAACAATCCAAATAACGGATGCTGGAATAAATCCTGGATCAGGAATTGGAAATACTAGAAAAGAAATTAGTAAAGATGTACTTAATATACCTGTATTTGCGGTTGGTGTTCCAACTGTAGTAGATACAGTAATAATAGTAAATGATACACTTAAATATTTAGAAAATTATATATGTTATATGAAAAATAATATGGATAATCCAAAAGAAAAATTAAAAATAGTAAGAACTAATATAGATAAAAATAATCTTGAAATTGATGAAAAAAACAATCTTTTTGGTTTAATTGGGACTTTAAAAGAAGAAGACTTTAAATCACTATTAATAGAGGCTATAAATCCAGTTGGATATAATATGATAGTTACACCAAAAGAAATAGATTTTGTTATTGATAGGCTCGCGAATGTAATATCAACTGGAATAAATAATGCACTTCATGACAAAGTTACACACTTAAAAGTGTAAACTTTTTAAATTTTAATATATATCGACACTTTATTTAAAATACATGGATTATTCTATTTATAGGGTGATTTCTATGAAAAGGGCTAAATTAAAAAATCATAGTAAAAAAAAGAAGAATTTTCCTAAAAAAATATTTAAATTATTAATTTTTATATTTGCAATATATCTGTCTTATTCATTTACATTTAATTTTTTATCAAAAAAAGACATAGATATAAAAGATAAGAAATATGTTGATTATTTACTTAGTGCTGCATATAAAAAGGACAATAAAAAAATATTATTAGAAGAAAGTTTAAAAATGGTATCAAATATTGATTTAAAAGATCCTACAACTCTTTTACCTAATAATATAAAGTCATCAAAAGAAGAAACAAAAAATAAATATACAAAAGATGCTGAAGCAAAAGAAGATGATTATAATGCATCTGTATATGAAAAAATAACATCATATGTTGAAAATCCATTAAAAGATAAAGAAAACCCTGTTATATATTTATATAATACACATCAACTTGAAACATATTCTAATAGTGGATTTGAAAATTCTAATGTAAACCCTAATGTCCTTATGGCATCTTATTTACTTGCGGAAAGCTTAAATAAAAGTAATATAAATACAATTGTAGAAGATACTAATATAAATGAATTTAATAGAATATCAGGAATAAATGATAATGATTTTTATAATACTACTAGAATATTTTTAAAAGAAAAAATAAATAAATATCAGAGTATTAAATATTATATAGATATGCATAGAGATTCAGTTGATAAAAATATTTCAACATGTACAATAAATAATAAAAATTATGCAAGAGTTTTATTTGTATTAGGTACAAAAAATGAAAACTATTTAGAAAATAAGAAAAATATGACGGAATTAGATACATTAACGGATAAATATTATCCAGGATTATCTAGAGGTATTTATGAAAGAAAAGCGTATTATAACCAAGATTTAAATAAAAATATAATGTTAATTGAACTTGGTGCGAAAGAAAATACTATAGAAGAGGTAACAAATACAATCGAAGCATTAACATTTATATTTAATAAATATATTAATGGTGATGATAAATGAAAATAAAACCTAAAAAAATTTTTAATACAATCATATTCGTATTATTTACACTATATATATCTTTTTATATAGCATCTGTTTCTGGTTATTATGAATATGAGAAAAAAGAAGAAACAACTCTTACTAATGAAAAAATGAAAGAGTTTGAAAAAGATTTAAAGGAAGGGAAAAAAGTAGATATTAAAAAATATTTAACTGATAATACAAAAAAATATGATAATAAAGTAACAGATATAGGTAATACATTATCAGATATGATTAATAATGGAATATCTGGTGGTCTTGAAAAGACGTTTAAAGTAGTAGAAAAATTAATTGAGTAGTTTACATTATTTTACGATTAAAGCAATTATTTTATTGAACACGTATTTTTGATATGTTATTATGAAAAAGAAGATGGAGGTAAAAATATGGTAGATAAAAAAGGTTTAAGAAATATAATTTTAATTTTTATTGGAGTTTTAGTTGTCATTATAATTTCACTCATATTTCTTAATAAGAAAAATAATAATATAATTCAAGATGAGAATAATAATGAAACTATATCAAATAAAAATGCTTTTTGTATTTCTGATAATAGTGGAAAATATGCTGTGTTTAATGCAGTAGGAAAGCAAATAACAAAATTTGATTTTTCAAATGAATGTGATTTTTATAATGGATCATCAGTTGTTAAAAATGATGATGGACAATATGGAATTATAAATACTAGTGGTAAATTTGTTGTAAAATATGGTAAGTATTCTCATATATCACAAATTGAATCACTTTATAAAGCATCAAATGAAAGTACAAATTATGTATTAAATTCAAAAGGAAAAGAAGTTTATAAAACTGATGATTATAAGTTTGATTTAGATGAATCATCTGATGATTCAAATATGTATAAAGCAACATTAAGCAATAAAATTATATTATTTGACTATAATGGTAAAAAGATAGATGAAATAAATAGTAATTCAAAAACATCATATAGCGACTTAAGATGTAAAGATTTATTTTGTGAAATGTTTATTGATAATAAAACATATATATATAATTTAGATGAAGGAAAAAGAATAATTACTTTAGATGGTGAAAATTATATTAATACACATAAAGGTGATATTATAAGTGTTTATTTAAAAAATAATAAATATAATGTATATAAGAATGATAAGTTAATACTTGATGGTGTTGAAGCAAGTAATGGACTTGATATATTAGATGATGGATTTGCTGCTAGAAATAGCACGTATACATTATATGATAAAGATGGTAACATAGTAGATGATACTGTATTTTTCTACAAGGATACTAAAAATTATCTAAAAAAAGATGATTATACTAAGTCAACATATAGTTTTTATAAAGATGGTAAATTAAGTAAGAAAGATGATACATTAGTTTCACTATTTTCTAATAATGATATATCTTTACAAAACAATTATGACAATTCATTAATTATTATGAGTTCAAAAAAACAAATTCCTTGTTATGATAACTCAACTTGTTATGGATATAATTTTTATGATTTTTCAGGAAATGCTGTAAATAAAACATCTTATGTAAAATTAAAAACTGGTTATTCTGATTATATGTTAGTTTCAGAAGATGGTAAAACAGAATATATAATAAATAAAAAATTTGAAAAAGTAAGTGATGATTATGATTCAAATTCAATTTTTTCTATTATTACAAATGATAAAAAAATTCATTTTTGGCAAGTATATAAAGATGGTAAATATATGCTGCTTGCTGAAAATGGAAAAGTATTAAAAGAAAATATTATAGAAAAAGTGTTTGTATCATCATCAATACCTAGTGATATAATACAACTAAAATATGATGATAAGGTTGAGCTTTATAACATAAAAGAGAAAAAAGTTGTAGTAACATTAGATAAGAATGTAACATTTAATTCATATAATGACTTATATATTAATGTAACAGAAAATGGTGTTAATAATTTTTATTCATACATTAATGGTAAAAAATTCTATAGTAAATAGTATTGTAAACTAACAAGTAAATGAAACCTTGTTAGTTTCTTTTATTTATTGTATAATTATTTCTAGGTGAAGAAATATGAATCAAGATAAAATAAGAAATTTTTCAATAATTGCGCATATAGATCATGGAAAAAGTACAATAGCAGATAGAATGCTTGAATTAACAGGTGCAGTTACAAAAAGGGAATCAAAAGATCAAATGCTTGACAATATGGATCTTGAAAGAGAAAGAGGAATAACAATAAAACTTAATGCGGTTAAGTTAAATTATAAAGGTTATACACTTCATTTAATAGATACACCAGGTCACGTAGATTTTACATATGAAGTATCAAGAAGTTTAGCTGCTTGTGAAGGAGCAATTTTAGTAGTTGATGCAGCACAAGGAATAGAAGCACAAACACTCGCAAATGTATATTTAGCTTTAGAAAATGATTTAACTATAATACCGGTTATAAATAAGATAGATTTACCTAATGCTGATGTTGATAAAGTGAAAAAAGAATTAAGAGAAGTACTTGGATTTAGTGATGATGAAATAATTTTGACAAGTGCAAAAACAGGTTTTGGTATAGATAAATTACTTGATGCTGTAATAGATAGAATTCCATGCCCAAATGGTGAAATAAATTCAAATCTTAGAGGACTTATTTTTGATAGTGTATTTGATTCATATAGAGGAGTAGTTATCCAAACTAGAATAGTAGATGGTAAATTAAAAGTAGGAGACAAAATAAGATTTATGAGTACAGGAGCAAGTCACGAAGTAACAGAACTTGGTGTATCAACTCCAAAAGAAGAAAAGGTAAAAGAACTTGTTTCTGGTGATGTTGGCTATGTTTGTGCATCTATTAAAAAAATAAGTGATGTAAAAATAGGTGATACAATAACTCTTGATGATAATCCTGCTAAAGAAGTATTACCAGGTTATAAAGAAATAAAACCAATGGTATATTCAGGTATTTATACAGTAGAAACAAATAAATATAATGATTTAAGGGATGCACTTGAAAAATTAAAATTAAATGATGCATCACTTACATTTGAACCTGAAACAAGCAAAGCACTAGGATTTGGTTTTAGATGTGGATTTTTAGGACTTCTTCATATGGATATAATAAAAGAAAGAATAGAAAGAGAATTTAATATTGAAATAATACTTACAAGTCCATCAGTTATTTATACAGTAACACTTACAAATGGTGATATAGTTTATGTTGATAATCCAACTAAACTTCCTGATAGACAAGTAATTAGTAAAATAGAAGAACCATATATTAAAACAAATATTTTTGTACCAAGTGAATTTATAGGACCTGTTATGGAATTATGTCAAAATAAAAGAGGTAATTTTATAAATATGGATTACATTGATACAAGAGTAAATATACACTATGAACTTCCACTTTCTGAAATAGTATATGATTTCTTTGATAAATTAAAAAGTACAACAAAAGGTTATGCATCATTTGATTATGAATTTATTGGTAATAAACAAAGTGATTTAGTTAAGGTTGATATAATGCTTAATGGTGATATAGTTGATGCATTTTCTATTATTACTCATAAAGATTTCGCATATAAAAGAGGTAATGCAATTACTCAAAAATTAAAAGAAATAATTCCAAGACAATTATTTGAAGTGCCTGTTCAAGCATGTTGTAATAATAAAGTTATTGCTAGATGTGATATAAAAGCAAATAGAAAAAATGTACTTGCAAAATGTTATGGTGGAGACATTTCAAGAAAAAGAAAATTACTAGAAAAGCAAAAAGAAGGAAAAAAGAAAATGAAAACAATTGGAAGTGTAGAACTTCCTCCTGAAGCATTTCTTGAAGTACTAAGTGTGGAGGATTAATATGGATAAAAATATGGAAGAAAAAATAATAGCAGTCGCAAATTATATAGTAGATAATAATGCAACTATTATACAAACGGCAGAGCATTTTAATATGTCACCTAGTTCAATAAAAAAATATATAAATAGCAAAGATAAACTTCAAAGTATTGATATAGAACTATTTAAAAAGGTAAAAGAAGCACAAATGGGTATAACTTTAGATGGACAAATAAAAGGTGGTAAAACAGGATCAACTAAAGGTAATTCTTATCTTGGTAAAGAAAAGGTTTTATATTTAATAGATGAGATGCTTGATAAGGATTTAACTTATGAAGAAGCAGAAAAAATGTTTGGTGTACCATCATCTACAATATATGATGGAGCAAGAAGATTTGCGGATAAAGAAAGACTTTCACGTCTTGAAGATATGTATGCAAAACATAGAATACAAAATTCAAAAGAAGAAAATATTAAAAATGTAAAATAAAACTATTTAAACAATAGTTTTTTCTTTTTATATATGGTATAATTTTTATTGAATAGAGGAAGATAATTATGGTAAAAAGTGCATATATACATATACCTTTTTGTAATAATATTTGTAGTTATTGTGATTTTTGTAAACTTTTATATAATAAAAATTTTGTTAAAAAATATTTAGATGCATTAGAAAAAGAAATTACTAATAATTATAAGAATGAAATATTAGATACAATTTATATTGGTGGTGGAACACCTTCCTCTTTAAGTATTACAGAATTAAATAAATTATTTTCTATTATCAGAATATTTAAATTAAGTAAAGACTATGAATTCACATTTGAAGTAAATATAGAAGATATAACAAAAGAAAAATTAGAAAAATTAAAAGAAAATAAAGTAAATAGATTAAGTATTGGAATAGAATCATTTAACGATAAATATTTAAAATATTTGGGTAGAAATTATACATCTGTTATAATAAAAGAAAAGGTAGAACTTGCTAAAAAGTATTTTGATAATATAAATGTAGATTTAATGTATGCACTAAAAAATGAAAGTTTAGATGAATTAGAAGAGGATATAGAAAAAATACTTAAACTTGATATAAAACATATATCTTGTTATTCGTTAATAATAGAAAAAAATACTAAACTTTATATTGATAATACAAAGTATATATCTGATGATCTTGATAGTGATATGTATGATCTTATAGATAAAAAATTAGAAAATAAATATCATAGATATGAAGTAAGTAATTATTCTATTACCTCTTATGAATCAAGACATAACTTAACATATTGGAAAAATAATGAATATTATGGATTTGGTTTAGGAGCAGCAGGTTATATAGATAATATAAGGTATACAAATACTAGAAATTTATCTAAATATATAAGTGAAAATTATGAAAGGCAAGAAGAAGTACTTACTAAAGAAGATAAAATAAAGTATGAATTTATATTAGGTTTAAGACTTACAAATGGAATAAATAAAGATAATTTTAATAAAAAATATGGTATAAATATAAATGAAATAGAAGTTATAAAAGAATTAATTAATAAAGGATTATTAATTGATGATAAAATAAATATATATGTACCTAAAAAATATTTTTATGTGTTAAACGATATATTAGTAAATTTTGTATAAAGGAGAATAAAAAGATGAATGAAGAAAATAAAATAAATGATGATTTTGAAATGATTGATTTTGAAGAAGCAACAGATGATAATATAGAAACATTAGATGAAACTAGTAATAATAGTGAAGAAATTAAGGGTACAATTTTTGATAATAATAGTACTCAAAACCAAGATACAGAAGGAACTGTTATTGATGTAAATAGACTATTTGATGTTCATGAAAAAGAAGAACAAATTGCAGAAGAAGAAATAAAAAAAGAAGAAAATAAAAAAGATAATAGAATATTAAAAATTCAAGTAGGTTTAATAGTCGCACTTGTTTTAATCGCATCTTTAGTATATTTCTTTGGATATGATTTGCTTGAACCATTTATTAAGATAGATTAAATATTTAGAACTTTCTAAATGTTTTTTTATTGACTAATTTATTAAATTCTTATAAAATATATAACCGTGAAAAAAGAGGTGCATTATATGAAAAATATAGAAGAATTATTGCCTAAAAATGTATGTGAGATAAGTGGTAGAGTAATTAAAATTACTAGTGATGAATTTTATAATTTTACTATTAATAAAAAGTTTAATAATATAGGTATGTTAAATTTTGAAATATATGATGTGAGTAAAAGAAATCATCAAAGCGTTATAAATGCTTATCAATTTATTAAATATTTGAATGAAAATAAAGTAAAAAATATAAATATAAATGCATCTGATGAGTTAATTCCAGTTTATATTGATGTCTTAAATAGATTAAATTATAATGGAAAATGTAATATATCATTATATATAGAAAGAATGAATATGAGTGAAAAAGAACATTTACCACTTGATTTAGATAATTCTAAATGTAAAATAGATATTCCAGCAAGAAGGCTTATATGGCAACCTAAACTTACAAAATTAGAAAATGCAATTGAAAATAGTACATTAAGTCGGGCAAAGATATTAAAAAGACACATTCTTAGTATTTCAAATGATATAAATGGACAGTATAATATTGATGATTTAAATTTTTATGACAGAATTTTATATATTTATAATTATATAAATAATCTTAATCTTGATGGTAAAGATTCTATATATATATCAAATTTAATAAGTGCACTTCTTAATAATCCTATTTTAAAAGTAGATGCTAAAGTTATAACAGGTAAAGTTGATGATTCTGATTATTCAATTATTGGAATAGTAAATGGTGAAAGTGAGAATATTTTAGAATGCGCACCAATAATTAATAATCCATTTGAAAAAAAGAATATAGAGGTAGATAAACCAGAAATATTACTTTCAAAAACTCAAAATTTGGATTCTTATTTATATAGTCATTATAATATAGATAAAGATTCTGAAAAGAAATTAATAAAACATTTTGATAGTTTAAGAAAATAAAATATGATGTAAAATTCATATTTTTTTAATATTTTAAAATAATTAGCACTCATCTATTGACATTGCTAAAATAAGCGCTATAATTAGATTGTACACTTGGATTAGAGGTGAATATATGCTTACAGAAAGACAAAGTGCTATATTAAAAATTATAGTTGAAGAGTATATAAAAGTACCAAAACCAGTTGGTTCAAAATCTATTTGTGATTCATTAAATGTATCTAGTGCGACAGTTAGAAATGAAATGGCTAACTTAGAAGATTTAGGATACTTAGAAAAAACACATGTGTCATCAGGTAGAGTTCCATCTGAGAAAGGTTATAGATATTACGTTGATAACTTAATGAAACCAAAAGAAATGAGTGGTGAAGATGTATTAAAACTTCAAACAATATTTCAAAATAATTCATTAGTATTAAGTGATGCAATAATAAAAAGCTTAGAGATAATATCTGAAATGACTAATTATACAGCAGTTATATTAAAGGATAATGCTTTAGAAAGTAAACTTAAAAAAGTAGAAGCAATTCCAATCGATGAAAATAATGTAACAGCTATTCTTGTAACAGATAAAGGGCATGTTGAAAATAAAATAATTAATATAACAGGTTCTAATCTGGAGGAAGTAAATAAAACTGTTGAACTTATTAATAAACTTATTGTTGGTACTCCAATTGATGAAGTTACATCTAAACTTGAATTTGAAATTAAACCAATTATTAATCAATATGTAAAACATCATGAAATACTTTATAATGCGTTCTATAATGCATTTAATAATTTTAAAGATAGTGCAGATATGACTATGAGGGGTAAAAATAATTTACTTGAACTTGATGAATTTTCATCTGATGCTAGAAAAATTAAAGATTTAGTTAATAAGTTTGATAATGACAATATTGTTTCTAAAATTAAGGAAGATGACTCTGGTATAAATGTGTACATAGGTAATGAAAACAACATAGATGATGATTTGACAGTAATAAAAACAAAATATAATGTAGATGGTAGAGAAGGAACACTTGCAATTCTAGGACCTAAAAGAATGGAATATGATAGAGTTGTAAGTTTACTTGAATACTTAAAAGAAGAGATTGAAAAGTAAGGAGGTTTCTTTGTGGAAGAAAACAAAAATGAAGAAATAAAAGAAGAAAAGAAAGCAGAAGAACCTAAAGAACATAAAAAGGAACATAAGAAAGATAAAAAACTAGAAGAACTTCAAAATGAAATTAATACTCTTAAAGATAAAAATATGAGAATTGCAGCAGAAATGGTTAATACTTTAAGAAGAAAAGATGAAGAAACAAATAGACTTCTAAAATATTCAAATGAATCACTTATAACTGAGTTATTACCAGTTATAGATAATTTTGAAAGAGCTCTTAATGTAGATGCTAAAACTACTGATATTGAAAGTTATCAAAAGGGTATGACAATGATATATAATAGTTTAAAAAATATATTAGAAAAGTTTGAAGTTAAAGAAATAGAAGCTATAGATAAAGAATTTGATCCAAGTTATCATCAAGCAGTAATGCAAGAAGAAAAAGAAGGAACAAAGGAAAATATAGTAATAGAAGTACTCCAAAAGGGGTATACTTATAAAGATAAAGTTATAAGACCAGCAATGGTAAAGGTTAGTAAATAAAGGAGAGGATATATATGAGTAAAATTATAGGTATTGATTTAGGTACAACAAATAGTTGTTGTGCAGTATTAGAAGGTGGAAATGCAACAGTTATTGCAAATCCAGAAGGAAATAGAACTACACCATCTGTAGTAGCATTTAAAGGTGATGAAATAATCGTTGGTGATGCTGCTAAAAGACAAATGGTAACAAACCCAAATACAATTTATTCAATTAAAAGATTAATGGGTACAGATGAAAAAGTAGAAGCAAATGGTAAAAAATATACACCACAAGAAATTTCAGCAATGATTTTAGGATATATTAAAGATTATGCAGAAAGTTATTTAGGAGAAAAAGTAAATAAAGCAGTTATTACTGTTCCAGCATATTTTAATGATGCACAAAGACAAGCAACTAAAGATGCTGGTAAAATCGCAGGTCTTGAAGTTGAAAGAATTATTAATGAACCTACAGCAGCAGCTTTAGCATATGGTTCTGATAAACAAGATGATTTACATACTATCTTAGTTTATGACCTTGGTGGTGGTACATTCGATGTATCTATTCTAGAACTTGGTGATGGTGTTTACGAAGTTAAATCAACATCAGGCAATAACCATTTAGGTGGAGATGACTTTGATAATAGAGTATCAGATTACTTAGTTGATTTATTCAAAAAAGAAAATGGAATTGATTTAAGTACTGATAAAATGGCTATGCAAAGAATTAAAGATGCAGCTGAAAAAGCTAAGAAAGATTTAAGTGGAGTATCAAGCACTCAAATAAGCTTACCATTTATATCACAAGGAGAAAATGGACCACTTCACTTAGAAACAACATTAACAAGAGCTAAATTTGAAGAATTAATTCGTGATCTTGTAGAATCAACTCTAGAACCAGTTAGAAAAGCATTAAAAGATGCTAAACTTACTAAAGATGATATTGATAAAGTTATATTCGTTGGTGGATCTACTAGAATACCAATGGTAACTGATTTAATTAAGAAAGAACTTGGTAAAGAACCATCTAAAGGAGTTAACCCAGATGAAGTTGTTGCTATGGGTGCTGCTATCCAAGGTGGAGTACTTACAGGTGAAGTTAATGATATAGTTCTTCTTGATGTAACACCACTTTCACTTGGTATTGAAACAATGGGTGGAGTTATGACTGTATTAATTCCAAGAAATACAACAATTCCAACAAGTAAGAGTCAAGTATTTAGTACTGCAGCTGATAATCAACCAGCAGTTGATATACATGTTCTTCAAGGTGAAAGACCAATGGCGAGTGATAACAAGACACTTGGTAACTTCCAATTAAATAATATCCCACCAGCACCTAGAGGAATTCCTCAAATCGAAGTTACATTTGATATAGATGCTAATGGTATAGTTAATGTTAAGGCTAAAGATCTTGGAACTAATAAAGAACAATCTATTACAATTACTGCTTCAACATCACTTTCTGATGAAGAAATAGATAAAATGGTTAAAGAAGCAGAAGCAAATAAAGAAAAAGATGCTAAGAGAAAAGAAGAAGCAGATGTTAAAAATGAACTTGAACAATTAGTATTCGCAACTGAAAAGGCTATTAAAGACTTAGGTGATAAGATTACTGATAAAGAAAAGAGTGAAGCAGAAGATGCTGTTAAAGTAGCTAAAGAAGCAATGGATTCTAATGACTTAGATAAGATGAAAGATGCTAAAGAAAAATTAAATGAAAAAGCTATGGCTCTAGGTTCTAAAGTTTATGAAGAAGCTGCAAAAGCAAATCAAGCAAATACAGGTGCAACATCTGAAAGCACTGATAATGATAAAAAAGATGATTCAGTAGTAGATGCAGATTATGAAGAAAAATAATAAATAGAAGTTTAGAAGTCCAATAGTGGGCTTCTAAATTTGTTTAATAAAAGGAGAACATATGACTGAAATAATTAAAGATAGAAGTATGATTGACGATAAATATAAATGGGATTTAACTAAGATATATAAAACTAATGCTGATTTTGAAAGTGACTGCAAGAAAGTAAAAAATTTAATTACAGAATATAGAAAAAAGTATGAAAATCATACTATGGACAATGCTAAAATATTTTATGATTCTATAGTTGATGAACTAGAAATAGAAAGATTACTTGAAAAATTGTATAGTTATTCAAATCTTAAAAAAGATGAAGATGTAGCAAATACAGAAAATCAAGAACTTAGAAGTAAAGTTGTTAATTTATATGATTATGCATCTAAGAACATGTTTTTTACAAGTACTGAAATGTTAAAAAAAGATTATTCTTTAATAGAAGAATTTTATAAAGAAGAACCAAGACTTTTAGAACATGAAAATAATTTGAAAGATTCATTTAGATATAAAAAATATATGTTATCTGATGAAGAAGAAAAATTATTATCAAATATATCAAAAGCATTTGGCAATGATGAAGAAACATATGGCTATTTAGTTGATTCTGATATGACTTTTGGTGAAATTAAAGATGAAAATGGTAATATGGTAGAACTTACTGATACAAATTATAGTGTTTATATAGAGTCTAAAAATAGAAGTGTTAGAAAAGCTGCTTTTGAATCATTATATAATCATTATAAACAATTTAAAAATACAATTACATCATTATTTAATGGTTCTATTAATGAAAGTGTTAGTATGGCAAAATTAAGAGGATATCCTTCAGCATTTTTGGCATCACTTTATAAAGATGATATGAAAGAAAGTGTTTATAATACTTTAGTAGATACAATTCATAATAATTTAGATGTATATCAAAAATATTATGAATTAAAAAAAGAAGTTCTTAATTTAGATGAATTACATTTATATGATATATATACTCCTATGATAGATGAAGGTGGTAAAAAGTATTCATTTGAAGAAGCCAAAGAAATGGTTTTAAATGCACTTAGTGTATTAGGTGATGACTACATTAATAACTTTAAGAAAATCTTTGATGAAAAATGGGTAGATGTTTATCCAAACAAAAATAAAAGAGGAGGAGCATACTCTGGTGGATGTTATGATACATATCCATATATTCTTTTAAATTATCAAGGATCACTTAATGATGTATCAACGCTTGCACATGAAGGTGGACACTCTATGCATACTTACTATACTGTAAACAATCAGCCAATTCAGTATGGTAGTTATCCAATATTTGTGGCTGAAGTAGCAAGTACTGTAAATGAAATATTACTTTCAAAATATTTACTTAAAACAAGTAAAAGTAAAGAAGAAAAATTAATTGTACTTAATAAATTACTTGAATTATTTAAAGGTACAATATATCGTCAAGTTATGTTTTCTGAATTTGAAAAATACGCATATGATTTAATAGAAAATGATGATGTAATTACATCTGATAAATTATGTGATAAATACTATGAACTAAATAAATTATATTTTGGTGAAAACGTAGTAGTAGATGATTTAATTAGATATGAATGGGAAAAAGTTCCTCATTTCTATTATGATTTCTATGTATATAAATATGCGACAGGAATAAGTGCTGCATGTAAAATAGCAGAAGGTATTTTAAATAATGAAGAGGGAGCACTAGATAATTATTTAAAAATGCTTAAAAATGGATGCAGAGAGAATCCTTTAAATACATTAAAAATTGCAGGAGTAGATATGGAAGACAAAGAAGTATACGAAAGTGCGATTAGAATGTTTGATGAAGCAATAGAAGAATTTAGAACTTTATCAAATGAAAAATAGAGGTGAAGTAAATTGGCAAAAAGAGATTATTATGAGGTTTTAGGAGTATCTAAAACTGCAACTGATAAAGAAATAAAAAGTGCTTTTAGACGTTTAGCAAAAGAATACCATCCTGATTTAAATAAAGCACCAGATGCTGCTGAAAAATTTAAAGAAGTACAAGAAGCATATGAAGTATTATCTGATGAAAATAAAAGAAAAATGTATGATCAATATGGTCATGCCGCATTTGATCAAAATGGTAATGCTGGATATGGTGGATTTAATGGTGGATTTAACGGAGGCTTCTCATCTTCATCATTTGGTTTTGATGATATAGATTTATCTGATATATTATCAGGTGTATTTGGCCAAGGTTTTGGCTTTGGTGGTGGAAGCAGAAAGAGTTCTAATAGAGCACAAAAAGGTAAAGATTTATTATTTAATATGAAATTATCTTTTATGGAAGCAGTTTATGGATGTAAAAAAGATTTTACACTTGATGTATATGAAACTTGTGATAGCTGTAATGGTAAAGGTGGACATGGTGAAAAGAAATGTTCAAGATGTCATGGTTCTGGTACAGTAACAGAAGAACAAAGAACAATGTTTGGATCATTTGTTTCAAAAACAACATGCCCAGAGTGTTCAGGAAGAGGTAAATCATTTGATACTGTATGTTCTGATTGTAAAGGAACAGGTAAAGTAAAAAAGAGAAAAACAATTACAGTCACTGTACCTGCAGGTATTGATGAAGGTCAACAAATTCGTATAAAAGAAAAAGGTGAAGCTGGAATTAATGGTGGACCTAATGGTGACGTTTATGTTGAATTTCATATTGAAGACCATCAAATATTTAAAAGAGATGGTAATGATGTTTATATGGAATTACCTATAAATATAGTTGAAGCAACTTTAGGATGTAAGAAAGATGTTCCATTAATGAAAGAAAGTATAGTATTAAATATACCAGAAGGAACTCAAAATGGAGATAAACATAGAATTAAAGGAAAAGGTGTTCCATACATTAACTCATCAAAAGTTGGAGACATGTATATTGTTATAAAAGTTGTTATACCAACTAAACTTGATAAAAAACAAAGAGAATTATTTAATGAATTATCTAAAACTAATTTAGATGATAATAATGATTTCATAACAAAATTTAGAAAATTCTTTAGAAGATAATTAAAAGCCCTTTAAAAAAGGACTTTTTTGTTGTAAACTATGCGTTATTTTAAGAAAATTACTTGATAATAAATGTTTATAATTGTAAAATTATTATAGTAAAAGGTGATAGTAATATGAAGAAAAAAGGATTTACATTAATAGAATTACTAGCAGTAATTGTAATACTTGGAATAATAACAGTAATAGCAGTACCAAAAGTATTAGATATTATAAATAAATCAAGAGAAAGTGCTGCAAGTAGTAGTATTAAACTTGTAAAAGATGCGATTAAAACACAAGTAGCATCAAGTGATTTAACTGGACCAGTATTTACAAAAGAAACAGATGGTTGTTATTTATTTGATTTTGATGACCAAGAAAGTGGCAATGCAAAAGTACTTGAAATAAAAAATAAAGATAAAGTGTCTGGAAGTATTAAGTATTGTAATAATACATTTAGTGATGATACTTTAGAATTTAATAGTAATGATGGTGGTTCAACTAAAAAAGTAATATGTAAGAGGGCTACAGTACTTCATACAGAAGAGTGCAAAAAAACAAGCACAACATATGATTGCTCTGGTGCAGGATATACAACAAGTGGATCAAAAGGAACAAGTACAATTACATATGGTAATTTAGGAACAACTGGAACACTTTCTTCAGGAGATGCATTTGATTGTGATGTGAATGGAGATGGAGAATATGATTCAGAAACAGAAAGGTTTTATTATGTAAGTGATTATTATAATACAAATACTAAATCGTTTGAAACAAATACAGCAGTATTAATATATTATAATAATACAAATGCGGGAGTACCAGATAGTGCAAAAACATATAGTTATTATTCATCTGCCAGTAATTTTTATGGCCCTACATCAGCATTGGAATCACTTCCAACGATAAGCATGTGGAGTAATGTTAGTTTAAAAAATACTTCAAGAACAATTTTAAATGAAACTGGAGAAGATACAACAAAGGGAGGAACGTTACCAAGTAGTTTTAGCTATGCAGGATATGCTGCGAGACTTATTACATCACAAGAAATAAATAAAGCATGTAACAGCTCTATAGGTAATAATGTTGTTGGAGAACTTGATACTTGTAATTATTTACTAGAAAATACTGGATATGCTGTTAGTCTTGGTACAAGAAAAAGTGGATATTGGATTGAGTCACCAGTTTCTAGTCAGTCGACACATGGATGGATGGTTGGTTGCATGGGTCGTAATGTTTATACATCATATGTTACAAATGGTAATCCTGTAAGGCCAGTAATAGAAGTATCAAAGAAAAATATAGAATATTAAAAAGGTAAAACTTAAATTAAAGTTCTACCTTTTCTTTTTCTAAAAATTCTTTAAATTCTTCTTTAAATTTTACTAATTCTTTTTGTACCACATCAGGGTATACACTATTACAATTTTTTATTGCGGCATATATATGTTTAAATGTAACTATATCTGAGTTTTCAAATCTAGCATATGTAAAGCATTTTGATAAAAGTGCTAGTGAAACATCTGGATATCTTGAATTATTTTCATAAACTCTTTTATATTCACTTGTCATATCAACTATAAATTTACATACATTTTCTAAAACCCAATTAGTATAGGGCCATCTAACACCTGTTGATTTTTCAATCTTCTTTGTTGTTCCTATAAGAATCTTTACAGTTGTTTCTTGATCTGGTTCAGCAATTTCTATTCTTTCAAAACGTCTTAAGAATGCTTTATCTTTAAGTAAGTTTTCTTCAAATTCTTGAGTAGTAGTCGCACCAATTATTTTTATTTCACCTCTATCAAGACCTGGTTTTAACATATTTAGAAAGTCAACATCACCATTTTTTGATGCAGTAACAAGTGTATGTATTTCATCAATAAATAGAATTATATCTTTTTTACCCATTATTTCATTAATTAAAAGTTGAAGTTTAGAATCTTCAACACCATCACTAGTGTATGTTCCAAGCAAAGAAGAAGTATTTATTTTATAAATCTTTGAATTAAGAAGTGCATTAGGTACTTCTTTTCTTTGAATTAAATAATTTAATCCTTCAACAATAGCAGTTTTACCTATACCTGGTTTACCTGTTAAAACAGCAGATTTTTCAGGACTAAGTAATACAAGTATTAATTTTTTTATTTCTTCTTCTCTAGCAATAGCAGGATTAGTAACATATTCTTTTTTACTTAAGTCTTCAGCATAAGTATTAAGCATACTAAATCCATTTGAAAATGGGCTAGGATTATATTCCATAAAATCATTATTATCCATATATCATTCTCCTTTACAATATTAGTATACCAAAATATGACATTTTTTACTAGTAAAATTTTGTAAAGAAACATAAATGTTCGTAAAATTCATTGTATATTATTTTTTTCTAATTTATAATGAAAATGGTGATAAATATGCAGAGATATTTTGCAGTAGATAAAGATTTAAATATTAGTGATAAAGATAAACATCATATAATAAATGTAATGAGGATGAAAATAAATGACAAAATAGAAATTGTATATGATGAAAAAGTTTATTTGTGTGAGATAAATGATATATCCAAAAAAGATGTAAGTTATAGTGTAAAAGATATTATTGATGTAAATAATGAACTTCCTGTAAAGGTAACAATAGCAGTTTCTTTAGTAAATGAAAAGAAACTTGATTTTATTTTACAAAAGTGTACAGAACTTGGTATATATGATTTTATACTTGTAAGTTCTGATAGAAGTAAAATAAAAATTGATGGAAAAGAAAATAAGAAAATAGATAGATGGAATACAATTACAAAGGAAGCAGCAGAACAATCTCATAGAAATATTAAGCCTATTATTAAAGGTATTATGCCTATAGATGAAGTATCAAAATTGGATTATGACTTAAAACTTACATGCTCAACAAAAGAAAATGAAAAAACTATTAAAAATGTGTTACAAAATTCGACAAACTGTGATAGAATTATCATAGTGGTTGGTCCTGAAGGGGGCCTTACTATTTCTGAAGAAGAAAAATTAGAAAAAAATGGGTTTATTCCAGTTACTTTAGGTAATTTAATTTTAAGAACTGAAACAGTTCCTATGTATATTATGAGTTTAATAAATTATGAGGTGGCATTATGAAAAATATGGGTTCAATATTATTTAAATTTTCAGATATGGATAAAAGTAGTCAAATATTATTATTTTTGATTGTACTTGTATTTTTAATGCTTATAAGTATTACAGTTATTAATCTTATAACTAAAAAGAAAAATAATAAATATGATATGGAAAACAGAAATATTAAAAGATATTCAGACTTAATAAAAGAAGAAGATAATGTGGAAGCACCTATTGCACTAGCAAAAGTGGTTGAAACAAAAAAAGAAATGCCAAAATTAATAGTTAAAGAAGAAAAGAAAAAAACTCCAGAGATTATAGAAAAATTAGATGAAGAAGAAATAGAATCTTTAGAAATTGAAGAACCAAAAGAAGAAGTAATTGTTACAAAACCAAGTAGTATTGAAGAAATATCAAAATTAATTGAGAATACACTAGAACAAGAACCTATTGATTTAACTAATTTTGAAGAAGAACAAGAAAAAGATGCGATTATAAGTTATGATGAACTTGTTAAAAGAGCAGGTGCTAAAAAAATAATTTATAGAGCAGAAACAAAAGCAGAAGAAAAGAAAGAACCTGTTAAGGTTATTAAAACAGAAAAAAAACAGGAACCATTTGTTAATAAAAAGGGAGAATATGCTGGAACATTTAAGGCATCTCAAATAGTTTCACCAATATATGGTGTTAAGAAAAATGACGATATTAATGAAAATTTTATTGATTTAGAAGAGTTTAAATTAGATGAAACTAAAAGTGAAGAAGAAAGAGAAAATGAGTTTTTAGGAAACTTAAAAACATTTAGAAATAATCTTGACTAATTAAAAAGTTATGATATCATAAAACAGTAATTATTTACTGTTTTTGTTTTAGGGAGGTATATTATGAAAGTTGGATTTTGTTCATTAGGTTGTAAAGTTAATGCATATGAAACGGAATACGCAATTAATGAATTTAAAAAAAGAGGTTATGAGATAGTATCTTTTGATGATTATGCAGATGTTTATGTAGTAAATACTTGTTCTGTTACTAATGCAAGTGATCAAAAAAGTAGGAAAATGCTTAGAAGTGCATGTAATAAAAATAAGAATGCTGTTGTTGTTGCGATGGGTTGTTATGCTCAGGTTAATTCAAAAGTAATAGAAGATATAGATGGTGTTTCAATAATTATAGGTAATAAAGATAAAAATAAAATAGTAGATTTAGTAGAAGAATATATAAAGAATAATAAAAAAATAGAAAATATTTATGATTTATTTCATACATCTTTTGAAGATATGTATTTAGATAAATTTGAAAATCATACAAGAGCATTTGTTAAGATTCAAGATGGATGCAATAACTTTTGTTCATATTGTATAATTCCATATACAAGAGGTAATGTAAGAAGTAAGAAAAAAGAAAATGTAATTAGTGAAATAAAAGCACTTGTTAAAAATGGTTATAAAGAAGTTGTATTAACAGGAATACATACAGGTCATTATGGTCAAGATTTAAAAGAATATGATTTTAGTGACTTACTTTTAGAGTTAGAACAAATAGATGGTTTAGAAAGAATTAGAATATCATCAATTGAAATAACAGAATTAACAGATAAATTTATGAATGTACTTAAAACAAGCAAAAAAATAGTTGATCATATTCATATTCCTCTTCAAAGTGGTTGTGATAAGATTTTAAAAGCAATGAATAGAAAATATGATATGCAGTATTTTATTAATAAAATAAATCAAATTAGAAGTATTAGAAAAGACATAGCAATAACAAGTGATGTTATAGTAGGTTTTCCTGGTGAAACAGATGAAGATTTTAATATAACAAAAGAAAATATTAAGAAAATTAAATTTACTGAACTTCATGTATTTCCATATTCAAAAAGAGAAGGTACACCTGCTGCGATTATGAAAAATCAAATAGATGGAAATATTAAAAAGCAAAGAGTAAAAGAATTAATTGAAATAAGTGAAGAATTAAAAAATGAATACTATAAAAAATTTATAGGTAAATCTTTAGAAGTATTAGTTGAAACATATTTAGATGGTTATTTAATTGGTCACTTATCAAACTATGGTAAAGTTAAATTTAAAGGTGATGAAAGTCTTTTACATAATCTAGTAATGGTTAAATTAAATGATTATATAAATGATGAATTTATAGGTGAACTTATAAAAGAAGAAGTACAGGTTTAAGAGGTTACAAAACGTAATCTTTTTTTCTTGAATTAATAAGTTTTTTATTATATAATAATTTGCAAGAAAGAGATGATATTATGAAATTGGTTACAAAATTTGTATGTAAATTTTTTAAAACTGATGACATAATACGTTATGTAATGGATTTTGATTCTGAACTTAATAGTGAAGAACTTGATATACTTGTTAAAAAGATATGTAGTTCTAATAATTTTACTTATATATATTGGTTTACTTATGTTACTAAAAATTTAAGTGAAGAAAATAAAAAGACTTTAGTAAATGCTGTTTGTAATATGGAAAATTCAAGATACATATATATATTTGCAAAATATATCAAAGGTTTAAGTGAAGAAAATAAAAAGGCTTTAAAAAGTGCTGTATTAAGTTTAAACGATACAGAATTTATTGATAGATATGCATTATATGTTGATAAATCTATTATATTTGAAAAATATGGAACTATTGAAAACTTTCATATGCATTTAAATGAAGTAGAAAATAATAAAAAAGATAGTATATTAAAACATAAAAAATATGTTTATAAAATATAATAAGGTACTTAAAAAATGTACCTTTTTTTGATATAATTAAATTTAGTGAGGTTAAATATGAAAGACTATATAAAAGGAACATTTAAAAAGATTATATTTAAGTCAGATCAAAATTATATAATAGGTTTATTTAAAGTTAGTGATACAAATACTGCTGATTTAGAAGAATATATTGATTCAACTATAACATTTACTGGGTATTTTCATGAACTTACTATAGACGAAAAATACATGTTTTATGGTGAACTTGTAGATAATCCAAAATATGGACTTCAATATAAAGTAAATGAATATGAAAGAGTTAAACCAGAGGGAAAAGATGCAATTATTGATTTTTTATCAAGTGATTTATTTCCTGGAGTAGGTGAAAAAAGTGCTAAACAAATAGTAAACACTTTAGGTGATGAGACATTAAATTTAATAATGGAAGATTATTCTAACCTTTTACTTGTACCAAATATGAAAGAAGCAAAAGCAAAAAATATACATGATATATTAAGTAAGTATAATGAAAGTTATGATACAATTATATATCTTACTTCAATAGGCTTTTCTATGAAAGATTCAATGCTTATATATAATAATTATAAAGAAATGACAAAATATATAATAGAAGAGGATGTATATGCTCTAATAGATGATATTGATGAAATAAATTTTGCCAAAATAGAATTAGTTCGTAAAAATCTTAATATAAGTGATTTAGATGGAAGAAGAATTATGGCACTTGTTATATATGTAATGAACGATTTATGTTTTAAAAACGGAGATACATTTCTTTACTTTGATGAAATATATGATGGAGTTATTAAACTACTTGACTATGAATTTAGTAAAGATGAATTTTATGATATTTTAATAGAAATTGCAAATACGGGTAAAATAAAAATTGAAGAAGATGAATATTACTTAAAAGAATATTTTGATTCAGAAAATAATATTGCAAATACAATTTATCATTTAACAAATAAAAATGATACAAAGTATAAAAAAATTGAAAAAGAAATTGAATCACTTGAAAATTATTTTGATGTTTCTTATAATGAAAAACAAATTTTAGCAATTAAAAATGCTTATGAAAAAAATTTCAGTATAATAACAGGTGGACCAGGAACAGGTAAAACAACTATAATAAAGGCAATTGTAGAACTTTATAGAAGGCTACATAAATATAGTTATGATGAGCTTACTAGTAAACTTATATTACTTGCGCCAACAGGAAGAGCCGCTAAAAGAATGAGTGAATCATGTCTTCTTCCAGCATATACAATACATAGATTTTTAAAATGGAATAAAGAATCTAATAAGTTTTTAGTAAATGAAAGTAATAAATCTAATGCAGAATTTGTAATAATAGATGAAGTAAGTATGATTGATGTTAATTTACTTGATAATTTATTTAAAGGACTTAGTAAAAATATAAAAATAGTTATGATAGGTGATTATAATCAGCTTGAAAGTGTTGGACCAGGTAAAGTATTAAAAGATTTAATTGATAGTGATATGATTAATGTAACTTTTTTAAATGAACTTTATAGACAAGATGAAAATTCTTATATAGCAACTCTCGCTTCAGAAATAAAGAAAAATGATTTAAGTGAAGACTTTTTAACTAAAAAAGAAGATTATAGTTTTATAGAGGCAAATGCATCTAATTTAAAAAAATATATTGAAAAAGTATGTTTAATGGCAATAGAAAAAGGATATTCATCTGATGATATACAACTATTAGCGCCAATGTATAAAGGTGAAAATGGTATAGATAATTTAAATAAATTACTTCAAAGTATATTTAATCCTGATAGAGGACAAAATAGTATTGTATCAAAAGATGTAATTTATAGAGAAAATGATAAAATATTACAACTTGAAAATGATCCTGATAATAATGTATTTAATGGTGATATCGGTTATATTATGGATATTACTGGAAGTACAATAACAGTAGATTTTGATGGTAATATTGTAAAGTATACACCAAAAGATTTTATTAAAATTAAACATGGATATGCAATTAGTATTCATAAAGCACAAGGTAGTGAATTTAAACTTGTTATTTTACCAATAATTTTTTCATATAGAATTATGCTTTATAAAAAAATAATTTATACAGCAGTAACAAGAGCAAGAAATAATCTAACTATTATTGGTGATCCATCATCTTTTGTCTATGCAGTTAATAATGAAAATGTTTATGAAAGAAAAACTAAATTAAAAGATAGATTATTATCATATTTAATGAATATTTAATTCTCTTTAGTAAATAATATAAATGGCATTATATTTTGCCAAAATCAGATTATTAAAGAGGTGAAACAAATGAAAAAAACACTAGGAATGATGGTACTTGGAGCCGGTATGGGTGCTGGAGCAGTTTATATGTATGACCAATATAAATCTGGTAACTTAAATAAAATAGCTAAAAAGGTTAGTAAAGCCGGCAGGGATGTATCAAAAATGATAGATGATCTGAACTAAGAAAAAATCAAATGATTTTTTCTTTTTTTTACATATAAAATATAAAAATATAGAAAACTATATTTAGGTGAATAAATATGAGTAATGAAGAAAATAGTAAACTTATTAAATCAATATTAAAAATATTATTATTAATTTTTATTATGATTTTTATTTATATATTACTAATGATTAATAAAGAACTTAAAATAACAAATATTATTTTTAATATAATAAAAATTGTTTCTCCATTATTTTTTGGAATATTAATAGCGTATTTATTAGATCCTATTATAGTTAAAATGGGAAAAAAGAATATTAAAAGAGTATATGCTTCACTAATATTATTTATATTAATAATTATTATAATATCTTTAATAATGTATTTTTTATTTCCAAGATTAGTTCATCAAATAAAAGATATTGGTGAATCTGTTCCAGAACTTGTTGACAAAGTTAATATATTTATTAATAATATTATTTCAAAATTTTCAAGTAATAGTGATTTTAAAATAAACATTAAATATGAAATATCATGTATATTAAAGAAAATTACAACTGATTTTCCAAGAAATTGTTTAAGTATATTTTCTAGTGCAGTATCATCTATATCATGTGCAGCATTATCATTAATAGTGGGATTTTATATACTTTTAGATTATGATAAAATAAAAGAAAATATATATATACTTTTACCTAAAAAATATAGAAGAAGACTTAAAAGATTATTTAAAGATATTAATAAGGATTTATTTAGTTTTATAAAAGGAACATTAATATTAACTATAATTGTATTTGTTATTTCATTAATATTATTTTCATGTTTTAAGCTAAAAGCACCAATATTTTTCGCACTATTTAATTCAGTTATGAATATAATTCCTTATATTGGACCTATTATTGGAGGAGTTCCAATAGTAATAATCGCATTTACTCAAAGTAATCAAGTAGGAATATTTATTCTAGTATCTGTATTAATTATACAAACACTTGATAATTTTATATTTCAACCTATAGTAATGGGTAAAACAATGAGTCTTCATCCAGTAACAATATTAATTGGCTTATTGATATTTGAATATTTTTTTGGTATAATTGGAATGTGTATAACTGTTCCTTTATTAGCAGTTATGAAAAGAATTATATTATATCTTGATAAAAGGTATAAAATATTTAATTTTGATAAGTTAAAAACTAATGAAAGTAAAAAGTAATTAATAAAAAATTATAGAGAGTTAGTGTTTGGTGGAAGCTAATATTTTAAGTTAATGAAAGCGCTGTTACTGGAAGTTGCATTTATATGCCGGTTTTAAAAATCGTTAAAATAATTAAGTAAATAAAAGGATGGTACCGTGCATATGCACTCCTTAATAGGTAATGTACTATCCTTTTTTTGTATATGTGGAGGTGTTTTATGATAATAGCAATTGATGGACCTGCTGGAAGTGGGAAAGGAACTATCGCAAGTTTAGTTTCAAAAAAATTAAATTTAGTTAATATTGATACAGGAGCAACTTATAGATGTGTTGCACTTGAAATGTTAAAAGAAGGAGTAAGTTTAGAAGAAACTGATAAAATTATAGAAATATCAAAAAATGTTGATATAAATTTAACGGAAGACTCTAGAGTATTTTTAAATAAAGAAGAAGTAACTGATAGAATTAGAGAAAAGGATGTTACTAAAATAGTATCACAAGTATCAAGCATAGAAAAGGTAAGAGAAAACTTAGTAGCTCTTCAAAGAAATATGGCTAAAGGTAAAAATGTAATAATGGAAGGTAGAGATATTACAACAGTAGTATTTCCAAATGCTGACTTTAAATTTTACCTTGATGCATCTTTAGATGAAAGAGTAAAAAGAAGGCTTGAACAAAATAAAGAAAAAGGTATTGATATGAGTGAAAGTGAAATAAGAGATAATATTGCTAAAAGAGATTATAATGATATGCATAAAAAAGTTGGAGCATTAAAGAAAACAGATGCTCAAATATATATCGATACTAGTAATATGACTATAGATGAAGTAGTAAATAAAATAGTAAATATCGTGAAAGAAGGTAATTAAAATGAATATAAGAGATAAATACATAGAATTTTTTGTAAGTAAAGGACATAAACAAATACCTAGTGCGCCAGTTGTACCAGAAAATGATCCATCAGTATTATTTAATACTGCAGGTATGCAGCCACTTGTACCATATTTAATGGGTGAATCTCATCCATATGGAACAAGACTTTGTGATTATCAAAAATGTATTAGAACAAATGACTTAGATGAAGTTGGAGATGTAACTCATCATACATTCTTTGAAATGCTTGGTAACTGGTCTTTAGGTGATTATTTTAAAAAGGAATCTATAACATGGAGTTTTGAATTATTAACAAAACATTTAAATATACCAGTTGAAAAATTATCTGTAACTGTATTTAAAGGAAATGACATTGTACCAGCAGATAATGAATCAGCAGATTTATGGAAATCATTAGGAATTTCAGAAAACAAAATCGCATTTTTAGGAGAAGATGATAACTGGTGGCCAAATATGGAACTTACAGGACCATGTGGACCAGATACTGAAATATTCTACTGGAGAAGTGATGAAGAAGTTCCATCTAAATTTGATCCAGAAAATGATAATTGGGTAGAAATATGGAACAATGTATTTATGCAATACAATCATAAACCAGATGGAACATTTGAACCATTAAAAAAGAAAAATGTTGATACAGGTATGGGACTTGAAAGAATAACAGCAGTACTTGAAGGAGTTAATGATAACTATGAATCAAGTATATGGAAAGGTACTATAAAGAAGATAGAAGAAATATCAGGTAAAAGTTATTATGGTAATGAAAAAGCATTTAGAATAATTGCTGATCATATTAAAGCAGCAGTATTTATTTCAAGTGATCCAGCAGGTATTAAACCAAGTAATACAGATCAAGGTTATATACTTAGAAGATTAATTAGAAGAGCAATTAGATATGCAAAAATGATAGATATAGATATTAATAGTAACTGGGAAAGTGAAATTGCTAAAAATATAATAGATGAATATAAAAAATATTATAGTGAATTAAGTACAAATGAAAATGTAGTTATGGAAGTACTTAAAAATGAAAAAATTAAATTTAATCGTACACTTGAAAAAGGACTTAGAGAGTTTGAAAAAATTGTTAAAAATTTAAATGAAAATGAAATAAATAAAGATTTAGCATTTAAATTATATGATACTTATGGTTTTCCAATTGAGCTTACTTTAGAACTTGCAAAAGAAAGAGGTCTTACTGTAGATGAAAAAGGTTTCTATGAAAAATTTAAAGCACATCAAGAATTATCTAGAACAGCATCTGCTGGTAAGTTTAAAGGTGGACTTGCTGGTAACAGTGAAATAGAAACTAAATATCATACAGCAACTCATCTTCTTAATGCAGCATTAAAAGTAGTTATTAATAAAGATGTACATCAAAAAGGATCTAATATAACTGATGAAAGAATGCGTTTTGATTTTTCTTGTGATCATAAATTAACAGATGAAGAAAAGAAAGCAGTAGAAGATTTAGTTAATAAATGGATAGATGAGGGTCTACCTGTAACTAAAAAAGAAATGAGTAAAGAAGAAGCTATTAAATCAGGCACTGAATGTATGTTTATTGAGAAATATCCTGACATTGTAACAGTTTATAGTATTGGAGATGTTTCAAAAGAATTATGCGGAGGACCACATGTTAATAACACAAGTGAACTTGGTCATTTTAAGATAAAAAAAGAAGAAGCAAGTTCTGCTGGTGTTAGAAGAATTAAGGCTATATTAGAGGAGAAATAAATGAGAAGTAAGAAGAATAAAAAGAAGAGTAAATTTAAAAAAATATTTATATTACCTATAGTAGTTATAGTGCTTGTAATTATTTCATGTATTTACTGTTATATATGTACAACTCCAGTAAGTAAGAAAAGTGATAAAGTAACATTTGAAATAAAATCAGGTTCTACAATAAAGGATATAGCAACTACTCTTAAAGATGAAGAATTAATTAGAAATTATTACTTTTTCTTAGTGTATGTAAAAATAAATAAAATAAGTGGTATGCAGGCTGGTGATTATTCACTTGATAAAAATATGAGTTTAAAAGAAATAACTGATATTCTAAAAAAAGGAAGTAATGTTACTAATAAAGAAATAACTATAACTTTTAAAGAAGGAAGAACAATGAGATCAATTGCTAAAACAATAAATGAAAATACTACTAATAGTTATGAAGACGTATTTGAAGCATTATCAGATAATGATTATATTAAAACATTAATCAATAAATATTGGTTTTTAGATGATGTTATATTAGATAGTAATATATATTATCCTTTAGAAGGTTATTTGGCACCTGATACATATAATTTTAAAGTAAATGCTAGTGTGGAAGATATATTTGAAAAGATGTTAGATCAAACAAATAAAATATTAACTGAATACAAAAGTGGAATTGAATCATCTAATTTTAAGATTCATCAAATATTAACACTTGCTTCAATGGTTGAAAGTGAAGGTGTTTCATTAGAAGATAGAAAAAATATTGCTGGAGTATTTATAAATAGATTAAATAAAAATATGGCATTAGGTAGTGATGTAACAACGTATTATGCATCAAAAATAGAACTAGGTGAAAGAGATCTTTATGTTTCTGAAATAAATAGTGATAATCCATATAATACTAGAAGTGCCAAAAATGCTGGTAAACTTCCAGTAGGTCCAATATGTAATCCCAGTAAAGGTGCGATTGAAGCTGTTATAAGTTACACACCAAATGATTATTTATATTTCGTTGCAGATAAAAATATGAAAGTATATTTTACTAAAACAGATGCAGAACATAATAAGAAAATACAAGAACTAAAAAAACAAGGTTTATGGTTTGAATATTAAAATTAACTTCGGTTAATTTTTTTTCTTATTAAATTTTAATGCAATATGGAAATATTCTCATACTTATTGTATAATCATATACAGATGAAGGCTTTAATATATAAATGGTTGGAGGAAACTAATGAGCAATGAAATAATAAATAATGATAATGAAATAAATAATATTTTTGATAATATCAAAGATTTAGTTATAAATAGTAGAAACAAAGTTTATCAAACTGTGAATACAGAAATGCTTAATTTATATTGGAATATAGGAAAAGCAATTATGGAAATACAACAAGGTGATGAAAGAGCAAGTTATGGTGATGCTGTACTTGAGAAGTTATCTCAAAAACTAACTAATGAATTTGGTAAAGGATTTTCTTCAAGAAATTTGAGAACTATGAGAAAATTTTATCTAATGTATCCAATTTGGAAGACAGTGTCTGCCAAATTAAGTTGGTCTCACTATTTAGAGTTAATTAAAATAGATGAAAAATCTAAAAGGAATTTTTATTTAAATGAATGTATCAATTCTAAATGGAGTGTTAGAGAACTTCAAAGACAAAGAGATTCATTATTATATGAAAGATTAACATTATCCGCTAATAAAGAAAAAGTATTGGAACTATCTGAAAAAGGACAAATATTAAAAACAAGTAAAGATCTGGTCAAAGACCCTTTTGTATTGGAATTTTTAGATATAGAAGAAAATACAGATTATTTAGAATCTGATTTAGAAAAGAATATTATAGAACATTTAAAGGAATTTTTATTAGAATTAGGTAAGGGATTTAGTTATGTTGGAAACCAAGTGAGATTAACACTAGAGGAAGACCATTTTTACCCAGATTTAGTATTTTATAATAGGCTTTTAAGATGTTTTGTAATTATTGATTTAAAAATCGGAAAAGTATCACACCAAGATATAGGACAAATGCAAATGTATGTTAATTATTATGATAGAGAAATTAAACAGTCTGATGAGAATTCAACAGTTGGAATATTGCTATCAACAAATAAAAATGAAACAGTTGTAAAATATACTCTTCCTGAAGATAATAAAACGATATTCTCCTCTGAATATAAATTACATATGCCAACAGAACAAGAATTAATAACTGCTGTTGAGGAAGAAAAGAAAAATTTTGAATTAAAAAAAGAAGATTAAAAAATCAAAGAAGGATTTAATAAAAAGTAGTGTTATTAAAAATAAGGGGTATTAATCAAATTTAACCGATTGAAAAATAACAGAATGAATTTAATTGGTATTATATAGTGTGAAAAAATTTTTTTATGAATCTTAACGGATATATGGAAGAATAAAAGGTTTTAAGTTGGTTAATTTTTTTCTTAAAAAGGTTTCTTTTATTAATAGTTTTATGCTATAATTTAAAGTAGGAGTGATAACATATGTTCGAATATATAAACGGAAAAGTAACTATAATTGAAAGTGGATATATAGTAATAGATAATAATGGTATTGGATATAAAATATTTGTAGGAAGTCCATATTCATTTAATATAGATGAAGAATATAAAGTATATTTATATCAAAATGTTAGGGAAGATGAAAATACTTTATTTGGATTTAAAACAAAAGAAGAAAGAGATATGTTTTTGAAACTAATTAATGTTAAAGGACTTGGTCCTAAAATGGCTCTTCCTATGCTTGCTGCTGGAAAAGTAGAAGGAATTGTTGATGCAATAGAAAGAGAAAATATACTTTATTTAAAGAAATTTCCTAAGATTGGCGATAAAGTAGCAAGACAAATTATACTTGATTTAAAAGGTAAACTTGTAAATAAAGAAGAATCATCTAAAGTAAATGAAGAACTTGTTTTAGCACTTAATGCATTAGGATATAAAAATTCTGATATAAATAAAGTTGTTAAAAATGTACAAAGTAATTTAAAAATAGAAGATCAAATAAAAGAAGCATTAAAATTATTATTAAAATAAAGGAGGCAAAATAAATGGATAGAGTACAAGATGCAGAAAAAACAGAAGAAGATAATTATGAATTATCACTAAGACCTAAATATTTAGGAGAATATATTGGTCAAAAGGATGTTAAAGAAAATATTGATGTTTTTATTAAGGCTGCTAAATTAAGAGATGAACCGTTAGATCATACTTTACTTTATGGTCCTCCTGGACTTGGTAAAACAACACTTGCATTTATAATTGCAAATGAACTAGGTAGTAATATAAAAACATCTAGTGGACCCGCAATTGAAAAGACTGGTGATTTAGCTGCAGTACTTTCAAGTTTAGAGCCTGGTGATGTACTTTTTATAGATGAAATTCATAGAATGCCAAGAGTAGTAGAAGAAGTACTTTATTCTGCTATGGAAGATTTTACACTTGATATAATCATAGGAAACGATGGTTCATCTAGAAGTATAAAAATAGATTTACCACCTTTTACTTTAGTTGGAGCAACTACTAGAGTTGGAGATTTAACTTCACCACTAAGAGATAGATTTGGTATTATATCAAAACTTGAATACTATACAATTGAAGATTTATGTAATATTATTAAAAGAACAGCAGATGTGTTTGAAGTTGGAATTGAGGAGGCTGCTGCACTTGAACTTGCTAAAAGAGCAAGAGGTACACCAAGAATTGCCAATCGCCTTTTAAAAAGGGTTAGAGATTTTGCCTTAGTTGAAGGACTTGGAACAATAACACTTGATATAACTAAAAAATCATTAGATAGATTAAAAGTTGACTCTGAAGGACTAGATGACACAGATCATAACTTATTAAAATCAATTATATATAAATTTAATGGAGGACCAGTTGGAATAGATGCATTAGCCGCATCTATTGGTGAAGAAGCCTCTACAATAGAAGATGTATATGAACCATATTTACTTCAAAATGGTTTCTTAAAAAGAACTAACAGGGGTAGAGTTGTAACAGAAAAAGCATATAAACATCTTGGAATTGATTATCAAAAAAGTATGTTTGATTAAGAGTTTTATATAGAAAACTCTTTTACTATGTGTTATAATACTATGAAAAAAGGAGATTAATCAATTTATGGGCAAAGTAATAGCGTTTAATAGAAATCCTAGATATGATGATAGAATTGTAGAATTTTTTGAAAAATTAGGGGAGTTTTATACTCGAAATAGAAGCGATATTAAAAAAAATGAGAAAATGAGAAATCTATTTATAGAATTTTTTAATGCAAATCGCAATTACTCTCTAAAAAAATGGAAATTAGATGGTGAAGAATTTTTTGAAAAGTTTGATAAAGTAACATATAGTGATAATCCTGAAACTAAATTAGTTAAAGAACTTATATATACAAACCTTTACCATGCATCTAAACATGTTTTTCCTTCTTTAACTATTAGTGATATGTCACTTTTGATTAAAATAAGAAGTAAATATATTGATTTGAGTGAATATAAAACAAAAAAATTAATAGATAAGATTGCTAACCCATTTGATAAAGAACAATTAGATTTATTAAGTGAAGAAGAAAAAGAAAAATATTTAATGGATTATATTGATAGTATAAAAGAAAAAGAAAGCCCCAAAAAAGAAAAATATGAAGCTAATTTTCAAGATATAGAAAAATATTATATAAATAAAGCTTACGATTATTTAGATTATGTTGGAGTAGATACAGAAAAATTTAATGATGAAAAGGTTTTAAATACTGTTCTTAAAATACGTAGAATAGAAAAATATAATAACATAGATAAGCGTAAATTTTTGGAAGTTTCAAGAACTATAAGATATATATCACTTAACGATGAACAAGAATTTACTGGTATTGCTAATTTGATAAATTTATTCTTAGTTTATAAAAATAAGGTAAGAGAATTAATTGATAATGATATACTTAAAATATTAGTAATAATGAAAAAAAATAAAATAGAAGATGTAGATGAAGCAATAAAAAAATATGAATTAGGGAAATGAGGTAGTAAAATGAAAACAGATGACTTTGATTATTATTTACCAGAAGAGTTAATAGCACAAACTCCAATAAAAGAAAGAGATCATTCAAGACTTTTGGTGCTTGATAAAAAAACTGGTGAAATTACACATGAAAGATTTGATCATATAATAAATTATTTAAATAAGGGTGATGTACTTGTTATAAATAATACGAAAGTAATACCTGCTAGAATAATTGGTACTAAAGAAGAAACAGGAGCAGTTATTGAAGTACTTATGCTAAAAGATCTTGGTTCTGATGAGTGGGAATGCTTATGTAAACCAGCTAAAAGAGTAAAAGAAGGAACTATTATTAAATTCTCTGATGATTTAAAAGTAGAATGCACTAAAGTATTAGATGAAGGTATTAGACATTTTAAATTTATATATGATGGAATACTTTTAGAAATATTGGATAGATTAGGAGAAATGCCACTTCCACCATATATACATGAAAAGTTAGAAGATAAGAATAGATATCAAACAGTATATGCTAAAGAAGAAGGTAGTGCAGCAGCACCTACCGCAGGTCTTCATTTTACAAAAGAATTACTTGAAAAAATAAAAGAAAAGGGTATTGATATAGAAGAGGTTACTCTTCATGTTGGACTTGGTACATTTAGACCTGTACAAGTAGAAGATGTAACTAAACATAAAATGCACAGTGAATTTTATATGATGAGTAAAGAAACTGCTGAAAATCTTAATAAAGCCAAAAAAGAGGGAAGAAGAATAATTGCAGTTGGTACAACATCAACAAGAACATTAGAAACAATAATGAATTTGTATGGTGAATTTAAAGCATGTTCTGGATGGACAGAAATATTTATATATCCTGGGTTTGAATTTAAAGGAATTGATGCATTAATTACAAATTTTCATTTACCAAAATCAACACTTGTTATGCTTGTAAGTGCTTTTGCAGGTAAAGAAAAAATAATGAATGCATATAATGAGGCAGTTAAAAATAAATATAGATTCTTTTCGTTTGGTGATTCAATGTTTATAAAATAAAAAATTAGGATTTTTTTTCCTAATTTTTTTATTAGTGCATAACTATTTGATTTATTAAATCTTTTTGCAAATTCTCTTTCAAAATCAATTAATTCGGTATCATAAAATCCAAATTGTTCTGTAATAATTGTTTCAGTTTTAAAACTATCATTACTTCTCATATATATTTTTAAGCACTTTAAGTTTGGATCTACTGTTTCTATTAATAATGCAATCGCTTCTTCAGGAGTATATTTTTTATTTTTTTCAATGTCATTTGTTATATGCATTAAAATATTATAATATACAGGACCAATTTTTTCATTACCTATATATCTATCTTTTAATTCGTTTGCGTCATCAATAAGTTCATTTCTTCTATTATCAGATAATTTATCAAAACTTTCAAAATTTCTATTAAAGTAATAAAATTTTGATTTAACTTTTATTTTAAGTGAAGGATATTTATGGCACATTATTTTAAAGTTTTCCATATATTTCTCCTTTTAATTATTTTTAGGTTTAAATGCTAATGCTTTAGGATTAGATTTATTAAATCTTTTCGCATATGCTAGTTCATAATCAATAAGTTTTTGATCATAAAATCCTAATTCTTTTGTAGATTTACTTTCTATTTCAAAATCTGTTTTACTTGATAAAAATATTTTTGTTAACTTTAATGTTGGATCAATTGTTTCAATTAATAAAGCAATTGCTTCATAAGGAGTATATTTTTTATAATTAAGTATATCTTTATCTAATTTATTTAAAATTATATAATAATTTGGACAAAGCGCATTATTTTCTTTACAATATTTTTCTTGAAGTTCTATAGCTTCTTTTTTTAATTCATCTCTTCTTTCAATAGTTAATTCATTAAATCCATCAAAAGAACCTGTTAGGTAGTAAAATTGATTTTTTGAACCATTTTTAAAAGCTTCATATTGAAATAATAAATTGTCAGTATTATAATCAATTGATCTTCTTGCTCTATATCTTGCTTTAATCATATAAATGACACTTCCTTTTCATTAATGCTACATATTATATAATAACTATTAAAAAAAGTCAAAATTTGTGTTATAATTCTTTTGAGGTGCATTATGAAAATTAAATACGAATTATTAAAAACAGAAAAAAATACAAAAGCAAGAAATGGAATATTACATACAAATCATGGATCATATGAAACACCGATATTTATGCCGGTTGGAACACTTGCAAATGTTAAAACACTTGTTCCAGAAGAATTAAAAGAAATGCATAGTGCAGTAATATTATCTAATACATATCATTTATGGCTTAGACCTGGTGAAGATATAGTATCAAAAGCAGGGGGACTTCATAAATTTATGAACTATGATGGACCAATATTGACTGATTCAGGTGGATTTCAAATATTCTCGCTTGCAAAGCCAAAAAATATTAGTGAAGAAGGAGTTAAATTTAAAAGTCATATAGATGGAAGAGAATTATTTTTAACACCAGAAAAAAGTATTGGAATACAAAACAAATTAGATAGTGATATTGCAATGAGTTTTGATGAATGTCCACCAGCAAGTGCAGACTATAAATATATGAAAAATAGTATTGAAAGAACACTTAGATGGGCAAAAAGAGGAAAAGATGTACATAGTAATGAAAATCAATCATTATTTGGTATTATCCAAGGTGGTGCATATGAAGATTTAAGAAAATTTTCAGCAACAGAAACTGTTAAACTTGATTTTGATGGCTATAGTATTGGTGGTGTTGCAAATGATAATGAATCAAAAGAAGATATGTATAAAGCAATAGATTATTCAATTCCATATATACCAGAAAATAAACCTAGATATTTAATGGGTGTCGGAGAACCTGTTGATATTATTGAAGGAGTTATTAGAGGAATTGATATGTTTGACTGCGTTCTTCCAACTAGAATCGCAAGACATGGTAATGCTTTTACAAGAAATGGTAAAATGAATCTTAGAAATTTAAAATTCAGAGAAGATTTTACTCCTATTGAAAGTGACTGTGATTGTTATACATGTAAACACTATACTAGAGCATATATTAGACATTTATTAGTTGCGAATGAACAACTTGCGGGTAGATTACTTTCTATACATAATATTAGATTTTTAATAAGACTTACAGAAGATTTAAGAGAAGCAATTAAAAATGATAATATATTAGAATATAAAGAAGAATTTTTAAGTAGATATGAAAAAAATAAGAAATAAATCTTATTTTTTTTGTTTCTTAAAGTTAATTCCAATCATACTAGAAAGTACTAAAGTAACTATAGTAATTAAATAGTAAATAATTTCTTTTATATTAATTTTATATTTAAATAATAAAGATAATCCTAAGAATATAACAATTGTAATAAAAGCTATTTTAAGTCCTTCAAGCCATCCTTTTTTATTACTTAATCTTCCAATTCTAATACCAGTTAAAACAAATAAAAGAATAAAACTTATTATTTTTAAAGCATTATTAAATGAAGTACTTGTAATATTGAAATAATAAAGAATAGTATATATTAAAGTAAAAATTAGAATTAGAATAAATTCGTAAACAGTAGTTTTTAAATATTTCATATTAATCACCTAGTAAATATTATTCGTTTTGAATAAATTTTATACATTTAATCATAATAAAAATAGGTGATAATATGATTTGGACAATTATTTTTAGAACAGTACTATTTTATTTTTTAGTTGTAATAGCATATAAAATAATGGGAAAGAGAGAAGTAGGAGAACTTGGTGTATTTGATTTTATTATATCAATGCTTATATCACAATTAATCGCAATATGTATTGAAAATTATAAAGATCCAATATGGTTTGTAATTGTACCAACATTAATACTAGTTTTATTTCAAATAATATTTTCATTTTTATCATTAAAAAGTAATAAGTTTAGAGATATATTAGATGGAAAAGAAAGTGTAATAATATCAAAAGGTAAATTAAATTTTAGTGAAATGAAAAAACAAAAATATAATTTAAATGATTTATTACTTCAACTACGCGATAAAGGAATAAGAACAATAGAAGAAGTAGATTATGCAATATTAGAAACAAATGGTAAATTATCAGTATTTCAAAAACAAGATGATAATAATAATGTTTTTCCATTACCATTAGTACTTGATGGTGTAATAGAAGAAAATAATCTAAAATTTATTAATAAAACAAGAAAATGGTTAAATAATGAATTAAGTAAAAAGAAAATAAATCTTGATAATATTTTTTATGCTTTTTATAAAGATGATGATATATATGTAATAGAAAACGAAAATTAATTTCGTTTTTTTATATGTTTATTATATAATGTTAATATTAGTTGACAAATTTCAAAGTTAAAATGCTTGAATGCAACTTATATATTTTTTATAATGAACTTGAAATGAGGTGAAAGTATGTCTTTAGGAGAAAGACTATTAGATTTAAGAAAAAAGAAAGGATTATCACAAGAAGAAATCGCAGGATTATTAGATGTATCAAGACAAACAGTAAGTAAATGGGAAACAGATCAAAGTACACCAGATTTTGATAAAATTATTCCTATTTGTAAGTTATATGAAATAGATGCGAATGAATTATTAACAGGTGAAAAAAGTAGTGTAAAAGCACCTAGCAATAATAAAAAAAGTGCGAAAACAATAAGTTTATCAATAGTTCTTTATATACTATCTACTGTATGGATTATTTTTGCAACAGCAACATTAAATAAACCAATACTTGGTGTATGTATATTTTTAATAATAATTGCACTAGCAACTGGATTTCTTATTTATAATGCCATCTTAAATAAAAAAGAGAAAAAACAAAAAACAAGAGAAGAAAAATTAGTAAGTCAAATAAATGAAATAATTACAATATTTATACTTGTTATATATTTTATTGTAAGTTTTACAACTATGGCTTGGCATATTACTTGGATTTTATTCATAATAAATGTATTAATTGAAGAAATAGTTAAATTGATTTTTTCTTTAAAAGGAGGTAAATAATGAAAAATAATAAAGTATTAACAATTGTTTTGATATGTATATGTTCTATTTTTACTATTTTATTATCTATATTTTTAGTAGTATCAATAAAAGATAAAAATAAATTTACATTTAATTTTGGTTTTCTTAAAAAAGGAGAAAGTAATAATTTAATATATAATGAAAGTTTTGATGATATAAATAAAAATGTTAATATTAAAGTTTCTTCATCAAATATTTATATAAAAAATTCGAGTGATAATAAAGCAATATTAAAAATGTATGGAAGTGAAAAATCAAAAGATGATTTAAAAGTAACAAACGAAGAAGATTTAAATATAAATGTTGAATCAAAAGGATGCATTGGTTTTTGTTTTAATAATGAAGTAGATAAAGTCATATTATATTTACCAGAGACATTTGATAAAAAAATAAACATTGAAAATTCTTATGGAGATGCAAAAATAGAAAAATTTGAAAATGTTATATTAAACGCAAAAATTTCATCGGGTGATATTAATGTAGATACTGTAAAAGAAATTAATATAGATAATGATTATGGGGATGTTTTTATAAAGAAAGTTGAAACTGCTAAAATTAATGCTAGTGCGGGAGATATAAAAATTGATGAAGTAAATAATATAAATGCGGATAATAACTATGGAGACATAAAAATTAAAAATGTATATAATTATATAAATTTAAATTGTGATTGTGGTGATATAAAAATAAATAATGCCGCTTTAAATAAAAATTCAGTAATTAAAGATGATTATGGTGATATTACTATTTCAAATATTAAAAATGTATATATTGATTCAAAAACAGATTATGGAGATAATGATATAAATAATAATGATAGAAAATCAGATGTAGTTTTAAAGATTAAAAACAATTGCGGAGATATAAAAGTTAATTAATTTGACTTTTATATCTTTTTTGAATATAATATAGTTCGTTTGAAAAAAGGGTGATATTATGAAAGAAAACTTAATAAATTTAAAAAATCAATTAATTGAAAGCCAAAAAATAACAGTGAACCAGGATATGTTTTTGTTAATGTAAATGATTCACTAGTAAATGGTGATACACATTATAGTGAGGAATATTATAACAATATGATTGTACCTGCGAATATAGCGGCATACAAAGTTATAAAATATTATGAGAGTCAACTTGAGAATCATAAAAAATTAAAACATACAACTTCAGATAAAGTAGATTTAGAAATAGGTATAGAAGTAGTTGTCAAAGGTAAGACATATGAGGCTGAAAAAAGAAAACATTATAAATATGAAGATATGGTTGTAATTGCGCCATATGCATTTACAGACTTAGGTCCAAAAGAAGATAGAATATATTTAGAAGATGTAATCGTTCCAGAAGAAGAAAGAGTAAAAAAGCCATATATGGCAGTTAATTACGAAGAATTTTTTAAAGAAATGAAAGATTATGGATATGATTTTGGTGCTTCAACATATGTTGATTTACTTACAAGATTTAAAAACTCAGAATATATATATGATATATGGGATGATAAAATTTTAAATCCATCATTAAGTATTGAAGCAAGTAAACAAAAAAAATTAATGTAGTTCTAAACTATAAGAAATATTCATTTATATTATTAGGTGATAATAGTGGATATTTTCTATAGTTTTTTTATTACTTCTTTAGCAGGCTTAGCAACTATGTTAGGTACATTTGTAATATTTTTTTCATCAAAAAATAAAGATAAAATAATTACTTCTTCGTTATCTTTTGCATCTGGTGTTATGGTATGTGTTTCACTTTTAGATTTAATGCCAGAATCATTAAATATGCTTAATAATAACTTAAACTTATTTTTAAGTATTATATTATTTTTAATATTTTTGTGTATTGGCGTTCTAACATCTATGACAATAGATAAATATTTACCAGAAACAAAAGAAAATACAAAACTATATAGAGTTGGAATAATATCTATGCTTGCGATTATATTTCATAATATTCCAGAAGGTATTGCAACATTTATGGCATCAAGTATGGATAAAACATTAGGAATAAGTTTAGCAATCGCAATAGCTATGCATAATTTACCAGAAGGAATAAGTATTGCAGTACCAATTTATTATTCTACAAATAAAAAATCAAAGGCATTTATTTATACATTTATATCTGCTATTTCAGAACCATTTGGTGCGTTAATAGCGTTTATCTTTTTAAAAAACTTTGTAAATGATATATTTATGGGATTATTATTTTCATTTATTGCTGGAATAATGATACATATATCATTTTATGAATTACTTCCAGAATCTAAAAGATATAAAAACTATAAACTAACATCCATATTTTTTATTATTGGAATTATATTTATGTGTATTAATTTATTTTTATTTTAAAAAAATATCATTTTGTTATAATGATATTTTATTTTTTTACCTTTTCATCGATTCGTGAATAATCTGTTATATGGTTTTTGTTGTATTTTATTAAATCTTCAAATGTAATATTTGCATTTCTATCAAATTTATTAATATTTGAGGTAAATTTATCAATAGTTGATGCCTTAACATCTACTTTTTTATTTTCAATTTGATTAAGATAAGATAAAGTTGTACCCAAAATTTCCGCAAATTTTTCCTGTGATAACTTATACTTTTTTCTATAATATTTTAAATTAATTGCTAAAACTTCACATAAATTCATAATTTAACACCAACTTTACAAATATAATTTTATAATTGAGTAAAAGAAAAGTCTTTATTACTAAAACGAAAGAAAATGTTGACTTATTATATTTTTATATGTTAAAATTTAATAGTAAAGTAAAATATTGACATGTTATTTATTTTTATTTTATTAAAGGAGAGTTAAGATATGTATTGTAAAAAATGTGGTAGTAGTTTGCAAAATAATGAAGAGTTTTGTCAAAATTGTGGTGAAAAAATAATTGATGAAAATAATCAACAAAATGATTTAAATACGAATAATAATTATAATAATGAAAGTGTTTCACAATTTTTTCAAAGTGAAAATAATAATCAAAATTCAGATGTAGTTAATGATAATTTTCAAAGCCTATATAATCAAAATAATAGCAATTATATAAGTGATGAAGAATTAATTGATGCTTATATTGGAAAAAATTCACAAAAGATAAAGAAAAAAGTTTTTTCATTTAGTACATTTTTCTTTGGTGTTATATATTTCTTTTATAGAAAAATGAATAAATTTGCTTCAATATGGTTTTTGTTTAATATTGTAATGGGTGTGTTACTAAATACCTTTGAAAATGGAATATTAAGTTTAATTTTAACTATTGTTTCGTCAATTCCAAATGTAATACTTGCATTTATGTTTAAAAAAATATATATGAATCAAGTTCAAAAAGAAGTTAATTTAATTAAGAAAATGAATGATGGAAAAACAAAAGAAGAATTAGTCGAAATATGTAAGAAAAAGGGTGGTACAAGTAAAGCAGCAATTATTTATGGAATAATTGTGTTTATTTGCATTGCTTTTCTAGTATATGTTCAAGTATCTGATGAACTAAAAAATAATCAAAGTTCAAGTAATGATAATATTTATAATGATTATGAAAATGACAATAAAGAGAATAATAAAGAAGACTCTGAGTCACTTGAGTTAATTTATACTATTCCAAACGGTTTAACTTTAGAAGGTGGTAACACATATTCTGATGGGGAATATTATAACTATAAAAGAACTGCTACAACAGGAGATATTTATAGTATTGTAATAGCAACAAGAGAAAGTAATAATAGTATTTTAAGTGAAATTATAGAATTTCAACAGTCTTTAAAAAATAGCTTTAAAACTGAATTTAATAACGCAATTGACTATACTTATACAACTGGTTCTGTTCAAATTAAAAAAATCAATGGAAATTCATGGTATTATGTAAATGATATTGCATCTTCAGATACTGTTGGATTAAAAATTTATTCATCTATATATGCAATAAGTAAAAATGAAAAACATTACATTGTAGGTATAATAAAATATAAAGATGATGATACAATATCGAGTGATTATTTTGATTTCATTAATTCGTTAAATTTTAAGAAGAAAGTTGAAAATGATTTATGAAAAGAATAGGTTTAGTAGTAATATTTGCTTTGTCATTATTTTTGATAACAGGTTGTAATAATGTCAAAAATAGCGATAATGTTAACTTAAATTCTAAGAAATATACAACTAAAACTACGATGAAAAAAGTTACAGTTGGTAGTCTAGATTTAGAAATTCCAAGTTATTTTGAAGGAGATAATAATTTATATACATTTTGGCCATCATCGAATGAAGAAAATTGTTATATTTCAGTTCATGAATATGATTATGAATCAGATGATTTAGAAGATGATATTAAAGATGACTTATCAGATAATTCATATGATAGCAAGGTTGAATATCAAGAGAAAGAAATAAATGGAGTTAAATGGGGATATGGAACTACAACATATTTAAATGATTATGGTGCTAAAAGAAATAATAGTATATATATGATAAATTATAATGGTAAATCATATGTTGTTAATTATGAAATAACAATGTATAAAGATAATGCAAAACAATGTATTAATACTTTAAATTCTATAGAAAAAAGTTTTAAAATTATACAAAATTAAATCTCATTTTTGAGATTTTTTTAATACCTAAAAATAATGTCGATTAAAACTAGTATTAATTTAAGAATTATCCTCGTAATATTTTTTAGGAGGAATAAGAATGAATAATTATTTTAATAGTGGACTAAATGATGAAGAAGTAATTAAATCTAGAAAAAAATATGGTAGTAATAGTATTGCAGAAAAAAAACAAAACAAATTTATAGACTTTTTACTTGATGCACTAGCAGATCCAATAATAAAGATACTACTAATAGCACTTGCGATAAAACTGGTATTCTTATTTAAAGACTTTGATTTATTTGAAACTCTTGGAATAGTGATTGCTATATTTGTCGCAACATTTATATCATCACTTTCAGAATATGGTTCAGAAAAGGCATTTAATAAAATGCAAGAAGATGCATCTAAAATAAAATGTAAAGTAAAAAGAAATGGAAAAATAGTAGAAGAAAAAATAGATGATATAGTTGTAAATGATATTGTTTTTTTAGAACCAGGTGATATGATTCCTGCGGATGGTTATATAATTGATGGAGAAATAAGTGTTGATGAATCATCACTTACTGGTGAAAGTGCTGAAGTATATAAATATAAAGTAGATGGAGATATTACTGATAAAAATAGGGTATTTAGAGGAACAGTTGTATATTCTAAAAGAGCATGCTTTAAAGTAGATAAAGTTGGAGTTAATACTATGTATGGTGAAATAGCAGAAGAATTAAAAGAAAAGACGGAAGATTCACCTTTAAAATTAAGACTTGCAACCTTAGCTAAAACAATAAGTAAAATAGGTTATATTAGTTCATTTGTTGCTGCTTTTTCATATCTTTTTGCAGTTTTTGTAATTCAAAATAATTTTGATATAAATTTAATAAAAGAAGATATAGTAAATATTCCATTTTTATTTAAAAACTTATTATATGCGCTTACATTATGTGTAACTATAATAGTAGTCGCAGTTCCTGAAGGACTTCCAATGATGATTACTTTAGTATTATCTACTAATATGAAAAAAATGCTTAAAGATAATGTTTTAGTTAGAAAATTAACAGGAATTGAAACATCTGGATCACTTAATATTTTATTTACTGATAAGACAGGTACACTTACAAAAGGAAAGTTAGAAGTAACAAGCGTAATACTTGGTAATTTAAAAGAATATAATGAAGAATTTGAAATGCTTAATAATAAAAAATATCATGATTTATTTTCTCTTAGTGTTGTTTGTAATAATGATAGTAACTATGATTCAGAAAAAGATGAAATATTTGGGGGTAATATAACAGATAGAGCACTTTTATCATTTGTTCAAAATAAAAAAAGTGCTGTAAGAAGAGTAGATAGTATTCCATTTGATAGTAAAAATAAATATGCGGGAGTTAAAATAGACAATAAATATAAAATAAATTTGGTAAAAGGAGCACCAGAAAAATTACTTGACTATTGTAAGTATTATGTTGATGAGTTTGGTGAAAGAAAAGAATTTAAAAATAAAGATAAAGTAAAAGAAAAAATAGAATCATTAACAAGTAAAGGAATAAGAGTTATAGTTCTTATTACAAATAATAATTTAGACTTAAAAAACTTTAGAAATTCATCTTTAGTTGGAGTAGTATGTTTAAAAGATGAAATAAGAAAAGAAGCAATATCAGGCATTAAACTTATGAAAGACGCTTCAATACAAACTGTTATGATAACAGGTGATAATAAAAAAACTGCGATTAATATCGCAAATGAATTATCATTAATTGAAAAAAGTACAGATATTGCACTTACTTCAGATGAATTAAATAGTATGACAGATGAAGAAATAAAAAAAATTTTACCTAATTTAAGAGTAGTTGCAAGAGCACTTCCAAAAGATAAAAGTAAACTTGTAAAAATTGCTAAAATGAATAATTTAGTTGTTGGTATGACAGGGGATGGAGTAAATGATGCTCCAGCACTTAAAAAAGCAGATGTTGGTTTTTCTATGGGAAGTGGAACAGAAGTTGCTAAAGAAGCAAGTGATATTGTAATACTTGATGATAACTTTTTATCAATATCAAAAGCAGTACTTTATGGTAGAACAATATTTAAAAGTATAAGAAAGTTCTTAATTGTACAACTAACAATAAACATGTGTGCTGTTTTTATATCTGTAATATGTCCATTTATAGGAATAGATACACCAGTAACTGTTATTCAAATGCTTTGGATTAATATGATTATGGATACACTTGCAGGACTTGCATTTGCATTTGAGCCACCACTTATTGACTATATGAAAGAAAAACCTAAAAAGAAAAATGAGTCAATAATAAATAGATATATGATTAGTGAAATTGCTGTAACAAGTATTTATTCTAGCTTCTTATGTTTATTTTTCTTAAAATCAGATTTTATAAATTCATTATTTAGAACAAGTGCAAATAATGCATATATAATGAGTGCTTTCTTTGGATTATTTATATTTATAGATATATTTAATAGTTTTTCAGCAAGAACATCAAGAATTAATATTTTTTCAAATATTGAAAAAAATAAAACATTTATACTAATTATGGCATTTATTACAATTGTTCAAATAATTTTAATTTATTTTGGTGGTACCATGTTTAGAACAAAATCACTTACTTTATTTGAATTTTTAGTAATGCTTATACTTGCTATAACTGTTATTCCAGTAGATTCATTTAGAAAATTTATATATAAGAAAAAATATGGTACTGAGAATGTATAAAATGTCTTTAAATAATAATAAAAATATTATATAATCATCTTAGAGGTAGGTGATTTGTTTGAAAGAAATAAGTAAAAATTATTCAAAAAGAATAGATACAAGGGACGAACTTTTAGAAAGGTTAAATTTATATAAAGGAATATTATCCGATCATGTAGTTGAATATTTAAATTCTATAATAGAACTTGATTTTTCTGTTTTAAAAGAATATTTAAGTATCGAAGAAATAAATGCTTTATCTGAACTTGATATATATAAAAGAGCAGCAATATATAATATATACAATAGAGCATTAAAAACAGTTCAAAAGAATAGTGAAGAACTTAGAATTTATGGTAATGAATATGGGGTTCCTGGCTTAAATATTTTTATGCCATTAAAAGCAAAGAATGCTAGAGTTTTTTCGTATAATTACGGTGAAAGCCCTAAAATAAGAGAAAAAGTACCAGAAGGCTATACTACTAAAAATTTAGGTAATATATCTTTATATCAAGTACTTGAAAATGATAGTCTAAGACAAATAGAACTTGAAAGAATAATGAAAAAACTTGAAAATTTATATGATGAAAGCAAGAATTTATCTTTTTTAGAAAAAAAGAATGCTGCTTATGTATTCGCACTTACTCAAGAAATAGAACGATATGAAAGAATGTTTACAGAACTAGATAGTAGACATGGTTTAACAGATGAAGAAAAAGTTATGATGGAAACAACTAATATAATTCATGATGCATTTTTAGATGATTATTCATTATCACATAAGAAATTTGATGATGAAAGTAAAACATATAATAAAAAATCAGAAAGTAAAATGGAAAAAACACTAGTTAAGAAAATGCCTAACTTAATAGTTAAAGATAATATTAAATATTTATAGAGATTTTTAATCTCTTTTTCTTTTGTACATTGACAAATATATGTGTTTTGTGTTAAAATTCTATTGTTTGTAAAGCCTCTTGGCTCTACAACCGCACTAATAAGGTTTAAGTAAGCTTAAATTAAGCACCTTAAAGGGCGAGTCTTAGAATATTAAAGAAGGAGGTACTAATATGAAAGCAATAATTGAAACTGGTGGAAAACAATATACTGTTACTGAAGGAACTGAAATTTATGTTGAAAAAGTAATTGGTGAAGCTGGAGATACTGTAACATTTGACAAAGTATTAATGTTAGATGGTAAAGTTGGTATGCCATATGTTGAAAACGCTAAGGTTGTTGGTGAAATTGTTAAACAAGGTAAACAAAAGAAAGTTGTAATTTTCAAATACAATGCTAAGAAAAATTACCATAAAACTCAAGGTCATAGACAACCATATACTAAAATTGTTATTAAATCAATTAAATAGTTAGGTATAAAATGATAAAAGTTGAAATAGAAAATAATAAAATAGAAATAAAAGGACATGCTAATTATGATGATTACGGAAAAGATATCGTTTGTGCATCAGTTAGTTCAATAGTAATAACAACAATAAATGCTATTATAGAATTTGATCCTGAATCTATTTATTATGAAGATTTAAATAATAGAATTTTAATTAAAAAATTAAAAGACGATGATATTACTAATAAACTTATTAATAATATGATAGAACTTTTAGAAGAACTTGAAAAAAGTTATAAAGATAATATAAAAATAATAAGGAGGTAAACTATGTTAAAAATGGTTTTAGATATACAAAGATTTGCCCACGTTAAAGCACAAGGTTCAACTCACAATGGTCGTGATAGTGCTGGTAGAAGATTAGGTGCTAAAGCAGCAGATGGTGAATTTGTTAGTGGTGGATCAATTATTTACCGTCAAAGAGGAACTAAAATTTATCCAGGTCACAATGTAGGAATGGGTGTTGATCATACATTATATGCTAAAGTTGCTGGATATGTTAAATTCGAACGTAAAGGTAGAGATAAAAAACAAGTTAGTGTTTATGAAGAAAAATAATATCATCTTAGGGTGATATTTTTTTATTTAAATTAAATATGTGAAAGTATTCTTGAATATGTAAGTAAAAAATATTATAATATTGATGTGGTAAAGAAATACGGAGAAACTATATGAGAAAAACAGATGCACAAAAACTTATTGATAATAAGAAAATAGAATTATATAAAGAAAAACCAAAAGAAGGAGAATTCTTTGGATATATAGGAGATATTAATTTTGTAATCCCTAAAATATATAATAATGATACAGAAGAATATGTTGATTTTACTTTTTCAAAACAGGAAAAAAATGATGAAGTATTACCCTTGTTTTTTAAAATGGTAAGTAATGAACTTGCTATGGAAATATCAACCGGTATACTATTTTTATATAACCCAAAAATTCATCAAGAAAACGATACTATCATGAGTGATTTAGATTTTGAAAGTAAATTTGATAAATATAAAAATGTTAATTTAGCAATTGAAGGTAGTGCTATTATTCCAAATGATAGATTTAAAGAAGAATATGCAAAAGTTATTAGAAATAATTTAGATGAATTTAATAATATTTTAAATAAAAAATCAGAGCAAGCTCGTCATATTTTTAATTATGAAATGAAAATGATAATAGATAAAAGAAATATGGAAACAGTCAAAGGTATTAAGTAAATTCATATTTTGAAATATAGATATAATATGTTATAATGATTTCAGGGAGGTTTTTATGAATTTAAAAGAAGTTGATGAAGTATTAAGTAAAAATTTAAACTTTTGTGGAAAAGAGCCAGATGTTGGGGAATATTTTGGAGTTATAACAAAGGTCAATTATCTTGTACCATATTGTTCTGCTGGCGTATTATATAGGTATGATGTTAAAACTTTTTTAGTGGATCAATACCCATTGTTATTCAAAAGAATTGATGAAGAGACTATTATAGAAGTATTTACAGGTATTCCTTTTTTATTTGGTCCATCTATTAGACCAATTGGCAATGTTGTTGAACAACAAGAAGCATTTCAGAAACATAGAAAGATTGGATTATATTTCAATCCTAGTACAATTTATAAAATAACTGATCAAGAACTAGAAATTGATAAAACAGTTTGTTTGAAAGATAATCAAGTTTATTTAAGACCAGATGAAAAGTTTAAAATGCTGTATTCTAAAGAAATGAGCAAAGGCTTGAAAGAACAATTAAAAAAGTATGCTGAAGAGGCACATAAAAAATTTGATGATGCTTTATTAGAAAATATAAATATAACACATAATATTGCTCTAGTAGATAATGCAATATATGATATAGAAAAAAAGTACAAAACAAAAACATTAACAAAACCAAACGATGATCAAAAGTAATCATCGTTTTTTTACTGGTTTTTTTAGTGAATTTATGGTAAAATCTTCTTTAGAGGTGAAGTTTATGCGTTATAATGTTGTTAAAAATGCAAATAAGATTATAGATAGTAGTTCATATTTAATTAAAAATCCAGAAAGTTATAAAGGAAAATGGAAAGATGTATTTTCTAATAATAATCCAATATGCTTAGAATTAGGTATGGGAAGAGGAAGTTTTATAATTGAAATGGCTAAAAAACATCCTAATATTAATTATATAGGGCTAGAACTAGATAGTTCACAAACGGCAACTGCGATTAATAATATAAAAAATCAAAATATAAGCAATCTTAGAATGATATGTGCAGATGCTAGAAATATTATTAATTATTTTGGTAAAGAAATAGATACAATCTATTTAACATTTTCAGAGCCATGGCCAAAAAAGCAAGATGCGAAAAAAAGATTCTCAGATGAGAGTTATTTAAGACTATATGATAGAATATTTAAGAAAAATAAGCACATAATCTTAAAGACAGATAATAAAATATTATTTGCGTCTGCCTTAGAAAGTTTTAGTAATTACTGGTATACATTTGAAAAGGTTAGTTTAGATTTACATAATGATGAGAGAAAAATAGAAAATGTCATGACTGATTTTGAAAAACAATATTATAAAGAACATAGACCAATATTTTATGTTGATGCATACTTTAAAAATTAATAGAAAGGATATGGTAACATGTTTGTTGATGAGGTTATAATTGAAGTTAAAGCAGGCAATGGTGGAGATGGTTGTACTGCTTTTAGAAGAGAAAAATATATTCCAATGGGTGGACCTTTTGGTGGTAATGGAGGAAAAGGTGCTGATATTATATTCAAAGTAGATATGGGACTTAGAACATTACTTGATTTAAGATATAATAAACATATTAAAGGTCATAAAGGATCAAATGGTCTTGGTAAGAATATGAATGGTAAAAATGCAGAAAATATTATTATTAAAGTACCACAAGGAACAACTGTAACTGATTTAGATACAGGACTTATTTTAGCAGATTTAACTCATGAAAATGATGAAGTTGTAGTTGCTAAAGGTGGAAGAGGTGGAAGAGGAAATACTGCATTTGCAACTCCCGCAAATCCTGCACCTAACTTTTCTGAAAATGGTGAACCAGGTGAAGAAAGAAGATTAAAAGTAGAATTAAAATTACTTGCAGATGTTGGATTTGTTGGTATGCCAAGTGTTGGTAAAAGTACACTTATAAGTAAAATATCAAAAGCAAAACCAAAAATAGCAGAATATCATTTTACAACTTTATCACCTAATTTAGGTGTTGTTAAAACTATTGATAATAGAGTATTTGTTGCGGCAGATTTACCAGGTTTAATAAAAGGTGCTTCATTAGGTGAAGGTCTTGGAGATAAATTCTTACGTCATGCTTCAAGAACAAAAGTAATTGCGCATATTATTGATATGAGTGCGTATGAAGGTAGAGATCCGTATGAAGATTATATTACTATTAGAAAAGAACTTGGAGATTTTGATAAAAAATTATTAGATAAACCAGAAGTAATAATCGCAAATAAAATGGATATGGAAAGTGCTAAAGAAAATTTAAAAGAATTTAAGAAAAAAGTAAATAAAGAAGTATTTGAAATAAGTGCTTTAACAGGTGAAGGTATTGATAAAGTTTTAGTAAAAATAGCGGATGAACTTGATAACATTAAAGATGAACCATTATATGAAAATGAACAATTTGAAAAATATGTTTTATATAAATTTAAAGAAGAAAAACCATATAGAATTTATAAAGATAATGATGTTTATGTAGTTAGTGGTGAGGAAATAGAAAAACTTCTTAGAATGACTAAGTTTACTGATGAAGGAGCAAGAAGATTTGCTAAAAAACTTAGAAAAATGGGTGTTGATGAAGATTTACAAAAAATGGGTATACAAGAAGGAGACACTGTTAGAATACTTGATTTTGAGTTTGAATATAAGGAATAAAAAACACAAAATGTGTTTTTTTATTTACTATACGAAAATATCAAAAACAGGAATTTTGTATTTTGTGAAATACAAAATTGACAAACCAAAATTAACGCAATAACAACATGGATGGTTGATAAAACTGATGCTATTGAAAGAAAATTTAATATTTACAAGTTTGCTGAAGATAATTATCCAAAATATGTTATATAAATTGATACATTTAATTTTTTTGTAAGATGGAATAATTCATAAAAATATTATTAATTTGTTATTAGGTAACTAAAAAAATGATAGAAATTCTATCGTTTTTTTCTTTTAATAGAATTTTACTTAAATGTATGATATAATACATGTATATGAAAGAGGTGAATGTTATGGATTCAAATACTACATTTTTATTTGATGTATCTGAAATAGACAATGTTTTAGTAGATCAAACAATTAAAGATGTTTATGAAGCCCTAGAAGAAAAAGGATATAATCCAATAAATCAAATAGTAGGATATTTAATAAGTGGAGATCCAGGTTATATCTCATCATACAAAGAATCAAGAAAGAAAATTTGTAAGTTAGAACGTACTCAAATAATTGAAGTTTTACTTAGAAATTATTTAAGTAAATAATGAGATATTTAGGACTTGATTTAGGAACAAAAACACTTGGGGTATCATTAAGTGATAGACTTGGACTTATCGCATCAACTTATAAAACTATTAGATTTAATGAAAATGATTATGAATCAGCTTTGAATCAGTTAGAAGAAATAATTAGTGAATTTAAAGTAGAAAAAATAGTATTAGGTCTCCCAAAGAATATGAATAATTCTTTAGGCTTTGCATCAGAAAGAAGTATGAATTTTAAAAAAATGATAGAAGAAAAATATAATATTGAAGTAATACTTCAAGATGAAAGACTATCAAGTGTTGAAGCAAATAATATTATGATTAAAAATGATACATCAAGAAAAAAAAGAAAAAAAAGTGTTGACTCACTAGCGGCTAATATAATTTTGCAGAGTTATTTAGATAAAATAAAAAAGGAGTAACAAAAGTATGAATGAACTTACTAAAGGAAGCAAATTTACCTATATAGATTCTAATAATAAAACAAAAGAGTGTGACATATTATGTGACCTTGAAACAAATGATAAAAACTATATTGTTTATACAGATAATTCAAAATGTGAAGATGGTAGCACTAAACTTTATGCAGCATCATACATTTTTAATGAAGATGATAGAGTATTAAATAATATAGAAACAGAAGAAGAATGGAAAATGATTGAGGCAATACTCTCTTATTTAACTAGGAAAAACTAAAGGAGTAGTAACAGATATTTATGGATGACGTTATAAAAGAAATGGAAAAATATGCAGAAGAAAAAGGAATTCCAATTATGCAAAAAAGAGGAATGAATTTCTTGTGTAAGTTTATAGAAAAAAATAATATAAAAAGTATATTAGAAATAGGAACAGCAATAGGATATTCTGCTATTAATATGGCACTTGTGAATGACGATATAACTGTTGTTTCAATAGAAAGAGATCAAGATAGATATATTGAAGCTATTAAAAATATTAAAAAGTGTAAACTTGAAAAAAGAATTACACTTGTTTTAGGTGATGCATTAAATATTGATTTAACAGGCAAATATGATATGTTATTTATAGATGCTGCTAAAGCACAATATATTAAATTTTTTGAAAAATATAAGGAAAATCTTGTTGATGATGGATTTGTTGTAAGCGATAATATAGATTTTCATGGCTTTGTTGAAAATAAAGAAGAAATTAAAAGTAGAAACTTAAGACAACTTGTAACAAAGATACAAAAATATATAGATTTTTTAACAAATAATGAAGAATTTGATACTAAATTTTATAAAGTAGGTGACGGAATCGCTATCACATATAGAAAAGAGGTAAAGAGTGAATAATATTTTAATACCTTTTCCAGATAAAAATAATTTTAAATTTTTTATGGAAAATAATATTGATGGTTTTATTATTGGAATAGAAGGATATAGTGAAACATTTAATCATTTAGTAAAAATGTCTGAACTAAATGATATTTGTAAAATGTTAAAAGAAAAAGATAAAAAAATATATATAATGTTAAATAAAGTATATTTTAATGAACAAATGGAAGAATTAAAAAAAGTTGTTAGAAGTATTGAAAAACTAGATATAAATGCTCTTATATTTTCGGATATGGCTATATTAAATATTGTAAGAGAAGAAAATTTAAATATCAGACTTGTTTGGTATTCTAAGTTAACTACAAATTCTAGTACAATTAAATTTTTGGAAAAAAGAGGTGTATCAGGTTTTATAATAAGTCCTGAAATAACACTTGATGAACAAATTGAAATATCAAAAAAAGTAAATTCTCCATGTTCAATTAAACTATTTGGTTATAATATAATGGCTACATCTTCTAGGAAACTTATTACAAATTACTTTAAGTATTGTAATATGGGTAAACCAAAAGATAAAAAGTATTATTTTAAAGAAAAAAACTCGGATGATTTTTATCAAATTGTTGAAAAAGATAATACAACATTTTTATCGGGTAAAATTTTAAATGGACTTTTAGAATATAAAAGATTAATTAATGAAAATATTAATGCTTTTGTTATTTTAGATGATTATTTAATCCCAGAAGCTTCATTTTATAATGTAATTGAGGCATTTATTGCGCTAAAAAATGCACCTAACGATGATGAATTTGCAGAGAAATTGAAAGAAGTGGTAGATGCGAATAATTATAACAATACATATAATGGATTTTTAAATAAAAAAACAATTTTTAAGGTGAAAAATAATGAATAAGATTGAATTACTTGCTCCTGCTGGAGATTTAGAAAAATTAAAATGGGCTATTATGTATGGCGCAGATGCAGTATATTTAGGTGGTAAAAAGTTTAGTTTAAGAGCAAATGCAACAAATTTTACAATTGATGAAATAAAGGAAGGCGTTAAGTTTGCACATGAACATAATGCAAAAGTTTATGTTACGGTAAATATTCTTTTTCATGAAGAAGATATGACTGGACTTTTAGAATACTTAAAGGAGTTAGAAGATGCAAAAGTAGATGCAATAATAGTTTCTGATTTATTTATAATAGATTTAGTAAAAGAAAATAATATTAATTTAGAAATCCATATAAGTACACAAGAATGTACATTAAATAGTGAAGCAGTAAAATTTTATAAAGAAGAAGGCGTAAAAAGGGTTGTCCTTGCTAGAGAATCGTCAAAAAAAGATATTAAAAATATAATGGATGAAACAAATATGGATATAGAAGTATTTGTTCATGGTGCAATGTGTACATGCTATAGTGGTAGATGTATGCTTTCTAATTATATGACTAATAGAGACTCAAATAGAGGTGGATGTGCGCAGGTTTGTAGATGGGTATTTGATCTTTATGATGAATATAAAACAAAAATATCTGGTGATACAGAGTTTGCAATATCTCCAAAGGATTTATCTCTTTTAAAATATATTCCAGATTTAATTGATATTGGTGTAACATCCTTAAAAATAGAAGGAAGAATGAAATCTATTTATTATATCGCAACTTTAGTAAGTGTTTATAGAAGAGTAATAGATAAATATTTAGAAGATAAAGAAAATTATAAATATAATAAAAAAGATGAAATAGAATTATATAGATGCGCAAATAGAGAAACACTTCCTCAATATTTTGATAAATTTCCTGGAGTAAATGAACAATATTATATAGGAAGAGAAGAAAACACAAATCAAGATTTTTTAGGTGTTGTACTTGATTATGATGAAGAAAATAAAGAAATAATTATAGAACAAAGAAATTATTTTAGTAAAGGTGATGTTATTAATATATTTGGACCTAAAAAGGAACCTTTTAATATAGTAGTATCATATATTAAAAATAGTGATAATGAATTAGTAGATGCTGCAAGACATCCAAAGGAAATACTTAGAATTCCATGTGATAAAAAAGTTTCAAAAAATGATTTATTACGTGTTAATTTTTTAGGTTGACAAATTATTCAAATTGTAGTATCATTTGTTCATGTAAAAATTAATAGAGGTGATAAAGATGAAAGCAACTCAAGAACATTTCATAACTAAAGAAGGACTTAATGATTTAAAAAAAGAATTAGAAAATTTAACTACTGTTGTAAGACCAGAAGTAGTTGCTGATATAAAAGAAGCAAGAGCACAAGGAGATTTATCAGAAAATGCTGAATACCATGCTGCTAGAGAAAAACAAAGTATAGTAGAAGCAAGAATTAAAGAACTTGAATATTTAATAGAACATGTAACAGTAATAGAAGCAGGAGATACATCTGAAGTTAGAGTTGGATCAACTGTTGAAATAGAATATATTGATGATAATGAAACAGAAGAATATTCTATAGTAGGTAGTACTGAAGCAGATCCTTTTGAAAATAGAATATCAAATGAATCTCCAATAGCAAAAGCTATACTAGGTAAAAAAGCTGGAGAAACAGTTTCAGTTGAAAGTCCTAATGGTAGTTATAATGTAAAAATAGTTTCAATTAAATAATCCATTTTGGATTATTTTTTTGTACATAAAAAGTAAATATAACAATTTATCTATTGATAAAGATTGCAAATTATTATATAATAATATAGATTTTTTGTAAGGAGGAAGTTTATGAAAAACGTACATGAAATAGAAATAAAAGTAGAAGGAAAAGAATGGGAAGATGCAATTACTAAATCATTTAATAAAAATGTTCAAAATGTAAAAGTAGATGGATTTAGAAAAGGTAAAGTTCCAAGAAATATTTTTGAAAAGAAATTTGGTAAAGAAAGTTTATATAATGATGCAATTGATTTTGTATTACAAGAAAAATATGCAACAGTTATTAAAGATAGTAAGTTAATACCTATAATTCAACCTACAATTGATATAAAAGAAATTGATGATGAAAAATTAGTATTAACATTTAGAATTACAACTAAACCAGAAGTAAAGGTTGAAAAATACACTAAATTAGGTGTTAAAAAAGGTGAAGTAAAAGTAACAGAAGAAGAAGTAAAATCAAGAATTAACAGTTTACTTGAACAATATGCTGATATCGTTATTAAAGATGGCAAAATTGAAAATGGTGATACAGCTGTTATTGATTTTGAAGGATTTAAAGATGGTGTAGCATTTGATGGTGGTAAAGGTGAAAACTATCCATTAGAAATTGGAAGTAATACATTTATACCAGGTTTTGAAGAACAATTAATTGGTCTTAAAGCTGGAGATGAAAAAGATATAAAAGTAACATTCCCAGAAGATTATGCTTCAGAAGAATTAAAAGGACAAGAAGCAGTATTCAAAATAAAAGTTCATGAAGTTAAAACTAAAGAATTACCAGAAATGGATGAGGAATTCTTTAAAGATTTAGGTTATGAAGGTGTTGAAACTGAAGAACAATTAAAAGATTTAGTTAAGGCTGATCTTGAAGCTAAACAAGAATATGAACTTGAAAATAAATATGTTGACGATTTATTAGAAGAAGCTGCTAAACATACAATTGTAGATCTTCCAGAAGAATTAGTTCATGAAGAAATTCATAGAATGATGCATCAATATGAAGAAAATTTAAAAATGCAAGGAATAACACTTGATATGTTCTATCAATTTACAAATTCTACAGAAGAAGATTTAGAAAAACAAATGCATCCAGAAGCAGAAAAAAGAGTTAAATATAGATTTATGCTTGAAGAAATAGCTACTTTAGAAAAAGTTGAAGTAACTGATGAAGAAGCAAATAAAGAAGCAGAAGACTTAGCTAAAAAATATAATACAACTAAAGAAGAATTACTAAATCAAATTGGTGGTCTTGATGCATTAAAATATGAAGTTGAAATGCAAAAAGTAATAGAAATATTGAAAAAATAATTAAAGTAGTTTAAATACTACTTTTTCTTTACACTTATTTGTCCTTAATTTATTATTTTGATTTTATTTAAGTTATAAATATTGTATAATATTATTTAGGATAGGTGATATATATGAATAAAACTAAAATGATTGCGACAATTGGTCCATCTTCTAGATCAAAAGAAACTATTAAACAAATGATTTTATCTGGAGTAGATGTAATTAGAATAAATATGTCTCACTCTAGTTTTGAAGATGCTAGAGATGTAATACTAAAGGTAAGAGAATTAAACAGAGAACTTTCAGTAATAACAGGTATTATGATTGATACTAGAGGACCAGAAATTAGAATAACAGAACTTGAAAAAAATAAAATAAAATTAATCGCAGGTAATACTATTAGAATTGTTAAAAATAATATCAAAGGAAACGAAAATATGATTTCACTTACTTTACCAGAAGTTATTAACTACATAAAAGTAGGTGAAAGAATTTTATTAAATGATGGTAATGTTACTCTAGAAGTAGTTAGTAATAGTTCAGATGCTATAATATGTGAAATTAAAAATGATGGATACATAAAAAGCAATTGTAGCGTAAATATTCCAAAAGCAAACTTTAATCTTAAATTTTTATCAGAGTATGACAGAGAAACAATTAAATTTGCAGTATTAATGCAAGTAGATTATTTGGCTTTATCACATGTAAAGGATCAACTTGATGTACTTGATGTAAATGATTTATTAATAGAGTTATCTGATGATCATATACAAATTATAAGTAAAATAGAAAACAAAACTGCTATTGAAGAGATGAAAGGCATTTTAAAAGTTAGTGACGGAGTTATGATTGCAAGAGGAGATCTTGGAATTGAACTTGAAATAGAAAAAATACCAAGTATTCAAAAGAAGATTGCAAATGCTGCTAAAGAAGCAGAAAAAATATGCATAATTGCAACTGAAATGTTATCTACAATGCAAGAAAATCCAAGACCAACAAGAGCAGAAGTATCTGATGTTGCAAATGCAGTACTTGATGGAACAGATGCTGTAATGTTATCAAGTGAAACAGCAATTGGTAAGTATCCAGTTGAAACAGTTACTACTATGAATAAAATAATTGATGAAATAGAAAATGAAATCAATTATAATGACTTACTTTTAGAATTTAGTAGAAAAGATAAAACTGATATACCAACAGCAATTGCTTATAGTACAGTTGATTCTGCTAATAGAATAAATGCAAATGCAATAGTATGTTCTACTATGACTGGTTTAACTGCAAAAAAGATAAGTCATTTTAGACCAAGCGCACCAGTAATTGCAATTTCACCAATAGAAAAAACAGTAAGTGGACTAACAATTAATTATGGTATTATACCTATGAAAGTGCCAATGCTTGAATCAACAGATGAAATAATTGAAAAATCTACATCTGTTGCAAAAGAAGCATTAAATTTGCAAAAGAAAGATAGAATTGTAATCGCAGGTAGTTTTCCATTAAATGTTGAATATACTAACTTTTTAAGAATAGAAGAAATTAAGGAATGATGAACTTTGGAAATAAATAAGGAATTATTAATTAAGGCTAAAGAAGATATAATAAAAAAATATATGTTTCCTGAAGAAAAAAAACAGATTGAAGAAGAAATCAAGGAAGAAATAGATAAAATATTACTTGAATTTGAAGAACAAAAGGAAGAGGAACCAATTGATGAATAATGAAATAAGAGAAGATTTATATAAAGAAAAATATAATGAATATGTTAATAATTTCATTAAAAATATTGTAATGGATAATCCTATAATATTAAAAGAATATCCAATACTTGAAGTTGAGTATAATGTCGATGGTACAAAAAAAGATATATATTCTTTAGCATCAGAACGTGATATTAAAAAAATGCAGATAAAAAGTGATGAAAATGAACTTGATTATAAATTTAGCCAAAATAAAATAAGTAAAAAAGAATATGATGAAAATGTTAAAAAATTAAAGAAAAAAGAGGAAGAACAAGATTTATTATATGATGATTTAATATTTGAAATAATAAATTTAAATGATTCTAGAACAGTAAAAGAATCAATAATTAAATATAATTTAAATAATATTGATTTATCAAGACTTGCAGAAGCAATAAAATCTGTTTCAGAAAATAAAATAGAAGAATTTAGAAAAAATAATAATGATTTTATGATTGATAAAGTATCATATTGGAATTATAAATATAATAAAATTTCAAAAGGGATAAGCAAAGCAAGAGAACTTGAAAGTTTTATACTAAATCTTATATAAAAAAATAAATTTGAATAAAAATCTCTTTTCGGTACAAAAGAAAACTGAAAGGAGATTTTTTTATGGCTAAACATAAAGTAGAAATTACTGGTATAAAAACATCTGAGTTAAAAGTATTATCAAATGAAGAACAAATGGATTTATTTAATAAAATGAAAAATGGAGATAAATTTGCTAGAGAAAAATTAATAGAAGGAAATTATAAACTTGTTTTAAGTATACTTAGAAAGTTTAATAATAGATGCGAAAATATGGATGATTTATTTCAGGTAGGATGTATTGGACTTTGTAAAGCAGTAGATAATTTTGATTTATCATATAACGTTAGATTTTCAACATATGCAGTACCGATGATAATAGGTGAAGTTAGAAGATATTTAAGAGATGATAATATGGTTAGAGTCTCAAGAAGTGTTAAAGATCTTGCATATAGAACATTAAAAGCAAAGGAAACATTTATGTTAGAACATGGAAGAGATGCTACAATTGATGAAATATCAGAAATAATAGGAGAAAGTGCAATAGACATAATATGTGCTTTAGAAGCAACAAGGGGAACAGTAAGTATATTTGAACCAATATATAATGATGGTGGTGAAACAATATATTTATTTGACCAAATAGAAAATAAAACAGAATCAAGTAATAATTGGAATACAAAAATAATTCTAGAAAATGCACTTAATAAACTTAAAACGAAAGAACAATTTATTTTATTTCAAAGATACTTAATTGGAAAAACACAAATGGAAATTAGTGATGAACTTGGCATTAGTCAAGCACAGGTTTCAAGAATAGAAAAAAATGCTTTAAACAATGTAAAAAAACTTATTAAATAAATTTGCATTATTTTAAAAAATGTGATAGAATACCAAACGTTTGTGAAAAAATTAAGGGGGTTAAAATATGAAAAATACAAGAGAAAAAATAATAGCGTCTGCGGTATTATTAGCACTTGCAACTGGGTGTGTACAAAATTATAAATTGTCAAAAGAAAAAAATGAAACAGCAAAAACAACAAATATTAGTAGTGTTTTAACTGAAAAAGAAGAAATAAAGACAAATTTTGTTATTAATGAATTTAACAAAGATCTTGAACTTAAAAATAAAGCTGATGAGTTAAAAAGACAAAAAGAAGAATTAGAAGAACAGAAAAGGAAACAAAAACAAGAAAAAATTGATAAAGTTAAAAAAGAATGTGAAGAATCAATAAATTTATACTCTTCAGTTTATAATATAAAGTCTGAAGTTGTTAAAAAAATAGTTTCGGATTATACAAATAACTTTTCTAATAAAGATTTTATAAATAATAAAACTATTAATGATGGTGAAAAACATGATTCATTTGATTATGAAATAATAATGTTAGTAAGCCATTTAAATGATTATCCAGAAGAGTTTGGTTATGATTATAGTTCTATAAGAAAAGAAGATATAAATAGTAATTTAGATAATTTTACTATTAGAGAATTTGTAAATAGGACAAGCACTGCATTAAATGTTGATCCAATGTTATCTCTTTCAATCGCATGTGCTGAATCTGGTTATTTTGAAGCAGGTATTGCGACTAATAACTGTAATCCATTTTCTCTTAGATCTAGTGGAGATTTTTATACATTTGATAATATATATGAAGGTATAGCAGAAGGTATAATTAATTTAAAAGTAGGTTATATTGATGAAGGAGCAACTACACTTGATTCAATCGCAGTTTCTTATTGTGGTGGATCTAGTTCTTGGATAAATTTAGTAGAAGATGTTAGATATGACTTAGAAAATGGAAGAACAATTTACGATGAAGATAATATGAAACTTACTTTAAGATAAAGAGAAATATTTGTTTCTCTTTTTTAATATATTTTTATTAGAGGTGGGTTTATGAGGTTGTCAGAAATACAAAATAAAGACGTTATTAACTTAAATTCCGGTATGAAAGTAGGAAATATTATTGATATAAAAATTAATAGTGAAACAGGTAAAATAGAATCATTAATTTTAGAAAAGAAAAAATTTTCATCAATATTTAATAGTAATGATGAAATAGAAATATATTGGACACAAATAAATAAAATAGGTGAAGATGTAATTTTAGTGGAAAGTTTAATATCTTAGTGTTATAATTAAAAGAGAAAGGTAGGTAGTTATGGATAACAACAGAAAAAAACTTTTGTGGTCAGTAATATTAGTTATATTATATTTTTTATTAGTTTTTTATATAGGAGGATTTAATGTAAAAGATAAAACTGAGTTGATTATAAATATAATTACAATTGTTTTATCAGTTATTGGTATTGTTTATGAATGCATTTTAATATTTAATAAAAAAATTGATTTAAATAAGCATAAAAATGGAGTATTAGCATGTTCAATATATTTCTTATTAGTAAATATCATATCTGGAGTAATGGGATTTAGTGTAACAAAAGAATTAAATGGTAATAAAAAAGGAAGAAGAGAACTTCCAGAAATAGAATTAAAAGAATATACAAATAAATATATTTGTTTAATAGCATTTATCATATGCCTTGGAATATTACTTTTTGGTAGTAAAATAATTACTAAATTTTGGATGCTTATAGTATTTTATGTAGTTATATTATCATTAATGATAGGAGTATTTTATAAGCAACTTATTCATGATTTTAAGATATTTAAAAGTTACTTTAAAGAATACTTTGTTCTTATATTAAAAACATGGGGTAAAGCTCTTGTACTTATTATGATTACAACAATAATTATTCAGATTATAACACATACAACGCAAGCTAATAATCAAATAGCACTTCAAAATTTATTTAATTCAAATCCAGTTTTTATAGCAATTTTAGCAATGTTCTATGCACCAATTGCAGAAGAATTAATGTTTAGAGGTGTATTTAGAAAATTTATCAAAAATAAAAAACTATTTGTAATAGTAAGTGGAGTAGTATTTGGTCTTATGCATGTTATTGATGACTCTAAAACACTAGCAGAATTCTCATATGTATTTGTTTATTCAATACTTGGAATATATCTTGCTGGAATATATGCTAGAACAAATAACTTATGTACAAATATATTTATGCATTTTATGCAAAATACACTTAGTGTTATAGGTATGATATTATTAATGTTTATGTAAAAAAAAGAACTTTTCAGTTCTTTTTTTAATATAATTCTTCTTTTAAATTATCCATGTTTTCATTCATAAGTGAAATATAATCTTTATTAGTATTTTTATCCTCCATTGATATATTATTTAATGTATCAATTTCAAGAGTTTTTACATTATATGTTTTCTTAAGTTCTTTAACTGTATCAGATTCAGTTTCACCTTTTTTAATAAATATATAACTAACTGTTTTATTAGCAAGTAAAGACTTTGCAGTTGCTAAATCTTTATCAGTCATATGTTTTTCATCTATACTAGTTATTTCAAGTCCGTACTTAGATAATACTTTTAAATCATCAGAAGTAACTATTATATTTTTATTTTTAGCATTTTCTGCCATTGATTTAAATTCTGCATCTATAGTAGATAATTCTAGTTTTAAATTTTCATAATTTTCATCAATTTCTTTTTCAATAATTGTACTATTAATATATTCTTTTAATCCATTTCTAGTGTTATTTGCAATTGTAAGCATTGTAGATGGATTTATCCAAAGTTCATCCATACTATTTGTATATTCTATTTTAGCAGTTGCATCAATTATTTTTAATTTCTTGTTTTTATTAAGCATTCCAGCAATATAATCTTTTTCAGTATCAAGTCCATTATATATAATTAAATCTGATGAACTATAATCCTTAATTTGTTTTGCAGTTAATTTGTATTCATATGGATTAACATCACTAGGATAAAAACTAAGTACATTTGCATGTTCTCCATATAACTGTTTTGTAACATATTCAATAGGGTACATACTAGTATATATTGTAATATCTTCCATTGAATCTTTACTTTCACATCCACTTATAAAAACAAGTGCTAGCCCTAAACATAATAATTTAATAAATTTTTTCATTTTTCCTTCTTCCTTTTCTTTTCTTTTTCTGGTACTGGATCATATCCAAATTTTCCAAAAGGTCTACATCTAAATAATCTTCTAATAGTTAAATAACTTCCATAAAAAAAACCATATTTTATATAAGCTTCTTTTGCATAATTTGAACATGTTGGTGTAAATCTGCAAGCATTATGCATACTTAGTGGTAATTTTTGATAAATATTTATTAACATAATCATTAGATGTTTCACTTTTACCTCACCTAATATAATTTTAACATAAATTTTATTAATATAACAGAGTATATTTAAATTTAATTTAATTTATGGTAAAATGATAATGGTGATTTTATGAAAAGTATAGAAGAATATAACATAGACTTAAATAATGAGTTAATAAAAAGAGCATTTACTCATTCATCTTATGTTAATGAAACAAAAAAAGGCGAAGATTATGAAAGATTAGAATTCTTAGGAGATAAAGTATTAGACTTTTTAGTTAGTGAATATCTTTATGTCAATGAACATTTACATGAAGGTGAAATGACTAAACTTAGAGCAAATTATGTTTGTGAAAATGCCTTATATGAATATTCAAAAGAACTAGGACTTAATAATTATTTAAGACTTGGTAAAGGAGAAGAAGCATCAGGTGGAAGAGATAGAAAAGCAGTAGTTGCGGATATATTTGAAGCTTTTTTAGCAGCAACCTATCTAACATATGGTCTTGAAAAAGCAAAAGAAATTGTATATGATGTTGTTATTAAAGCAATAGAAAATAATGAAAATTATTTCTTACATGATTATAAGTCTGTTTTACAAGAAATGCTTCAAGCAGATAAACAAGGTGCAGAATATGTAGTAGTAAATGAAGAAGGACCATCACATAATAAAACGTTTACAACTGTTGTAAAAATAGATGGAGTTATTCTTGGAGAAGGAACTGCAGGAAGTAAAAAAGAATCTGAACAAGAAGCTGCTAAAGATGCGTTAAGCAAAATGGCAAAAGTAGATAAAAAAGAGGAGTGAAAGTAATGAAAAAAAGAGTAATAAGTGCAGTTGTCGCACTTGCTATTATAATTCCATTAATAGCGCTTGGGGGTATATATTTTAAGATAGGTATGGCAGTTTTATCAATACTATCAATGTATGAAATATTAAAATTAAGAAAAGAATTACCAATATTTATAAAAGTAATATCATATGTATTAATTACGCTTAGTGTGATATTTAGTGATGTATCATTATTGCCAATAATACTAATTACAATGTCTGTTTTATTAGTATTCTTTGATAAAAGTGAATATAATGTTAATGATTTTACATTTGTAACAGCATTCTTAGTATTATTAAGTACTGTATTTACATATTTTATATATATTAGAAATGAAGATGTTAATATATTAATTTATTTACTATTAATAACAATTTTAACAGATACATTTGCACTTTTTGGAGGAAAATTATTTGGTAAACATAAATTAATTGAAAAAGTATCACCTAAAAAGACAATAGAAGGTTCTATAATAGGAAGTGCTTTTGGAACAATTATTCCAAGTATTTATTACATTTATATGGTAGATCCAGGTGCAAATATACTTACTGTAATATTTATGACACTTATTTTATCAATAATTGGACAACTTGGAGATCTTGTATTTAGTAGTATAAAAAGATATTTTAATATAAAAGATTTTTCAAATATTATGCCAGGTCATGGTGGAATATTAGATAGAATTGATAGTATAACAATGGTTGTACTTGCTTATCAAATAATAATTAATATAATTTAAAGGAGAAAAAATAATGACAATAATACTATTTATATTAATTCTTGGAATAATAGTTTTTATCCATGAATTGGGACATTTTATATTTGCTAAAAAAGCAGGGGTTTATGTATATGAATTTTCTTTAGGATTTGGTCCAAAATTATTTTCATTCAAAAGAAAAAATGATGAAACAGAATATATGGTAAGATTAATACCACTTGGTGGATATGTTTCAATGGCTGGTGAAGAAGATTTAGATGAAGATAATAAAGTACCAGATGATCAAAGATTATGTAATAAATCTTGGACTAGACGATTACTTGTAATGGTTGCGGGAGTAATTAATAACTTTATATTAGGATTTGTTTTACTATTTATAATGGGATTAATATATGGTACAACTTCAACAACTAATACACTAGATAGCATTCCTGAGTCGGGAGCACTTTATAAAGCAGGTGCAAGAAATGGTGATGTTGTAACAAAAATAAATGATAAAAAAGTAAAAAATTATGATGATATACAAACATATTTAGCGCTAGTTAAAGAAGGAGACGCTATCAATATTAATATAAAAAATAAAGATGGAGTAGAAAATACATATAAAGTAAAACCAGAAAAGAATAGTGAAGATGGTAAATATTATTATGGTATATCAATAAAAGTAAAAACTGATAAAGGATTTTTACCAGCACTTAAATACGCTAAAGAAAAATTTGTTTCAATATATAAAATAATGATAATAACAATAAAAAGTTTATTTACTGGTGAACTTGGATTCGATAGTTTATCAGGTCCAGTTGGAATATATAACGTAGTAGATACAGTTAAAGGCTCACTTCAAATGATACTTTATTTAACTGCGTATTTATCAATAAATATTGGATTTATGAACTTACTTCCATTTCCAGCATTTGATGGAGGAAGAGCATTCCTTCTTATAATAGAAAAAATAAAAGGATCTAAAGTAAATCCAAAATTTGAAGCTACTATAAATAGTATAGGATTTGTATTATTAATGGCTTTAATGGTAATTATTACAATAAAAGATATAATTAAGTTATTTTAAGGTGATAGAATGGAAAAATTAAATATAGTTTATATGGGAACACCAGATTTTAGTGTTGGTCCTTTAGAAAAATTAATAGAAAAATATAATGTAGTAATGGTTGTAACTCAGCCTGATAAAGAAATAGGTAGAAAAAAAGAAATTAAATTTTCACCTGTAAAAGAATGTGCGATAAAAAATAACATAAAAGTATTTCAGCCAAGTAAAATTAGAGAAAATTATAAAGAAATATTAGATGAAAAGCCTGATATTATAATAACTTGTGCATATGGTCAAATAATTCCAAAAGATTTACTTGATTATCCAAAATATGGATGCATTAATATACATGCATCACTTTTACCTAAATTAAGAGGTGGCGCACCAATACATAAAGCAATCATAAATGGATATGAAAAAACAGGCGTAACTATAATGCATATGGATGAAAAGATGGATTCAGGTGATATTATATATCAAGAAGAAATAAAAATAGAAGATGATGATAACGCTGGAACACTTTTTGATAAATTAAGTGTTTTAGGATCAGAAATGATAATAAAAGTATTACCAAGTATAATAGATGGTACAAATAAAAGAATAAAACAAAATGAAGAAGAAGTAACATATGCATATAACATTACAAGAGAAGAAGAAAAAGTTGATTTTAATTTAAGTACTAAGGATGTATATAATAAAATTAGAGGATTATATCCTTGGCCTATAGGATATACAAGTCTTGATGGTAAGAAAGTTAAATTACATTTATCAAGAGTAGGAACAAGTAAAAAAGAAGGATCAATAGGAGAAATTATTAATATATATAATGATGCATTAGGTGTTAAAACCTTAGATGGTGAAATACTATTAACTATGATTCAATTTGAAGGAAAAAAGAAAATACTAGTAAAAGACTATTTAAATGGTGTTCATGATAAGGAAAGTCTTCTAGGTAAAAAATTTATATAAGAGATATAAAGCGACAATATTTATATATAACTTTTTTTATAATCATAATGGTGATATAAAAATGAAAGTTTATATAGATATTGTTTTTTTTACCAATTTTTTATTTGATTTTATACTTCTTTTATCAGTAAATATTATTCTTAAAAGAAATATGAAAATATATAGAATAATACTTGGAGCGCTTACAGGAACTTTAACACTATTAATGTTATTTATAAGAATGAATTCGCTAACGCTTTTTCTTTATAAATTAGTTATAAGCATCATAATGGTTCTTATAACATTTAACTATAAAACAATTAAATACACATTTAAAAATTTATATTTTCTATATATAGTAAGTATTATAATGGGGGGATTTTTATACTTTATAAATAATCAGATAAATGTAAAAAATGAAGGATTAATATTTATAACAAATAACTTTTCACTTAATTTAATTTTAGGAATTATTCTTTCTAGTATTTTTATTTATTTTTATATAAAAGAAACGAAAGATTTAAAAGAAAATTATAATAAATATCACAAATTAACTTTATATATAAATGATATTACATTAAATATTAATGCTTTTTTAGATACAGGAAATAAACTAAAAGATCCTTATAAAGGTAGACCAATCGTGCTTGTCAAAGAAGAATTAATAGATTATAAAGATATTAAATATATTCTAGTTCCGTATAATACAGTTTCAGGTGGAGGCTTACTAAAATGCATTAATATTTCTAAAATGGAAGTTGATGGAATAAAATGTAAAAAGAAGTTTTTAATTGGACTTGTACCAAGTATAAATATAGATGGTGTAGATTCAATAATAAATGAAAAGATAATGGAGGGATTATAATGATTAAATTATTAAAAATATTATTAGGCAGGTTATTTAAGAAATACAATGAGTTATTTTTTGTAGGAAGTACTGATATACTTCCAGAACCTTTATCAAAAGAAGAAGAAGAAAAATATGTTGATATGTTTCAAAATGGAGATTTAAAGGCAAGAGATAAACTTATTGAACACAATCTTAGACTTGTTGTTTATTTATCAAAAAAGTATGAAAATACTAAAGTTGAATTAGAGGATTTAGTATCAATAGGTACAATAGGTTTAATTAAGGGAATTAATACATATAAAAATGATAAAAATATAAAACTTGCGACATACGCATCTAGATGCATTGATAATGAAATACTTATGTATTTAAGAAAAAATAAAAAAAGAAAAGCAGATGTATCTTTAGATGAATCACTTTCATTTGATTCAGAAGGAAATGAACTACATTTAGAAGATATATTAGGTACTGAAAAAGATATTGTAACTAAAGATTTAGAAGAAAATGATATGAGAAAAATAATGCTTAAAGAAATAGGCAAATTAAACGAAAGAGATAAACAAATAATGGTATTAAGATATGGTCTTAATGATACAAAAGAATATACTCAAAAAGAAGTTGCGGAGTTACTTGGTATATCACAAAGTTACATATCTAGAATAGAAAAGAAAGTAATAAGTAAAATTAGTTCAATGATAAAAATATAATTCTGGTAATTTTATCCAGAATTTTTTTCTTTAAAAAATATATTAAATATTACATAAATTCATTGACAATTTTTTTAAATAATTTATAATAAGCATTGATTATTAAATTACTTGATGAGGAGGCAAAATATGATAAAGACTAAATTACCAGTTATTGTATTACGTAACCTTGTTTTGCTTCCTAATGGTGAAATAAAATTAGAACTTTCAAACGATATTGATAAAGAAATAATTATAAATTCTGTAAACAATCATGATTCATATGTAATATTAGTTTCTACTCTTAGTCTTTCAAATGAAAACATTGATATTAGTGAACTACCTAATACTGGTATAATTGGTAAAATAACAAGTTATTTTGATTTACCTAATAACCATTTAAGAATAACTATATCAGGAGTTAATAGAGCAAATATATTTAATTATGTAGATACTGGAAAAAGTAAACTTGATGCAGTTATAGGTCCCGCTATATACGAAGAAGAAAGTGTAGATGAAACAGAAGCAAATTTAAGATTATTAAAAAGAGAATTTGCAGGATATATATCAATTACACAGTCTATATCTAACAGCATAATAATAAAGATGAATGAAGAAGTATCACTTGATAAGTTAACAGATATAGTTGCGAATATATTACCACTTAGTTTTGAAAAAAAGAATAAATTTATATATATGACAAGTCCAATAAAAAGATCAAACGATTTGATAAAGTATATTGCTGAAGAAAAAAACATTAGTTATATAGAAAAAAAACTAGATGAAAGTGTAAAGAAAGAATTAGATAAATCACAAAAAGAGTTTATATTAAAAGAAAAGTTAAGAGCAATTAAAGAAGAACTTGGAGAAAAAGACGATAAAGATGAAGAAATAAATGAAATAAAAGCAAAAATAGATGATTTAAATGCTTCAGATTCAATTAAAGAAAAATTAAGAAAAGAATTAAAAAGATATGAATCTATGAATGCTTTATCGCCTGAAGTATCTATAGTTAAAAATTATATTGATACAGTTCTTTCATTACCATTTGGTACTTATACAAATGACTTAAAAAATATTTCAAAAATAGAAAAGTCACTTGACGAAACACATTATGGATTAAAAGATGTAAAAGAAAGAATATTAGAATATATTGCAGTAAAAGAACTTACTAATGATATTAAAAGCCCAATAATTTGTTTAGTTGGTCCACCAGGTGTTGGTAAAACAACATTAGCTTATTCTATTGCAAAAGCGTTAAATAGAAATTTTGTTAAAATATCTGTAGGTGGAATTAACGATGAAGCAGAAATAATAGGCCATAGAAGAACATATATAGGTGCTAAACCTGGTAGAATTATAGATGGAATGATAAAAGCAAAATCATCAAATCCAGTATTTTTAATAGATGAAATAGATAAAATGACAAAAGGAATAAATGGTGACCCTGAATCATGTTTATTAGAAGTTTTAGACCCAGAACAAAATAATACATTCTATGATAATTACATAGATGAAGTATTTGATTTATCTAAAGTTATGTTTATTTTAACAGCAAATACAGCATCAGATATTCCATATGCTTTAAAAGATAGATTAGAAATAATAAATTTATCAAGTTATACAATATTTGAAAAACTAGATATCGTTAAAAACTATATGTTCTCTAAACTATTAAAAGAACATGGACTTACAAGAAGTAATATTATAATAGATGATGATACTATTAACTTTATAATAAAGTACTATACTAAAGAAGCAGGTGTAAGAGAGCTTCAAAGAGTTTTATCTTCAATTATGAGAAAAATAGCAAAAGAAATAATTATGAATCCTAAGAAAAAAAGATTTACATTAAAAGAAGAAGATATAATAAGATTACTTGGAAATGTAAAATATTCTGAAATTGATAATAATACTTATAATAATAGCGGAATAGTAAATGGACTTGCATATACAGCCTTTGGTGGTTCAATACTTCCAATAGAAGTATCACACTATAAAGGTAAAGGCGGAGTAAATATGACAGGATCACTTGGTAATGTTATGATTGAAAGTGCTAAAATAGCAATAGGTTATGTTAAAACAAATTATAAAGAATTTGGTCTTGATATAAAACAATTAAACGAAGATGATATTCATATAAATTGTGTACATGCAGCAATTCCAAAAGATGGACCATCTGCGGGTGTAACACTAGTAAGTGCAATAATAAGTTCATTTCTAAATAAAAAGGTAGATAATAAAATAGGTATGACAGGTGAAATAACATTAAATGGTAATATACTTGCTATTGGTGGACTTAGAGAAAAATCAATCGCAGCTTATAACGCTGGAATAAGAAAATTATTTATTCCAAAAGAAAACGAGAGAGATATATCAGAAATACCAATTGAAATAGCGTCATCCTTTGAAATAATTTTCGTTGATAATTATATGGAAATATTTAATAATTTATTTAAATAAAAGTTCTATTTTAGGACTTTTTTTAATATTATTAATTAGAAGTGAGGGATAAAATGAAAAAGATAGTACCATTTACTAAAGATATTAAATTTAATACAAAAATTTATGAAATAACTAGTATTTCACTTGAACATAATTTAACTATAGAAGAAAATAATTTAGTTTCAGGAGAATTTATTATTAGTGGTGAATATAAAATAACAGATTCATCTATTAATTCTGAACCATTTATATATGGTCTTCCTTTTGATATAACTTTAGATACAAAATATGATATGGATAGAATTAAAATAGATATAGATGATTTTAAATTTGAAATCGTAAATGAAGAAATATTAAGAGTAAATATAGATGTTTTAATAGAAGGAATAGAACTTGTTGAAATAGAAGAAGAAAAAGAAATAAGTGAAGAAATTAAACCAGATCTTGTAATTGATTCTAGAAGTAATAGTGAAGAAGAAATAGAAAAAGAAGAAGTAAAAGATGAAATTAAACAAGAAGAAAAAATAGATAATGATGAAGAAGAAATAGATAGATTTAATATTTTTGAAAATATGCTTAAAAAGGAGGATACTACTATGAATAATGATTCATCTGATTTATTTTTACAAAAGGATGAAAATATAGTAAAAGTAAATAAAAGTGAAGATTTTATTGATAATGAAATGAATTCAATATTTAATAACTTTAGTGAAAAAGATGAAAAATTTGTTAGTTATTATGTTCATATTGTAAGAGAAAATGATAATATTGATACTATATGTTTAAAATATGGTGTAAGTGTTGAAAAAATAAAAGAATATAATAATATAGATCAAATTGCCCTTGGAAGTAAAATAATAATTCCATATATAGTTAATGAAGCTATTTAAGAAAATATTAGATAAGAACGACCTAAAGGTAGATAAATATACTATGAAAGGTAAAACTATGATAGTAAATACTCCTTTAGGTCAATTTGCTTTAAAAAAGGGTAATTTAGATAATATATATAAATATCTATTATCTAGAAATTTTGAATATTTTCCAAAAGTTATAGATAGTAATGAAGATAGTACTATATACGAATTTGTAGATGATGTAAAATATGATAATGAACAAAGAGCATTTGATTTAATTCATACTATTGCGCTTCTTCATAGCAAAACAACATATTACAAAGATGTTGATATTGATGAATATAAAAAAATATTTGAAGAAACAATGGAAAAGATAAATTATATTTATAATTACTATATGGATGTTATTAATATAATAGAATCCAAAATATATATGAGTCCATCAGAATATTTAATTGCAAGAAATATTTCTAAAATATTTTCTTGTATATATTTTTGTAAAAATGAATTAGAACAATGGTATGAAATTGTAAAAAATGAAAAAAGAAAAAGAGTTGTTACTCTTCATAATAATTTAAAACTTGATAATATTATAAGAAATAAAAGTGTATACTTAATAGGTTGGGAATATAGTAAAATAGATAGTCCAATATATGATTTTATTAATTTTTATAACAATTATGCATTATATTTTGATTTTAGAAGTTTACTTAACGAATATGAAAGAATATTCCCATTTAAAGAAGAAGAAAAGAAATTATTAAGTGTGTTAATTTCAATACCAAGTAAAATACCAAATACAGAAAAAGAATATAATAAAGTTAAAAATGTTAGACAATTACTTGATAAAATTTATAAAACAGAAATGCTTTTAACACCTAAAGAAAAAGAAGAAACTAAAAGTACACAAAAGTAAAAATACAATTAAAAGTAAAACAGCATTAAGAGGTGTAGTTATAAATAATAAAATGATTATTTGGTATGTTAATATTATTAAACAAGAGGTGGCTAATAGGAAAAATATTAGTCTTTTTGTACTTAAAAATAGACCTTGTAAAAAATTCATCATATAAATCACTCCTAGTAATATAATATTCGTATGTCAAGAAAATGTAATAATAAAAACAAGTAAGCAAGTAAATATAAAAAATATGATATAATTCTTATAGTAGGTGGTAATATGAAAAAGAAAGTATTATGTTTTTTATTTTTAATTATGTTTTTATTTCCAATAAATGTAGATGCAAATGAAAAAAAAGAAGTAAAGTTTTCATCTTGTATAGATGGAGATACAGCAAGATTTATAATGGATAAGAAAGAAATAAAGGTAAGGTTTTTAGCAATTGATACACCAGAAACAAATCATCCTAAAAAAGGTGAGGAGCCATATGGAAGAGAAGCAAAAGAATATACATGTGATAAGATAACAAATGCACAAAAGATAGAACTAGAATTTGATGATGGTAGTGATGAAAAAGATAAATATAATAGATATTTAGCTTGGGTTTATACAGATGGATCATTACTTCAAAGTGAACTTGTAGAAAAAGGATTTGCAAAGGTCGCATATGTATATGGAAATTATGAATATACAGATGAATTAAAAGAAAAAGAAGAAAAAGCAAAAGATGAAAAAGTTGGTATGTATTCAGAAGTAGATAATTCTTACTATACAACTCATAAGGAAGAATTAAGTAAGAATGAAAATAAAAAGAATGAAAAAGAAAGTGATAATTCTAAAAGCGAATTAGAAGAAAAAATATATAATAAAATTATGGCATCAATAGAAAAATTTGTTAATAAATTATTAAATGAAATATTTTAAAATAAAGTTATAATTTTGTTTAATTATTTGTAATAATTTGGTATAATATCACTTAGTGGGTGAAACGTATGAAAGAATTAATAGAGGAGTTAAAATTAAATAGAGTAGCGTATTTACTTGAAATAATGGAAAAGAAGGATTTTGATTCAAAAATAAATGCTCTAAAAAAATTAGAAAAGATGAAAATAACACCTAATATAGGTTTATTTTTGATACAAAATTCTACTAAAAATTATGGAGTAAATGATAATAATGGTGGACTTAATGCATCAATATTATCACTATGTTTTAAAAATTATTATGATGTATATACTGATGCAATAGAAAAAGTTTATAAAAATTTATTACCAAACGTACAAAACAAAGTAGTATATTTACTTACTACAGTAGATTCAGAAAGTGCATTAAAATTATATGTTGATTTAGTATTAAAAAATTATAAAAATAGTGATTTCATTCCAATAAGTAATTTATTTGAAAGACCATATTTATATGACTACTTATTTCCGAAGCTATATAAAGCTTTGAAATTTAAAAATGCTAAAAATAATATTTTGATTTTATTAAATGATTATTTAGCCGCAGGAATAGTACCTGTTGAAGACTTAAAAAAGAATAAAAAAATCATTTGTGATGCATTAATGAGAGTATTTAATATTGCACTTAAAACAAACTTTAAAAATACATTTGATGCATTAAATGATGAAGAATATATTAATCTTAGATTTTTCTTGGAAATATGTATAAATATTGAATCATTTGTAAGTAATAAAGAAACAAGTGAAGCACTAGAAAAATTATTAAATAAAAAAGATAATCAGCTAAAACTATTTATAATTGATAATTATTATAAGAAAAATAAAGAAGTAAAAAAATCAACAATTGAACAAATATCTAAAGATAAATATAGTAGATATGCATTATATGAAATGCTTTCTATATATGATAAAGTAGATATAATGAAAGATAAATATAAAGAAGCATCTACAATTGCTGAATCTGATTTTTCGATAAACTTTGGTATTTATTGTAATTATAAAGATGATCCTAAAAATATTAAATATATTGATAAAATAAACGTTAATGGTTTTGATTATTATGTATTTAAATTTTCATTAACATATACTTATAATAGTAGTTCAGAATTTTTAACTAATTACATATTTAATATGGTTGGAATGGAAAAATATAATGGAAAAGAAATAACAAGTGAATTTATAGGTATAAGTGGTGGATATGATCCAAATAGTAAATTACATATTGTATCAAAAAAATTAAATAAATTTTTGTTTACAAAAATAAATGATAAGGATGATATTGTTCTTGTAGCGCAAAAACTTATTTTTGATGAAACTAAAGCAGTTGAAACTAAAAAAACAAAGATAAAAAATAAAATATCAAGAAAATTGAATAAATTAAAAGAAAAAGAAAAACAAATTGAAGAAGCAAAAAAAGTAAAAATAAAAAAAGTTGAAGTAAAAGAAGAACCTATTAAAGAAGAAATAAAAGAAAAAAACGAAGAAATATCTCAAGTAAAAGAAATTACTAAAGAATCAAGTAAAATAAGTAATTTATTCACACATTTATTACTTAGTTTATTTGCTATATTTATAATAATGCTTATTTCATGTATGTTTTTTGTAACTAATTTTTCAGGAATAGGAAATATTCAAAATCAAGATTCTGTTTCAGTAAAGGCAGTTAAATTAAATAAAGATTATAAGTATACATTAATAGATGGTAAAGAAATATTTAATAAGCCAGAAAGTGAATATTATGTATTACTTTATAAAAAAGATGGAGATAAAAGTAAATATTATACATATATTAATGAGTATGCTAAATATGATAAAAAGTTTTATTTTGTTGATTTAAATGATAAAAAGAATAAATTTTTATTTGAAAAAAATGATTTAAACTTTACTGTAAATGGTGATAGATTGTTAAAAGTAAAAGATAAAGAATATGATTACTTTGTAAATGGTAAAAACAATATATTAAAAGAAATGAAAAATGATATTAATTCTTTGTCTAAAAATCAAAGTACAAAAAAATAATATTTACAATAAATTATAAAAATAGTATAATACATATAGACTTGTTGATAAGAGGAGTAAAATAATATAATTTTTTTAGAGAGTTAGTGTTTGGTGAAAACTAACAAATTATTTATTTGAAGGTTGCTTATCTTATAAGAGTAAAATCGCATATCTGCGTTAAAGATTAAGTGCATAGAAATATCTATGAAGTAAGGTGGTACCGCGTTTAATCGTCCTTACATCATAGATATTTTTCTTTTTGGAGGTAAAAGTGGTTGAGGAATTTGAAAAATATGTAAATAATTATGATTTAACTAAAGAAAAGATTATTCTTAAAAAAAATCATTCAATTAGAGTTATGAATTTATGCATAAAGTATGCAAAAAAACTAGGATTTAATGATGAAGATATATCTTTGGCAAAAGTAATTGGTTTACTACATGATATAGGAAGATTTGAACAATTAAAAGAGTTTAATTCATTTGATGATTCTAATATTGATCACGCTGATTTGGGAGTAAAAATATTATTTGAAGAAGGATTAATGAAAAACTTTTGGAGTAATAAAGAAGATTATGAATTAATTGAGTTTGCGATAAAAAATCATAATAAAATGAAAATAGAGGAAACAACTAATGAAAGATATTTAAAGTTTGCTAAATTAATTCGTGATATAGATAAAATGGATATTATATATTTACTTGGATACTTGTCAGAATTAGATACTAAACCTAGTAATGATTTAATTAATCCTAAAATAATAAATTCAATAAAAAATCATGAATTATCAAATTATAAAGATATAAAAAACATAAATGATAGTATTGCATTAAAATTTGCATATACATATGATATAAACTATGATGAATGTTTAGAAGAATTTAAACAAAATTTATATTATTTCTATAAACAAATAAATTTTGATGAAAGATTCAAAGAAATATTTGAAACAGTAAATAAATATATAGATGAAAGGATAGATAAATATGTTAGAAATTAAATATGATCATAAAAAAGTAGAAGAAGGAAAATATGAATATTGGCTTAATAATAATTACTTTATGTCAGGAGATAAAACAAAAACACCATTTTCAATGGTACTTCCACCACCTAATATAACAGGTAAATTACATATTGGACATGCACAAGATGTATCAATTCAAGATATAATATGTAGATATAAAAGAATGGATGGATATGATGTACTATGGCTTCCAGGTATGGATCATGCTGCAATTGCAACAGAAGCAAAAGTAGTTGCTAAATTAAAAAAAGAAGGAATAAATAAATACGAATTAGGTAGAGAAAACTTCTTAAAAGAAGCATGGAAATGGAAAGATGAATATGCTGATAATATAAGAAAACAATGGTCTAAAATGGGTATTAGTTTAGATTATTCAAAAGAAAGATTTACTCTTGATGAAGTATCACAAAAAGCAGTTAATTATGCATTTATAAAAATGTATAATGATGGACTTATTTATAGAGGTAAAAAAATAATTAACTGGGATCCAGAAGCAAGAACAGCACTTTCTAATGAAGAAGTTATATATAAAGATGTAGAAGGAGCATTCTATCATTTAAAGTACTATATTGATGGAACAAATGATTATCTTGATGTAGCAACTACAAGACCAGAAACATTGTTTGGTGATACAGCTGTTGCAGTTAATCCAAAAGATGAAAGATATAATAAATTAATAGGTAAAAATGTTATTTTACCTATAGTTGGTAAATTAATACCTATTATAGGCGATGAACATGCTGATATGGAAAAAGGTACAGGTGTAGTTAAAATTACTCCTGCACATGATCCAAATGACTTTGAAGTAGGTAATAGACATAACCTAGAGAGAATAGTTGTTATGGATGAAACTGCTCATATGAATGAAAATGCATTAAATTATAAAGGGCTTGATAGATTTGAAGCAAGAGAAAAATTAATAGAAGAATTAAAAGAAAAAGATTTACTTATTAATATTGAAAAAATAACTCATAGTGTTGGACATTCTGAAAGAACAGGTGTAATGGTAGAACCTTATTTATCAGAACAATGGTTTGTTAAGATGAGTGATTTAGCACATAATTTATTAGAAAATCAAAAAACAGATAATAAAGTTAACTTTTATCCAGCAAGATGCGAAAAAGTACTTGAAAATTGGATGAATGATTGTCATGACTGGTGTATATCAAGACAATTATGGTGGGGTATTAGAGTACCAGCATGGTATAAAGATAATGAAGTTAAAGTACAAGTTGAATCACCAGGTGAAGGATGGATTCAAGATGAGGATGTACTTGATACTTGGTTTAGTAGTGCACTATGGCCATTTAGTACATTAGGATGGCCAGATAATACAGATTTATTTAATAGATATTATCCAACAAATGCACTTGTAACAGGTTATGATATTATATTCTTCTGGGTATCTAGAATGATGTTCCAATCACTAGAATTTACTAAAGAAGTTCCATTTAAAGATTGTATAATACATGGACTTATCCGTGATAAAGATGGAAGAAAAATGAGTAAAAGTTTAGGTAATGGTATAGATCCTATGGATATGATAGAAGAATATGGATGCGATGCACTTAGATATTTCTTAACAACTAATTCAGCACCAGGTCAAGATTTAAGATTTGATGAAGAAAAAATGAAATCTACTTGGAATTTTATAAATAAAATATGGAATGCATCAAGATTTACATTAATGAATATAGAGAATGTAAAAGAATATGATTTTTCTGCACTTACATTTAGTGATAAATGGATATTAACAAGACTTAATAAAACAATAAGCGAAGTTAGAAAAAATATGGATAAATACGAATTCCAAAATGTAGGAACAGAACTATATAACTTTATTTGGGATGATTTCTGTGATGGATATATAGAATTTTCTAAATTTAATATGGACAATTCATCAACAAAAAGTACACTTTTATATGTATTAACAAATATCTTAAAATTACTTCATCCATTTATGCCTTTTGTAACTGAAGAAATATATAGTATGCTTCCAGTAAAAGAAACAGAAAGTATTATGATTAGTTCTTATCCAAAAGTAAATGAAGAATTAAACTTTGATGATACTATAAAATTAATGGAAGAAATAAGAAACTTTATTACAAAATCAAGAATTACAAAGAAAGAAAATAATATTCCAAAAGAATTTAAATATAGTTTAGAATGTAATAATTTAAATGCTGAAAAAATTATTAAAAATATGCTTAAATTAAATAATGAAGTACAAGATAGTGAATATAGTAAAGCAACAATAGAGTCAAATACAAATGAATTAAATGTTAAATTAACTTATTATTATGAAGTATCTGAAGAAGAAAATAAAAAACAAAAAGATGCTTTAGAAAAAGAAAAAATGACTTTAGAAAGTAATATTGCAAGAAGAGAAAAATTACTATCTAATTCAGGATATATTAATAATGCTCCAAAGAATTTAGTTGAAGAAGAAAAAATAAAATTAGAAAATGAAAAGAAAGAACTTGCAATTATACTTGAAAAATTACAATAATTATGGAGGCTTAAAATGAAAATAGAGGGTTTATATACTGGTACAATATTAAAGTGCACATATATAAATGATACGTTAAAAGATGATATAGATGAATCTTACGGATTTTTTAGATATAATTATGAAATGTATAAAGAAAATGTACTTTTAGCAAAAATAGAAAACGGAGGATATGTTAAATTTGATAAATTGAATTCAATAATTAATAGAATAAAAATTGGTAAAGATATTCATAAAAATGGATGGTGTGAAGGATTTATGATGTCAACATGCCCAGGAAATGTTGGAGACTATTTTATTGATGCTAATTCACTTGAATCATATAAAAATGATGGTGTAACTGTTAAAAGATATAGAATGAAGAATAATTAAAATTGGTAAAAATATGAAAAAAAGGCTTAGAATAAGATTTATTCTGAGTCTTTTTATGCTATAATTATGGAGAGGAGATTAATTATGACAAAAGAAGATGCTAAAAAAATTATTTTAGGTACCGGCAGTTATAAAGATGTTAAATGTGGTAATACAGTGTCAGTAACAGGTGATGGAGGTAACGCATGGAACTACTTTGGGCCAGCATATAAAAAACTTGCTCTAAAACTTGTAACATATGTTCCTTATTCAGAAAAGTATAAAAAATTATTAGAACTAAAAAAAGATTTATTAATGAAACAAGAATATATTAATTATAGAAAAGAAATAGAAGATGAATATATTAAAAGTTATTATGATATTAGATTAAAAGATTTGGATGTCGATGCATTACTAATGACATTAAAAAATAAGTTCGGTGAAAATATAATTCTTCTTTGTCATGAACCTGTTAATGAATTTTGTCATAGAAGATTAATTGCGGATTATATTGAACTTAAAACAGGAATATATATTCCAGAAGTATCTGTTTCAAATGATGGAACTATTAAAAAATTAGAGCCAATAAGATATAAGAATAGACTTCAAAAATTAGATAAGTCCTTATAATAAAAGAATATTATCAAAAATATAACATAAAATATTATAGGAGGATAATTTATGAACGAAGAACTATACGAAAATATTAAAGAAATTTTAATAAAAGGTCTAAAAGAACAAGCAGATATAGAGGTTATTAATATAGATTTTGATAACGTAGAAATTATAGTACATAAAATAGATGGAAAAGTAATAGAAGATAATGGATTTAGTATATCATTTCAAAAACAAAATGGAAGTTTTACAGTTATAACTAAGGATGATTTAGATGAAAATGTAAAACAACAAATTGTTGGTATTATAGATAATTTTACCCAGAAAGAAGAATTTGCATCATATAACTTTAGTGATATGATGAATTTTAATATTAATCATTATGTTTATGACGATTCAAAAATAGATTTTAATAAAAATATTTTAAATGAATTTAAAAAGTTAAATCAAATAGTTAATTTAAAAATAAATGAACTAAAAAAGAATGATGGATTATTACCTAAATAATAGTCTTATATAATCAAGGATAAAAGTCCTTGATTTTTTAATTTTAATAGATGAAATTCTTTTAATTTATAACTTATAATAAAAAAATAATATATTCATGATATAATAAATATAAATCAAGGGAGTTTTAATATGAAGAAGGAAGAAACTAAAAATGTAAATAAGGATTTTGATAAATCTTTTGTAGTAATAAATAATCTAATAGATAAAGAATTTAAAGAATGTAAAAGTTATAATGATTCAATAGAAAATCTTAAAACAATAGAAAAAATATTTAAAAAACTTAATTACATACCTAATCCAGATATAACAATAAAATTAATTGATGAAAATTTATTGTTATCAGAAACAATAAAAATAATAGTGAATAATGATTTAGATATTATAACAAAAGGCGAAATTAATAAGATATTTGATAATGATACAATTATTTTAATTATTGAATCCTATTGTATGATGAATAATATTAAAATTCAAGAATATGAAGAAGATAATAAAGAATTTGAAGAGAATATTATAAATTATGAAGGAGAAAACATAGATATTGTTAAATTATATTTAAACGAAATTAGTAGAAGGAAATTATTAACTTTAGATGAAGAAATTAAATTAACAAAAAGGATAAAAGATGGAGATGAAGAGGCAAAAAAAATATTTATTGAGAGTAATTTACGTTTAGTTGTATCCGTTGCTAGGAAACATTTAAATCAAGGTTTATCATTTTTAGATTTAATACAAGAAGGTAATATAGGACTTATGAAAGCAGTAGATAAATTTGATTCATCTAAAGGATATAGATTTTCAACATATGCTACATGGTGGATTCGCCAAGGAATAACAAGAGCAATTTCTAATAAAAGTCGAAATGTTAGAATTCCAGTTTATCTACATAGAAGGATTAATAAATTTAATAAAGTAGCAAAAGAACTTGAAATGAAATATGGTAGAGAAGCAAAAATAGAGGAAATTGCAAATGAACTTAAAATTTCAGTAAAATATGCCCAAGAAATATATCAATATAAAAATGATTCTATAAGTATTAATTTATTAGTTGGAGATGATAAAGATAACGAATTGGGTAATATTATTTCTTCTAAAAATATAGGACCAGATGAACAAGCTATGACAGATTTAATGAAGTTTCAGGTAAAACAATTGTTAGAAAAATGTAATCTTAAACCAATTGAAAAAGAAGTTATATTGTTGAGATTTGGTTTTAATAATACTCCAATGACCTTAGGAGAAATCGGGAATATTTATAATATTTCCAGACAAAGAGTAAATCAAATTGAAGCATCAGCACTAATGAAATTAAGAAAATATAAAAATATAACAGACTTTGCAGGATATATGGAAAACCCTAAAGAAGCAATTAATAATATTGAAATTTATAGAAAAGAGTATAGAAATTCAGGAAAAATTACAAAATCATTTTTAAAAGATGTTAGAAGAGAAAAGGAAGATGATAATATGGTAAAAACAATATATGAATATTTCAAAAACTATTCAAAAAAAGAAGTGGATAAAGTTTTATCAACTTTATCTGATGAATCATTAGAATTAATAAGAATTAGATATGGAGATGATTTAACAGTTCCAGTAAATAATAAACTTACAGAAGAGCAAAGAAAAAAATTCTATGGTAGTGTAATGGCGCAAATAAAAAGATTATTAGAAAATCCAGATATAAAAAGAAGAAAAGTACAAAAAAATGAAATAGAAGAGAAAAAAATTGAATCAACTTCTAATGCAAAAAATATTCAAACTAAAAACAATTTGGTTGAAACTAATGAAGAACATACTAGTAAAATTACAAAAGATGATTATATAAATATGATTAAATTATTTAAAACATCAAATTTCAAACAAATGATGAGTAATTTAGGATCAAAAGAATCAATTATAATTTCTTTAAGAATGGGTTATATTGATGGAAAGTATTTTTCAGTCGATGCAATAGCAGAGTTTTTAGATATTGAAAGAGATGAAGTTTCTAAAATAATAAAAGAGGTATTACTAAATTATAAAGAATCAGTAATAAAATCAATTGATCACGCAATTGAAGTTGCATCTGATGAACAAAATGTTTTAAAAAAAGAAAAAGATATAAAAGAAAAAAAGTATAGAAAAATTTAAAAATAAAAAAAGAATGATTTTAATAAAACTTAGATTAAATGTTTCTAAGTTTTTTATTGATTCTTTTATTTTTTATAAAAATAGTGTATAATTTAATTGAATAGAAGGTGAATAAAGTGAAATATTGTACAAACTGTGGAAATGAATTAAAAGAAAATAGTAATTTCTGCACAAATTGTGGTAAACCAACAAAAAAAGAATTAGAAAAAATTAAAAAGATTGAAAAAGAGAAGAAAGAACAAGCCAATGAAAAATTATTATTATGGTTAGGTACATTTCTAGTAATTATATCAAGTATTATTTTTGCATTTACAAATTGGGAAAATATGAATGATATATTTAAAGTTATATTTTTAAGTATCGAAGCATTAATATTTTTCGCATCATCCTTTGCATTTAAAAAACTTAAAAATGATGGTGCACATAAAACAATGTGGTTTCTTGGAACTATATTTATAATAGTAATATTAAATTTTATAGGAGAAAAGGAATTACTTGGTAATTATTTATCATATAAGGGTAGTGGAATATATGTATATTTAGCATTATCTAGTACATTATGTGCATTAATCTATTATTTAAGTAGTAAATTTATGAAATCCAAAATATTCTTATTTTTTGGACATGTATTTTCATATTTAATGGTTATATCATTATTATATTTATTTAAGATGGATAAAATATATAGTGAAAGCTTAATATTACCAGTATTATGTTTAATTAATTTAGTGATAATAATCATAAATATTTTTGTAAAAAATAAACAATTAAGAACATTTATGTCAATAATATCTTTAATATTTGTTCCTATTACATTAACTTATTCTGATATTTATTCAGATTTAGTTATAAATTCTATAATACCATTTGTATTTGAATTAATATCACTTTTTATAATTATTAAAACAGAAAAAAATAATCCATTAAATTATATATTTGTAATTTTGATTTACATATTAACTTTAAGCTTAGTACCAGACATAATTAATCTATTTACAAGTAGTATTAGTATAGAATTATTTATTACAATTTTATCACTTGCTTTATTATATTTTATACTTACAATTATTAGTGATAAAAGTATTTCAGTAATGTCTTATATTCTTACAATGATTTTATCTTACCTTAATATTTTTTGCTATAGTATAAGACCTGAAGTTGCGATTATAATGACTTCAATTATAGGAGCAATTCAAATATTTACTATTAAATTTAATGATGAAAAAATTAAAAAAACAATATCAGAATTATTACTTCCAATAACAATGTTTATATTAATATATAATATATTTGAAGTATTTATAGATGCAAAACTAGAACTAATTTTATTAGTTGCAAGCATACTTTGTTTCTTAATTAATACATTTATAAATAAAAATGAAAAAGAAACTGTTATAAATAGTATATTTGAAGCATTTGCATTTATATTCTTAAGTGTATCAAGTATTGTAATTATTTTTAATGGAAACTCATTAACTGCATTTTTATTAAATGAACTATTATGGATATATTATTTCATATATGTATTAATTAATAAAAATATTAAATCAGAAAATATAGTAATGCTTACTCTTACAATTTGTAATTTATTCTTGTGTTCTATAAGATTAAACATTAAATTATATTATGTATTACTTTTTGTAACGGGTATAATATCGTTAATCTATATGTTCTCTGATAAAATAAAAATAACATTTAAAAGTGTTTTAAAATATATATTATTTTCTATGCTTATAATTCTTACATTATTTGATATTAAAAATTATAGTATGTACGCAGTAATTGCAAATGTTCTTATATATTCATTAGTATTTTATATGTACAATAAAGAAGGAAAATTAAGATTCATATTTAAATATATATATACATTACTTGGATTTATATTAATTTATAAACTATTTAATTGTTATATAGAAAAAATAGTAATTGCGAATATATTTACATTAGTGTCATACATTATAATTATAATTTCTATGTATTTACTTGAAATAGATACAGATAGAAAAATAACTTGTTATACACCAGTTATAATACTTCCATATATCAATTTAGTACAAAATGTTGATATATTTGAAAGTATTCAAACAGAGTTAATACTTTCAATACTAATTATATTTACATTTATTATATGTGATTATGTTATAAAACTAAGTAAAAAATCAGATAAAGAAGTATTAGAATTAACTATTTTAGCAATGATATTTATATATTCTTTAACTGAAGCATTAACATTTAGTTTAATAATTTCTATTGTAACTTTAATATATGGACTTGTAAAAAAATCAAATCCACTTATAGTATTTGGAATAATAACTTTTGTAATATCAATGATTGTAAATTTATTTAGAATATTTGATAATCTTGCTTTAGTATTTATTATACTAGGATTTGGTATTGCACTTATATCATATGTATTCTATAAAGAAACTAAGAAGAATAAAAATTAATTCTTCTTTTTTTCATTGTATAATAGGTTAATTTTTGGTATAATTTAATTGATTTTAGGAAGTGACTAAATATGAAATTAAAAAATAGTTTCTTTTACACTATCAGAGAAAACATTAAAGATGAAGATAGTGTAAGTGGTAATTTATTAGTAAGATCTGGAATGATTAAAAAAACATCATCAGGTATTTACATGTATTTACCACTTGGGCTTAAAGTACTTAACAATATTGAAAAAATAGTTAGAGAAGAAATGAATAAAATAAATGCTGAAGAAGTGCTTATGCCTTCATTAATTAGTGAAGATGTATATGCTGAATCAAATAGATTATCATTATTTGGTGACGCTATGTTTAAGCTTAAAGATAGATATGATAAAAATTATGTATTGGGTCCAACACATGAAGAATTGTTTACAATAGCGGCTAAAAATAAAGTACAATCATTTAAAGATTTACCATTTAGTATTTATCAAATTCAAAATAAATTTAGGGATGAAGCAAGACCGAGATATGGTCTTATTAGAGTAAGAGAATTTTTAATGAAAGATGCATATTCTTTTGATAAAGATGAGGATGGATTAAATATATCATATTCAAATATGTATAATGCATATAAAAAGATATTTACAAGAATAGGAATTAATTATAGAGTTGTAAAAGCAAGTACAGGTTCAATGGGAGGAATATTATCTGAAGAGTTCCAAGCATTATCTGATATTGGTGAAGATACACTTGTTTTCTGTGATAATTGTGATTTTTCATCAAATTTAGAAATATGTGAGTCAATAACAAAAGAAAAAGAATCATCAGAGAAAAAATTAGAAAAGGATTTAATAGAAACTGGTGACGCTAAAACTATAGAAGAAGTAAGCGAATACTTAAATGAAGCACCATTTAAACTTGTAAAAACACTAATATATAAAATAGATAATAAATTTTATGCTTTAGTATTAAAAGGTGATGCATTTGTTAATGAAGATAAAGTATTAAACTTACTAAATGCTAAAGAAATGCATTTGGCAGACCCAAAAGAAGTAAAAAAACTTGCTAGATGTGAAATAGGTAATATTGGTCCAATAGGACTTGGAATACCTATAATAGTTGATAATGAAGTAATGATGATGGTTAATTTTATAGTAGGAGCAAATAAAAAAGGATATCACTATAAAAATGTTAATATAGAAGACTTTAATCACGATTATGTTTCTGATATTAGAAATGTAAAAGAAGGAGATATGTGCCCTAATTGTGGTAATCCATTAAAATTTAAAAAAGGTATTGAAATAGGGAATACATTTAAACTTGGAACTAAGTATTCTGAATGTTTAAATCTTAATTTTAAAGATAAAGATAATACATTAAAACCTGTAGTTATGGGTTGTTATGGCATAGGAATATGTAGATGTATGTCTGCAGTTGTTGAACAAAAAAATGATGAAAAAGGTATAATATGGCCTATGAGTATCGCACCATATAAAGTGGCAATAATAATTGTAAATATGGAAAATGAAAAACAAGTAGAAGCTGGTAACCATTTATATCAAACATTTAAAAAATCAAATATAGATGTTTTACTAGATGATAGAAAAGAAAGAGCGGGAGTTAAATTTAATGATATGGATTTAATTGGAATACCAATTAGAATCACAATCGGAAATAAAATTGATGAACATATTGTTGAACTAAAGAAAAGAGATAGCGATGAAATAAAAGAAATATCAATTTTTGACGTTCTTTATACAGTTCAAGATATTATAGACGAAGAAAGTATTTAACTTTCTTTTTTTTCGACAAAAAATTTAAAATAAATGTATTAATATATGAATGATAGGATTTAAGGGTGAGTGAAATGGATAAAAAGAAAATAGTATATTTTATAATTGCGGTAATAACAGGAATAACAATTGGAAAATATGTATATGATTCATATAATAAAACAGAAACAAAAGATGTATTTAAATATAAAAATGAAAATGTATATATGCTTCAATATGGTGTATATAGTTCAGAAGAAAATATGATAAATAATACGAAAAACTTAAAAAATTATTTTTATTTTAAAGATAATGATGGATATCATGCAATTATTGGAATAACAAAAAATGAAAATTTAAAAGAAAAAATAGTGGATTCTTATAAGATAACGGAGAATATATATATGAAGAGAGTAAATATAGATAATAGTGAATTTATCACATTACTTGATCAATATGATAACTTAATAAAAGATACAGATGATAAGACAACTATTTTTAATGCACAAAAACAAGTACTCTCTAAATATGAGGAGTTGATATTACAAAATGGATAATACTTTAATAAAAGATATTCCAATAAAAGAAAGACCAAGAGAAAGGTTTAAATTATACGGAAAGGAAAATGTATCAAATGAAGAACTATTAAGCATAATACTTAATACGGGAGTAAAAAATAAATCAGTAAAAGAATTATCAAATTCAATATTAAGTAAAATAAATGATATATCTGATTTAAAAAATATGACTTTAAATAATTTAAAAAAAATAAATGGTATTGGAGAAGCAAAAGCAATTAAAATTTTAGCGGCAATAGAACTTGGTAAAAGAGTATATTATATGAATAATACGCACAATATAAAAATGGATTCACCTGATAAAATATATGAATATATAAAAGGTGAAGTAGAAGGATTAGAACAAGAACATTTTTATGCATTATATTTAGATTCAAAAAAGAATTTAATTGATAAAAAATTACTTTTTATAGGAACATTAAATAGAAGTATAGTTCATCCAAGGGAAATATTTAAACATGCATATCTTTTAAGTGCTTCATCAATAATATGTGTCCATAATCATCCAAGTGGTGATACTATTCCATCAAAAGAAGATATGTTTCTTACTAAAAATTTAGTAGAAATAGGTAAAATGCAAGGAATCGCAGTTGTTGATCATATTATTGTTGGAAATAACTATTATAGTTTTTTTGAAAATGGTGATATTTAATTTTAGAGGTGAAATAATGAAAAAAAAGAATAAGAAGAAAGAAAAAAAGATTTTAATAATCATATTAATTATAATAATTGTATTTTTATTATTGTACTTTTTTATAAATGATAAAGAAAAAAATAACTTTTTATTTAATTCACTTAAAGATTTAACAGCGGATATAAGTAAAGTAACTGTTATAAATAATAAGGATGATTTAAATAAAGAAATAACAAAAGAAATAAATAAAGATTATCAAAATGAAATTGGAGAATTAAAGAAAACATTAAATTTAAATATAGTAAATAGTGATAAGGAATTTATTAATGCAACTGTAATAAAAAGAAGTACAAAATATTGGTATGATATACTTACTATAGATAAAGGTAAAAAAGATGGTATAAAAAAGGGAGATGCTGTAATTAATTCGGAAGGATTAATAGGAAAGGTAATAAAAGTAAATAATAAATCAAGTGATATTAAACTTATAATATCATCAACTAGAGATAATTATATATCCGCAGCATTTACCTATGAAGAAAATGTGTATTATGGAATTATAGATAAATATGATACAAATAAAAATGAACTAATTTTAAAAGATGTAATAGGTGATTTTGATAAAGATAAAGTTAAAAATATAAATGTAGTTACATCAGGACTAAGTGATTCTTTTTCATCTGGATTATTAATAGGAAAAATAAAAGAAACAAATAAAGATACATATGGACTATCATATACATTTACATTATCACCAGCTTCTAATTTTAATAATATTAATATTGTTTCAGTTATAAAAGGTGGTAAATAATGAGATATTGTATTCTTATATCATTACTTAGTTTATTTTTAGAAAATATATGTAATATATATTTATCAAACTTTAAATATTTTATTCCATTATTTACGATATTAAGTTTAATATTTGCATATCCTTTTTTAAAAAATGAAAAAAAATATTATTTACTTTATTCTTTTTTTCTAGGATTAGTTTATGATTTATTTTTTACTAATTTCTATGTATTAAACTCTATTATTTTTCTTTTATGTTCATACTTTATATACCATATATTTAAAAGATTTGATTATAATGTTATAAGTGTTATTTTAACTACAATATTTGTTATATTCTTTTATAATGCACTTTGTTTTTGTATTCTTAATTTCTTTTTATATACTAATTATTCACTTTTAGAATTTTCAGTTATTTTAAGATATTTTTTTGTTTTAAATTTAATTTATTCAACTATTATGTATTTATTTACAAAGGTCATATGGAATAAATAAAAAAAATATTCATATTATTTACTAGGGTGAATAATATGGAGAATATAAATGATGTAAAAAATCGTATTAAAAATAAAAGTATTAAAAGTATTAAGAAAAATGAAAAAGTAGTTAAACCTAATAAATTTAAATTTTTCGCATTTAAATTTTTTGTTGTATTACTATTTTTTTGTTTCGCATCACTCGCATGTACTAAAGATTTAAAATTAAAAAATATAATTTATAATAAAGTATATAATACAAATTTTTCATTTTCATATTTTAAAAATATATATAATAAATATGTTGGAAATATTATTCCTTTTCAAAATATTTTTGAAGACAAAAAAGTATTTAATGAAAAACTTAAATATAAATCTATTTCTAAATACAATAAAGGTGTCAAACTAACTCTTAGTGATAATTATGCGATTCCTATAATAAAAGGAGGAATAGTAATATTTTCAGGAGAAAAAGAGGGTCCTGGTAAAACGATAATTATTCAGCAATCAGATGGAATAGATGTATGGTATTCTAATTTAGCAAATACTACTATGAAACTATATGATTATGTAGAAGATAATGCTGTAGTAGGTGAGGCTAAAAACAATGAATTATATTTAATATTTCAAAAAGATGGTGTAGAAATTGATTCTAGTGAAGTTCTTAAACAAAATTAATATAAGTGTATATTCAATTATAATTATATTTTTAAGCCTTATTTCAGGACTTTTTAAAGAATTTGTAGTAATATCTATAATAATATTATTTCATGAATTTGGACATTTTATTTTTCTTTATAAATATAAATGGAATATAAAAGAAATTAAAATATATCCATTTGGAGGAGTATGCACTTTAGATGAAAAAATAGATAAACCTTTAAAAGAAGAATTTATAATTTCAATTATGGGACTTATATTTCAAGAATTATTATTTTTAATAATATTTATCTTAAGAAAAAATCTAATTATAGATTCATATATATATGAGTTATTTAAAAACTATAATTTAGCGATTTTTCTATTTAATTTACTTCCAATAATACCACTTGATGGATCAAAAATATTTAATGTAATAGTAAATAAAATATTTAATTTTAGAGTCTCATATATGATTAATATAATAATATCAGTATTATTTTTAAGTATATTTTTTATATATTTTAAAAGTGATACAAGTTACTACTTAATAATTATTTTCTTACTTACACAAATAATATATAATTATAAAAATAGATATATAATATTTAATAGGTTTATATTAGAAAAAAAGTTATATAAAAATGAATATAAAGATTTTAAAAAGATTAAAAACATTAAAAAAATGTCTAGAAATAAAAGACATTTAATAAAAACTAATAACTTTTATGTTACTGAAAAATCATATATGACTAATTTAAAAAAGTAGCTTATTCTACTTTTTTAGTATGGTCTACCATAATAATATGGTGGCATATATGGTCCGGGTTGATAGTAATAAACATTTGGTCTATTATATCCATATCCATTACCATAGAAAAATGGTGCGACAAGTCCTCCAGTTATACCTCCTAAAATAAATGGTCCAATAAATCCACCCGCAAATCTTTCATCATTTGAATTATAATTACTATTTCTATCCATATAAGGATAATTACTGTAATAAACTACATTACTAGGATATTTATACATATAGTCTTTTTTCATAAATCTCATCCTTTCATAGATAGTTTATGTAAATACTTAAAAAAAGTTCTAAAATTGTACAAGCATTAATATATTATAACAAAGGAGAAATATATGATGAAAGAAATGTACAATAACTATAAAAAGGACTTAAAAAATAAAAATAATATTTTACTAGTAATATCTGTAATATTTATTTTAGGATTAATATTTGGAAGTATTTATATAACTATTTTAAAAAATGGTGAAAAAACTACTATATTAAATGAAGTAGGTAATTACTTTTTATCAAATAATAAACTTAATTTTGAAGATAAAATAGATATATTTAAAAATGAATTATTATCAAATTTATTATATACAGTCTCTATGTGGCTTTTAGGTTTATCAGTTATTGGTTTACCTATAATATTTATTATGATATTTTTTAAATCATTTACTCTTGGCTTTTCAGTAAGTTCAATATTCGCTAAATATGGTTTTAAAGGAATAGTAGGAGTATTTACATATATTATTCCATCACCAATTATATTATCAATATTTTCCCTTTTTTTAGCGTCTTACAGTATAATAATATCAGTAAAAATATTAAAGGGTGCATTTACTAAACAAACTATTAATTTCAAAACATTTATGGGCAAATATTTCTTTATACTTTTAGTAAGTATATTACTTTCTATTTTGTGTGCATTATTTGATGCATTTGTAACTCCATCATTCACAAAATTATTTACTAATTTAATTAAATAATGTATAATAACTAAAGAATTATGGAAGTGATAAAGATGAAAAAAGTTATAGTTGGTGTAAGTGGTGGAGTAGATTCAGCAGTTAGTGCTTATTTACTAAAAAAAGAAGGATATTTAGTTGAAGGATTATTTATGAGAAATTGGGATAGTTCTATAAATAATGATATAAATGGTAATCCTACTTTAAATAATAATATATGTACACAAGAACAAGATTATAATGATGCGCTTGCTGTATGTAATAAACTTGGAATAAAACTTCATAGAATAGATTTTGTTAAAGAATATTGGGATTATGTATTTACATATTTTCTTGATGAATTAAAAAAAGGTAGAACACCAAATCCTGATATAATGTGTAATAAATATATTAAGTTTGATATGTTTAAAAAAGAAGCTGAAAAATTAGGCGCAGATTATATTGCAACAGGTCATTATGCAAGAATGAAAGATGGTAATTTACTTAGAGGAATAGATCAAAATAAAGATCAAACATACTTTTTATCACAAGTATCAAGAAAGCAGTTATCAAATGTATTATTTCCTGTTGGAGAATATGAGAAAAAAGATGTTAGAAAAATAGCAAAAGAAAATGATTTAGTGGTTGCGGATAAAAAGGATTCAACTGGAATATGTTTTATTGGAGAAAGAAATTTTAAAGAATTTTTAACTAATTACTTACCTAATCAAGAAGGAGATATTGTTGATATTGATACAAATGAAGTACTTGGTAAACATATGGGTCTTATGTATTATACAATAGGTCAAAGAAGAGGACTTGATATTGGTGGTAATGAAAAAAGACTATATGTTGTTGGTAAAGATTTAGAGAAAAATGTATTATATGTTTCTTTAGGTGATGATACGAAATATTTACTAACTGATGAAGCAATAATAGAAGATGTTAATTTTATTAGTGAAAAAAGACCAAAAAAATGCACTGCTAAATTTAGATATAGACAAAGTGATATAGATGTTGCTATTGAATATTTAGAAGATGGTAATTTAAGTGTTAAATATGATAATGTTAAATCTGTTACACCTGGACAAGCATGCGTACTTTATTTAGGTGAAGAATGCTTAGGTGGCGGAATTATAAAAGAAGTTAGAAAAAATGGTAAAAAACTTTGGTATTTATAGAAATTATAAGTTGGAAGAAGTGATATAATGGAAATAAGCGAAGCAAAAGAATTATCAAAAGTTAGATCTAAATTAATTATTGAATATATTAATGACATTTTATCTGATGGAAATAAATTAAAGGCTAAAATAAATTTAGGTATTCATGAAGTTGATGGCCAAGATATGTGTACCGCTGATATATATGTTCCTTACAGAGATTTTGAAAGACATTTTAATTTAGGAATTACTCCAGAATATATATCTATATTACACGAACAACTTTTAAATGATTTAATACCTTATCTTGATGATAATTTTATTGGAGTGACAAGATTTTATAGTTTGAGATCTAATAATCTTCTCTTTGATGGTGTAAGAGTAATGAATATAATGGGTAGTTCAATAATGCTAAATATGTATGGTATAGATGAAAACATTTCAAGTGAATATAATAAAAAATATGAAGAATATGTTAATAATTTACAATCAACAGACAAAATTCTAAAAAGTAATAAAAAACTTTAATATTTATAAAGTCACATATTTTATGTGATTTTTTTGAAATATATTGTCAAAATATTATATAAATGATAAAATTATGTTAACATAGGAGAGGTGGTGATAATATGGAACAAGAAAAATTTTTAAGTGAAGAAAAGTATCAAGAAACAAACAAAAAAGTTAATAATACAAGTAAGATTCTTTTAACTATTGGTATCATACTTTTAGTTGTTGGTGTAATAATTACTATTACTGGCTTTGTAAATTTTAATAAAACAAGAAATAATATGATGAATTCATTTAACAATAGTGCTTCAAATATGTTTGATTCATTTAATAATAGTATTGATAATGATGATGATGGAAGAGAATTTGTTGATTCAATGAAAGAGTCTGCAACATCCATAACTGTTAGTTCAAATAATTCATTTAATAGTGTTATGTTAATAGGATTGGGTGGCTTTATTTCGGTAGCTGGTTTTGCATTAATTATTGCAGGTGGTGGAATGACATATATAGCTCATAGAAGAGAAATAACAGCATATACTACACAACAAACAATGCCTATAAAAAAGGAAACAATTAATGATATTACACCAACAGTCGCAGATGCTGCTGGAACAATTGCTAAAAGTGTTAGTCAAGGTTTCGAAGAAGGAAAAAAAGAAACTGATGATACTCAAAACAAAGTGGATTAAAAATTCACTTTTTATTTTACTTTTACTTGACATTTCTCTGTAAAATGATAAAATAATATTATAGTAGAAGAGTAGGGAGAGATAGACAATGATGAAAAGATTAAATGAAATATTAAGTGAAATTGGAATATCAAAAGTTAAGTTAGCAAAATACTTAAATGTATCAAGACAAATGGTTTATAATTATCTTGAAATGGAAGATGTTAATTTATGGCCACTTGAAAAGAAAATGAAATTATTTAATTTATTACAAATAAAATCAGCAGATGAAATAGAAAATATAAAAATAACTAATGATTTTATTAAACACGCAAATAATTTAATAAATGATAATAACTCAGGTATAGTAGAGAAGGGGAACATATCATTTGATGGAATAAATGCTAAAGATCAAGCATTATTAAATGATATAGTATTCTTACTTAAAGAAAATTTAGAGGATGATACAACTGGACAAATGTCAAAAGTATATAGATATTTATATTACTTCTTACAAGTATTAGAAGATGTACCAGAAATAAAATATATGCTTGGATATGTTGCTAAAACAACTGGATTCGTCTCCCCTAACGAATTTATTTTTGAAGAGGATAATCAATTTGCATTTGAAAGTATATTATATTCAGCAATGGTATTATATAATAGCAAAGGCGCATCTAAAAATAAGTTATTAGAAATGCATAAGAAATTTACAAATGAAATTGAAGCAAAACATGAGGAAAAATTATCTAGAACGCAAGAATTAAATTCTGCTAAAGTACAAGCTTTAAAAGAACTTGGTTATACTGAATTAAATGAAAGTAATTATTCTGAAGTACTAGAAAAGATGGCTGAAATACAATCTAGAAAAATATAGATGTAATTTCAGATAATAATTATTATGTAAACTAGCATATTTTGAAATAAATGTGATTAATTATACATCTAATATTATATATGTAATTAATATCTCACTATTATAATGAGATATTTTTATTTAATGATTTATTATTAATTATATATTAAATTTATTTATGTATTATTTAATATTATTTTGTTAACAGATAATTAATTAATATGATTCTATAGTAAATTTATTTATAACTTAATTGTAATTAATAATGTATTATATTAAGATAATAAAATAGTTTATTTTAGATCTATATTAATAGTTATATCTACCCTTTTTTATAAAAATTTAACTAGGGGAGTTGTAACTATTTTTTAAAAGAAAAAAGCACATAAGTGCTTTATATATTATTTATTATGTGGCAGCTAAATCTGATTTTTTATCATCTTTAGGTCTTAATAATTGTAAAATCTTAGGTTTCTTACTTTTAACTTGTTCTTGTTCATCTCTATCAGTTTTTGTACTCTTTATATCCCCTATGCTACCGATTTTATTTTTTCTTTCTTTATAACTTTCTATTACGGTGATTGGTTTTTCACTACCATCTTCATCTTTTTCGTATGTATCATAGATTTTTGGATTAGTATATTCATCATAGGAATATCTTAATCTTTTATCATCAAATGAATATACTTCTCTTAATATTACGATATTGTTCCCCTTATGTATTATATTAATGTCTCCATTGAATTGTGAAGAGTCATTAATATAAACATTCTTTTTTTCTATATGAATTGTTTTGCCGTCTTTTGTTGTGATATCTAAGTAATTATCAAAGTACTTATTAATATCCATATTAGACTCTCCTTCCCCATTCACTTATCGCAAATGAGAATATTATATAATATTTACACTTATCTTGTCAAGTAAATATTAAAAAAAGTAGAAATTTAACTTTCTACCTTGAAAATTTTATTAATTTGTGATTTTAATTCGTTAAGCTCATTTATTGATGATACTTCATTATTACACTTTACACCTAAATAAACCTTAATTTTAGGCTCAGTTCCTGATGGTCTAAGCATTACCCATGAATTATCTTCAAATATATATTTTAATGCATTTGTATGTAGTTCATTTTCTTCGTTTAAGTAATCTTTTTTAGTATGTTTTTTATCAAATTTTATTGTATCATTTCTAAATGAATTCATATAATTATTTATAATATTTTTACCGTCTAATCCTGAATAAACAAATGATAAAGTTTCTTCTTTATAATATCCATATTTTTTAAATATATTTTCTATATAATCATTAAAAGTTATATCTTTACTTTTGCAGTAGCAAAGTATTTCTAAAAATGATAGCATACTTGAAAATCCATTTTTATCATTTACATTTATATTAAACATATATCCTAAACTTTCTTCAAAGCCAAATAAATAATCTTTATCTTTTAATTCATTTCTTTTATTTGCTATATTTTTGCATCCAGTTAATACTTCATAACATTTAATACCTTTTTCTTCACACATTTTACTAACAAGAGGAGTTGAAACAATACTTTTTATCATATATGAATCATTAGTTATATTTTTATTTTCAAGAATATAATTTGCGAATAAAGCACCTATTAAGTTACCATTTATTTGCTTATATTCATTATTAACTTTATACATTGCCCCTACTCTATCTGCATCTGGATCTGTTAATATAATAATATCTGAATCATTTTCTTTAGCGTATTTAATTCCAAGTTCATAATTTTTTTCATATTCTGGGTTTGGTTCAGGTGCAGTTGTAAAATTGCCATCATAAATGCATTGTTCTTTTACAATATTATAATTAAATTTATATTTATCAAGTAATTCTTTAGCAGTCTTTATTCCAACACCATGTAGTGATGAATATGTAACTTTTATATCTTTAGCATATTTATCTAATAATTCTTTATGTATAATTGCCTTTTCATTTTCTTTTACAAAAGATTCATGTACTTCATCTGGCGTAATATAAAATAATTCATTATTTTTAGGGGCATATTTAAGTGATTCAAAGTTATCTAAGCTATTTACCTCTTTTATAATTAAATCGTCTTCTGGAGGTACTATTTGGCCTCCTTTATTATTATATACTTTATATCCATTATATTCTTTTGGATTATGTGATGATGTAATAACTATACCACTTGTACAATTTAAATATTTAACTGCAAAAGAAAGTTCTGGAGTTGATGTATATTCTTTAAATAAATATGTTTTAATACCATAATAATTTAGTATTAAAGCAGCATCAAGTGCATAATCACTTGAATTATTTCTAGTGTCATATGCGATTACTACACTTGGATTATTATGATGTTTATTTAAATAATTCGCAAGTCCTACTGTTGCCTTACCTACAGTATATTTATTCATTTTATTTGATCCAAGTCCCATTAATCCTCTAATACCCGCAGTACCAAATTCTAAATCAGAAGAAAATGATTCTTCTTTTTCTTTTTCAGTCATATTTTTTAATATTTCTTTATCACTTTCACTTATTCCATTATCATTTAGCCATTTATTATATCTATCATTCATAAAAATTTCTCCCTTACTATTTAATTATACAAAAGAAAAAAATAAGTGTAAATTTTTTTAACACTTATCTTTACATTTTTTTACTTCTAGGATGTGTTTCATTATATTTTTCTTTTACATAATTATTAGATATATGAGTATATATTTGTGTTGTTTTAATATTTTCATGTCCTAAAAGTGTTTGTACACTTCTAAGATCTGCACCATGATTAATTAAATGAGTCGCAAATGAGTGTCTTATAGTATGAGGTGATAATTCTTTATTTATTCCTTTTTCTAATGCAATTTCCTTTAGTATTTTAAAGAAGCCTTGTCTTGATAAACTATTCCCGTGTGCATTTAAAAATAATAAATTAGAAGACTTATTTTTTAAAAGTGTATTTCTGTATACATTAATATAATTTTTTAAAGTAATAGTTGCTATATCATCAAGTGGTACAATTCTTTCTTTACTACCTTTACCAAAACATCTAACAGCGTTCATTTCAAAATCAATATCATTGACTTCTAAACTTAATAATTCTGATACTCTAAGACCAGATGAATACATAAGTTCAAGCATAGCCTTATTTCTATAATCTAATGCATTTTCACATTTGATATCTAAAAGTTTATTTATTTCATCTTCATTTAAAACATGCGGAACTGTTTTTGGCATTTTAAGACCAACAATATCATCACAAGGATTATCACTAATTAAACCATTTCTAGATAAATATTTAAAATAATTTCTAATAGATACTATATGTCTATTAACTGTTTTAGAATTTTTATCTTTACTAATATACATTATATAATTTGTAATATCTTTTTTTTCTATTTTTTTATATGTTTTTTTTACATATTCAAAAAAAGCAGCAAGATCTCTATAATAACCATCAACTGTATTTTTACTAAGACCTCTTTCTATTTCAACATAATTTATATATTCTATTATTTGTGCATCTATATCCATATCATTCACCATAATAATTATACAACAAATAAAAAAGATTAGTAAACTAATTCTAATCTTTTAACAAATATAACACTATATTAATAACTTCTTTTTTCATTTCATCATAATTTAAACTCTTATGTGCATGGTAAACAATTTCATGGCAAAAGTTATCTATAAGACCTATTATAATATGCACCTTTTCATTTAAATTCTTAACATTAAAATTATTATATTTAAGTGTATTTACAATTTTTTCATTCATTTTAAGTTCATTATCTTTAAAAATTTGATTTATTTCATCATCTATATGACTCATTGCGATTAATTCTTCATGAGCCTTTTTACTCATTTTATGTGTATTTATAAAACTATCAATCATGCTATTTAATATTTTTTCAAGATTATTTTTATCTATTTTAGTATTATCTAAAATATCAATCATAGGAAACATTATATTACTTGAATAGTTTTTAACTCCTTCAATAAATATATCTCTTTTGTCAGTAAAATATTGATATATAATGCCTGTTGATACACCTGCATACTTTGCTATATCAACACTATTTACATTATGGTAACCTTTTTCACACATAAGAGTAAATCCTTTTTCTAGTATTTTATTTTTCTTTTCTATTGAACTTTTTTTAATTGGATTTCTAATTTCACCCATTAATATCACCTATTTATAATTATATCACATTTTTTATTCATTTGCTTTTAAACTAGAAACCATATCTATTTTATTTACTTTCTTAGAAAGCATTCTTGATACTATAGTCGAAACCAAAATTGTACCTATAATTGCGATTAAATAAGTACTTAAATTAATGTATGCGCTAAAATCATAGTTATCTGCTATAACGCTTTTAAATATCCATGATGTCATATAATAACCAGTTGGAAGTCCAATTATTATTGATAATACTGTAATCCAGTTATTTTGCTGTACAAATATTTTTCTGATTTTCTTATCACTAAATCCTAATACTTTTAAAGTTGCAAATTGATATTGTTTTTCACTATATGAAAGTATTCCCATGTTATAAATAATTATTGCACCGAGTCCTATAGCAAATACTATAATAAGCATAATCATACTCTTCATCATTGAAAGCATTGATTCTAAGCTATTTTTAAGTTCATTTATATCTTGTACTAAACTTACATTTTTAATATCTTTAATACCTTTTAAGTCAGTATTTGTATAAAGTGAATCAGGTTTATAATCAATATCTAAACTTTCTAAATATTCTTTAGTCATTGTTAAATTTTGTACTTGTGGATCTTTTGTTAATCCTACTATTTTTGATTCATAATACTTGTTAACGCCATATATATGCCATTTAATTGTGTCACCAACTTTTAAATTCTTTTGATCTGCTAATTTTCTTGTAACATAAACACCATTATTTTTATTAACTTTAATAAATTTACCATTTTCATTTTGGAATCTTACTAAGTTTCCAGCATTAGTTACAAATATTGTATTTGCTTCTCTTTCTTTACCTATTTTTGTTTCAATAGTAAGTGTTTCACTAGTATTATCACCATATTTATCAGTTAATACTTTTAATTCATCATCTTTTATATTTTCCTTTAATGATAATTTATAATTAAAGTTATATAAATCTTCAAATTGTAACTTAATAAAATGATTCATACTATTTAGCATACCAAATGCACATACAATAAGCATGCAACAACCAACAATACCTACAACTGCTGTTACAGTTCTAAATTTATTTCTAAGTATATCTCTATAATTCCATTTACTAGAGAAATTTAATTTTTTAAATATACCTTTTGTACTTAAATTAAGTGAACTTACCTTTATATTAGGTACTTCATTTCTAAGTGCTTCAGCAGGTTTTTTAAATAGTTCCTTTCGGCAAGTTAAATATGTTATAAATGAAACTACCATTACAACTAATAATGCTACTAAATAACTAAGTGGTTTTACAACTGGTACACCATTTGGAACTTCAAAATAATCCATTTCCATATTTAGAAAGAATGTTCCAATAAAGTATTTACCTAAAATTATACCAACTATTGCGGCAGCAAGTGATACAAAGAAACCATAACCAACATAGTGCATTACTATTTTAGAATTTTTTATACCAAGTGCTTTCATTGTACCTATTTGAAGTTTTTGTTTTTTAACAACTCTTGTCATAGTTGTAATAACTGAAAGCATTGCGATGAATAAGAATAACCCTGAGAAAATACCTACATAAGATGCTCCCTCATCTATTTCTCCTTGATATCTTTGATAAGATAATGTATCTTCAATTTTTACTATTGCTTTTGCATTAGATACATTATCCTCTATATCTTCTTTTACACTTGTTACATTTTTCTTTTTATTTACATCAACCATAATATAGTTATATGGTATATATTCTTTATAATTAAAGTCTTTTACATATTTATCAAATATTTTTTCATCAGTTATTTTCATTTCTTTCATTACTAAGTCTTTTATATAACTTTCGGGAATTTCATTAACTGATAAATATACAAATCCAAAATTTTCTCTATTTGGAACAAGTTCTGATTCATCTTTAACATCATAAATATGATCAGGTACATTAATAAGTCCTAATATTTTTTCTTCTAAAGAAAATGTATCATATTTAATTTTTATTGTGTCTCCAACTTTTAAATTATTTTTTTCTGCATAAAAGTTATCAACCCATGCACCTTTTTTATTAACATCAAATTTTTCTCCATCCATTATATGAAATTTTGAAATATTATTTGAATCAATAAAACTAAGTAAATATGTTTTATCTTTATTATCCTTGTCAATTGCATTAACAACAAGTTTCTTTTCTGCATCTTTAACATTATCTAATGATTTAATTTTATCTAAATCTTTATTACTTAGATTACCCATTACATTCAAATCTTGTATATTATTATTTTTGTAAAAATTATCTGCGGCACTAGTCATACCATCCATATATGCTTCAATACCAACATAAACCATTACACCAATTAATACCATTAAGAATATTGTTATAAATTGTGATAAATTTTGTTTTATATCACGAAACATTTTTTTCTTAAGCATATTACCACTCTACCTCATCAATGTTTTTAGGATGTTTATTTACTGTATTACTTTCTATTTGACCATTTTTAAGTCTAATTACTCTATCAGCAACTTCTGCGATTAAAGCATTATGTGTAACTATAATAACCGTATTTTCCCCGTTATTTGCATCACATTGTTTTTTAAGTAATTTTAATACTTCTACACCTGTTTTTGAATCAAGTGCACCAGTAGGTTCATCACATAAAAGTAATTTAGGATTTTTAGCAATTGCTCTTGCGATTGATACTCTTTGTTGTTCTCCTCCTGATAATTGGTTAGGAAACTTATTTAAATGATCACCAAGCCCTACATCTTTAAGTATCTTTTTAGCAGATTTAGGCTTTTTTACAATATCCTTTACTATTTCAACATTTTCTAAAACTGTTAATGTTGGAAGTATATTATAAAATTGGAATATAAATCCTACATTTTCTGCTCTATAACTAGTTAGTTCTTTATCACTTTTTTTAGATATATTTTCTTTATCAATTATTATATCACCACTTGTTACAGTATCCATTCCACCAAGTAAGTTTAAAAGTGTTGACTTACCTGCTCCTGATGGACCAAGTATACAAACAAATTCCCCTTTTGGTAATGAAAAACTTACATTATTAAGTGCATTATAAGTTTTATCACCTATTTTGTAACCTTTTGTTACATTTTTAAATTCTATAAAATTATTCATAACTCCTCCTTATATGAAATAAATTTCATATACATAATATCATATTTTTTCATATGAAGCAATATTCATATGAAATATTTTTCATATTTTTTAAATATTATGTAAAAATTAAAAAAAGTTAGAAATTAAATCTAACTTTATGACATTTAAATTATTCGTTTGTACTTACTAAATCTTTATGTTTTTCATAAAATTTAACTAATGCAACACTTTGTTCTTCTTCTGATAATTCTTCTAATATTTCATTATCTTCTTCTATTTTTGTTTTAAAAATCTTAATATCGTTTGCATTATTTACATTTACTGTATAAATAAAATTATCTATTTCATCTAATATCGCATAATCAATATTGTTAAATGTAACTGCTTCTAATTCCTTATTTTCCATAACTTGCACCTTCTTCTTTTGTTACTGTATCTGCTTTATAAGTTTTGTAGGCTTCTTTAATAATATCATCACCATCAATTGTTTCGCCTACAACATCTTTTGCAATTTCTCTACTATACATTCTTTTTAATGCTATATATGTTTGAACATCATCATATCCTTTTAAATCTGCTTGTGATCTTATATAATCAATTGCATAATCATATGAAACATTTTGTTGTCCAATATTGAAATGGAAACCATCTGTATAATTACCACATCCAATATCTGATGTTACATTACTATGAAAATCATTAGCAATCATTTCTTCTCCTTTATTAATATTATAGGCTTGTTTAGCACCCAATGTTGTTAAAACAGCAAATGCTGCAATCATTACACTTTTTTGAATTGCAACTTGTTTCCTTCTAGCACTATTTGTTTTTTTAATTCTTCTATCAATATTTAATTTGTTATCTATTTCTTTTATATGTTTATCATATTCTTCTTCTATAATTCTTTCTGTTTTACCACTATAATCTCTATTTTCTTTCATACTTTTATCTCCTTCGCTATTTTAAATATAGCAATTAATTTTATCATTGTCAATTAATGTATACACAATAAGTAAAAGGTGTACAATTATTTACATAATTAAAACTATAAAAAAATTAGAGATTATTCTCTAATTTTCATTTTTTGTTGCCATTTACTGGGCTGGCTTCATCTACTTTTTGCATTATATTTAATAAAAATATAACAACTGTAAACAAATATATCATACATCATGTAAACAATCAATATATTCATAACAATCTGTTATTTTTTAATTAAATGCTATTTCAGTTTCTATTTCATCATCAACAATCAAAATATATAAAAATATAATTCCACTAATTAAAATTAAAAATGAACCTATAAATGCCGCATACGATAATACTTTCTTTTTATTTGAATCACTTTCATTTAATTCCATAATTTTATTGTATCCATCTTGAGCAAAATAATAATACACTATAAGCAAAATTAAGAATATAAAAATCATTAACCCTTGGTACTCTTTTTTACTTTTTTCATCATCATATAAAAGAAACTTCTTTTCAATGCTATTTGCGTAATAACTAAGAATAATAATTATTATATAAATTACCCAAACAAAATTTTCAACTTTAATATCTTTTAATTTATCTAATTTGTCTTTATCCATAATAAATTATATGAATAATTGATAAATTATTGTATAATTATATATGAAAGGACTGATAAATATGAATACACCACTAGCGCTTAAATTAAGACCAAAAACAATTGATGACGTTATCGGTCAAAAACACTTAGTTGGAGAAAATGCTCCTATTAGAAACTTTATAAATAATAAAAGAATATTTTCCATGATTTTATATGGTAATCCTGGAATTGGTAAAACATCTATCGCATGCGCTATTGCAGGATCTATAAATGAAAAATATAGAGTACTTAACGCAACTGTTAATAATAAAAAAGATATAGAAGTTGTAATAGAAGAAGCAAAAATGTATGATGGTATTGTACTTATAATGGATGAAATACATAGACTTAATAAAGATAAACAAGATATACTACTTCCACATCTAGAATCTGGACTTATTACTTTAATTGGTCTTACTACATCTAATCCATATCACAAAATTAATCCAGCAATTAGAAGTAGATGCCAAATATTTGAACTTAAGCCTCTTACTTTAGATGAAGTTATAGAAGGACTTAATAGAGCTATTAAATGTGAAGATTTAAAAGGTATAAAAATTAAAAAAGATGTAATAGAATATATTGCAAAACTATCATCTGGAGATCTTAGAAGTGCTTATAATTTACTTGAAATATGTTATTACTCTACTAGTGATAAAAATATAACTATGGATGTTGTAACTAAAATAAATAATAAACATGCATTATTCGCAGATAAAGATGAAACTGGTCATTATGATTTACTTAGTGCATTTCAAAAATCAATTAGAGGTTCAGATGTAAATGCGGCGTTACATTATCTTGCAAGACTTCTTGTAATTGAAGATTTAGATAGTATTTATAGAAGAATGACAGTTATTGCTTATGAAGATATTGGACTTGCTAATCCATCAATGGGTCCTAAAGTTGATGCTTGCATTAATGCATGCGAAAGAGTTGGTATGCCAGAAGCAATGATTCCTTTATCTGTTACAATTACAGAAATGGCATTATCTCCTAAATCAAATAGTGCATATAGCGCGCTACATGATGCAATTAAAGATATTGAAAGTGGTAATAACTACCCTATTCCAGAAACAATTAGAATAGATTCTACTATTTATAAATATCCTCATGATTATAAAGGTAGTTATGTAGTTCAACAATATATGCCAGATAATTTAATAAATAAAGTATATTATAAACCTAAATTAACCAGTAAATATGAACAAAATTTAGCACTTATAGATCAAAGAATAAAAAAAATAAAGGAACAAAGTAAATAATTGTTCCTTTTATTATACATTTATAACTGAATCATTTAATATATCTTTTAGAATATAATCAGCAATCAATATACCTGCAATATTTGGTACTACACTATAAGATGCTGGTGTTCTAATTCCTGTTTTAACAGGCATTTCTGTACTTGATAATACAGTTATATCATCTTTTATATTTAATTTATTTATTTCATGTCTTATTACTTTAGCAAGTGGGTCATAACTTGTTTTTTTAAGATCCATTATTTTTAATTTAGTAGGATCAAATTTATTACCAGTTCCCATACTTGATATAAACTTAATATTTCTATTTAAACACTCTCTAATAAGCATTATTTTGGTAGTTACTGTATCACATGAATCTACTAAATAATCTATTTTATTGTTAAACAATATCTTTTTAGTTTCTTCATTTAAAAATATATCGTATTTAGTTACATTACATTTAGGATTTATATCTTTTATTCTCTTTTCAAATGCATCTACTTTCTTCATATTTAAACTTGAATCAAGAGCAATTATTTGCCTATTTTTATTTGTTATATCTATGGTATCAGCATCTACTATTATAATGTTTTCTATACCATTTCTAATAAGTGTTTCAAGAGCATATCCACCAACACCACCTACTCCTATAACAGCAACTGTCTTAGCATGTAATTTATTTAAATTTTCTTTACCAATTAATCTTTCTAATCTATCAAACATATTTTTACCTCACAAAAAAATGCCTAAAGAAGAGGCAGGGACTATAAACCTACACGTATGTGCAGGTGGGCATCCCATAATAGGCTTTAGGATCCTTAAATAAATTTAAGTATTCAACACCACCTACTAATCCTGATTCCCTTATAAGTCATTTAGTCGGTTTTATTACACCTGTATCTCTTCTAGGCAACTTAATTATATCATATTCATAATAAAAAAATAAAGTCTTTTGACAAAACTTTACTTTTTTCTTAATCTTCCATTCTATAGAATAGTTTTTTACTTTTTTCTTCATCAATTTTTGTTTTCATTGGATATGTATCTTTAACAGATCTTAAAATATCATTAAATAAAGGAATACAATCAAAAATATCCATTCTTCTACATTCATATGAATTCTCAAGCGGATTTTCTATCTTTTTTCTTTCTTCAGCATCTTGATTTTGACGTCTATAATCTACTAATTTAGCAAGACATTCAGCACCCATTTCATCATTCTCAATAAAGTCATATATATTAGTTAATAAAATCCAACATTTTTTTACGTTTACTAAATCATATTCATAATCTTCTGAAAGCATTTTCATATATTCTTCATTAACAGCTTCTCTCATTTTTTCATCTCCTCTTTGTGAAAATTATAATAACACAATACAAATATATTGTCAAAGAAAAGTAGCATATATTCGCTACTTAACCATTATATTTAATTCTTCTAATTGTTTTTCTGAAACACTATTAGGTGCTTCACTCATAAGACAACTTGCTGAAGATGTCTTAGGAAATGCTATTACATCCTTTATATTATCTGTTTCACATAATAACATTGTAAGTCTTTCAAGACCAATTGCAAGTCCACCATGTGGAGGAGTTCCATATTTAAATGCATTTACAAAGAAACCAAATTTTTCTTCAATATCTTCTTTAGTTAATTCAAGTGCTTCAAACATTTTTTCCTGTACATCTGCATTATGAATACGAATAGATCCACCACCTGCTTCATAACCATTACAAACAATATCATATGCTTTAGAATAACAATGTTCTTTATCTGTTAATAATTTATCTATATCTTCATCTTTAGGTGCAGTAAATGGATGATGACATGCAACAAATCTATTTTCTTCTTCACTCCATTCAAATGATGGAAAATCAGTTACCCAAAGGAATTTATAATCACCTTTCTTAATTAAATCTAAGTCTCTAGCAAGTTTACATCTAAGTGCTCCAAGACTTGTCTTAGTAATTAATTTTTTACCAGCAATTACAAATAGTAGGTCATTTTCTTCTAAATTTAAATTATTTTGAAGTTCTTTTTTTACTTCATCAGTTAGTATTTTAGAAATGCTACCTGTAAATTCACCATTATTATATTTTAAGAAGAATAAACCATTTGCTTTATATGTTTTAACAAAATCAGTTAATTTATCTATATCTTTTCTAGAGTATTTATCAGCTGCATTTTTTACAACAATTGCATTTATGATACCTTTATCTTCAAGTTCTCTTTTAAATAATTCAAAGTTACATTTACTAAATACATCAGTAACATCATTTATTTTCATATCAAATCTTAAATCTGGTTTATCTGATCCATAATAGTTAATTGCATCATCATATTTCATTCTCATTAAAGGAAGCTTTATATCATAACCTTTTACTTCTTTAAATATTGTTTGGAATAATTTTTCTGTATTATCCATAACATCTTCTTCATTTGCAAAACTCATTTCCATATCAATTTGAGTAAATTCTGGCTGACGATCTGCTCTTAAATCTTCGTCACGAAAACATCTTGCAATTTGAAAGTATTTTTCAATTCCACCAATCATAAGTAATTGTTTATATATTTGTGGGCTTTGTGGAAGTGCATAAAAACTTCCTTTATTTACTCTACTTGGGACTAAATAGTCTCTAGCTCCTTCTGGTGTTGATTTAGAAAGTATTGGTGTTTCAACTTCTATAAAACCATTATCTGATAAGAATTTTCTAGCAGCCATAGTTATTTTATGTCTTGTAATAAGATTATTTTTAATATTATCATGTCTTAAATCTAAATATCTATATTTAAGTCTAGTATCTTCTAAAGTATCATCTTTATCAAGTTCAAATACAGGTGTAGCAGCTTCATTTAATATTTCAAGAGAACTAACATTTACCTCTATTTCGCCTGTAGCCATATTAGGATTTTTAGATTGTCTTTCCTCTATAATACCATTTACTTTCAAAACATATTCATTTCTTACTTTTGATGCTTCTTCATAACAATTATTATTAGGATTAATTACAAGTTGTACTTTACCACTTCTATCTCTTAAATCAATAAATATAAGACCTCCAAGATTACGAACTTTAGAAGCCCAACCATAAAGTTCAACATTTTCTCCTACATTTTTAATATTAAAATCATTATTATTGTATTTCTTCATTATCTCACTTCTTTCAATTAATACTCATTAATTATAGCATATTTAAAATAAAAAAAGAATAATATAATTAATTATTCTTTATATTATTGTTTAATGAATAAGATTTACTTCTAGATTTTTTTACTAAATCTCTTTTAGCCATTTCTTTTAATGCACTTCTTTTTCTTTTTAACAATTCCTTTTTCATAAATCTTTTTGAATGTTCTGAATCAATAGATTCTTCATTTTTTAATTCATTACCATTTTTATCTATATAAAATATTTTATCTAAAATTCTAACATGTGACTTACCATCTTTAAAATCTGATGCACTTTCAAATATATTTGGAATTACCATTTTACCTTTTTCATCAATAAAACCATATTTATCATTTAATTTAACTGTAGCTAAACCTTCACTAAAATCATAGGCTTTTTCATAAATAAATGGAGAAATTAATTTACCTTTTAAATTAATATAACTATACTTGTCACCATTTATAACTTTGTAAAGTCCATTTACAAAAGTACCACTACCTTCATATTTGCATTTTATTACTTGTTCTCCTGTTTTATCAATAAATCCTTTAAATCTATTTTTTCTTGGATGTCCATCTTTAAAAACATGGGCAACCCCTTCATTAAAATCAACAGCATTATAATAAATACATGGAACTACTAAATTACCACTAGTATTAATGTATCCATATTTACCATCTTTTCTAACAACTGCCATACCTTCTTTAAAAGGATGTGCCATTTCAAAAGAAAATGGTATTACTACATTTTTATCTTTATCAACATATCCATATAATTCATATCTTGCATATACTTTCTTTGCAAGTGCTAATCCATTTTCATATTCAGATAAAATTACGACAGGTGCATTTTTTTCAGTTATTGTCATATTATCCCCTCTTTCAGGATTACTATTATATCATATTAATCTAATATGTCAAAAAAAGTGCAAAACATTATTTTACACTTTTATTATTTGTATATACCATTTTCTTAGGCTTGTAAGTTACATCAGATTCTTTACTCATATTAAGTTCATTTTTTATATCTATTAAATTTCTTTTTTCTTCTTCAATATTTTTTGAAACACTCTTTGTTTCTTCTTCAAATTGTGCTTTAACCATTTCTTCTAATCTAGACATTAAATCTTCATCAATATCAGCACTAGTTCTTTCTTTTTTTGTAATAAAACCGCTTTCTTCCATAAAATCAGTATCTAATTTATTTACAAGAATATCATAATATTCATTATGAGTATAATTTCCTATTAAATATTCAATATTATATTTATTATATATTAAATTTAATATAGGAATTATTGCTGTTGATTCATATACTGATTGATTTAAAGAATGTTCCCCTAAATCATTTTCTTTATTATTAGTTATTTCATTTAAATCATAATGAAAAATATCTTTAACTTTCTTTTGATCTACTTCATATCCCATATCATTAAATTTTTTTGTAATTTTTCTTATGGTATCCTTATGTTTATATATTGTCATACCAACATTAAATACTGAACTTACCGCTAAAACTGTTCCACTTACTATATATCCAATCATATTTTCTCCTCATTATATTCGCTTATTTTTTTCTTTACAAATATTTTTTATACCGCAAGTATCACATTCTGGCTTTATTGCTTTACAATAATATCTACCAAACAAAACTAATTGTTTATGTCTTTTATTCCAATTTTCCCTTTTAAACTTTCTTCTAAGTTTCATTTCAATTTCATATACATTATCATCTTTTTTAGCAAGACCAAGTCTTTTACTTACTCTTTCTACATGCGTATCAACCGCTATATTAGGTTCAATGTCAAGTTCAGAAAAAAGAACATTAATTGTCTTTCTTCCAACACCGGGCATTACTTCTAATTCTTTTCTTTTTCTTGGCATAACACCATTATAGTCATCTATTATTATTCGTGCGATTTCTTTTACATATACTGCTTTTTTATTATATGAACCAAGTTCTCTAACAATATTTTTTAAATCTTTAAGATCAGCATTTTTTAATTTTTCTAATGAATCATATTTTTTAAATAATACTCTTGTTACTTTATTTACTCTTTTATCTGTAGTTTGTGCACTAAGCATTATAGATATCAAAAGTTCATAATCCTTAGAAAATTCAAGTTCACATTTTGGATTAGGTATTAAATTATCTAAATAATTTTCTATTAATTCTACTCTCATTATATATTAGTATCTAAATAATCAATTAAGTTATCTAGTTCTATCTTCTTTTCTTCTTTTGTTAAATTATCTTTTAAAGTTAATGTATCAGTTAATTCTTCTTCTTCACCAACTATAATAGTATATTTACTTTTATATCTATCAGATTCTTTAAATTTAGCTTTCATATTCTTGCCTGATAAATCTAAATCAACTTTATAACCACACATTCTAAGTTTTTGAGCGAGTTCAAGTGCATAGAAGTTTTCTTTCTCAGTTATAGTTAGTATATAAGCATCTATTGAATCATCTATATTTAATTCTATTTCATTTTCAGTAATTTCTGCAATTATTCTATCAAATCCAAAAGCAAATCCTACCGCTGGAACATCTGGTCCATCTAATGATTTTAGTAAATTATTATATCTTCCACCACCACCAATAGAACCAAAATTATTATTTTTTGTAACAAATTCAAATACAACATTTGTATAATAATCAAGGCCTCTAACAAGTGATGAATCTACTTCATATTCTACTTCTAAATAATCTAAATATTCTTTAATCTTATCAAAGTTCTCTTTTTCTTCATCATTTAAATAATCTAAAATTGATGGAGCACTTTTTAATAATTCGTTATCAGAATCAACTTTACAATCTAATATTCTAAGTGGGTTTTTATATAATCTTTCTTTACAATCATCACAAAACTCATCTATATGTTTTTCAAAATAATTAATTAATGCTTCTCTATATTTATTTCTTGTTTCAGCACCACCTATAGAGTTTATTTTAACAATAACATCAAGACCTAATTCTTTTAAGAAATTAATACCTAATGAAATAACTTCAGCATCCATTATTGGATCATTTGATCCATAACTTTCTATACCCATTTGTCTTAATTCTCTATATCTACCTTTTTGAGGTCTTTCATATCTAAACATAGATCCCATATACCATAATTTTAAAGGCAAAGTATTATATAATTTATTTTCTATAATTGATCTTGCAACCCCTGCGGTTCCTTCTGGTCTTAAAGTATTATTTCTTCCACCTCTATCAACAAAATCATAAGTTTCTTTTGTAACTATATCTGTTGTTTCTCCAACACCTCTATGAAATAATTCACTTCTTTCAATTAATGGAGTTTCTATATAAGAATAATTATAATTTTCACAAACTACTTGAAATAATTTTTTTACATAATCTTGTTTTTTAGCAAGACTTCCATATACATCGTATGTTCCTTTTAATTTTTGTATCATTTTTTATTCACCTACCACAATAAATTATACCATATATTATAAATAATCAGAAGCATTTTTTGATTTATATGTTAATGTTGCAACTCTTATATCATATGAATCCTTCATAATACTAAGAACATAATCAAGCCATTTATCCATACCTTTTCTAACCATTTTTTGTCTATCTTTTGGTATATTCTTATGATTTATAATTTCATTTATAATATAGTCTTTATTTTCAATAAACTTATTTAATTTTTGAAAGAAACCTGAACTATTAACTTCATCTGTTTTCCCTTCTCCAGAAATTCCTATGCAGCTATCACATCCTATCCAACCCATATCATAAACACTTTTCAACTCAGGAACTTTATCAAAAATTGAACTATCAATTTCATCTACTGAATATATTTCTGAAACATCTATATAATCAGCTTCCTCAGATGGAAGATATATTTTTGATGAATCCATAAAATATCCATTTCGTTTCCAAACTGTATCATACTTATATACTTTCATCTGGTCTTGTATTTCTTCACAAAACTCAAAAGCATCTTTATAACTAATGACATTATCTGCCAAAATAAGTCCTTTTATAAAATCTATTCTATCTTCAAAAGTGATTTTTTTATCAAAATAATATGACCTAAGTACATATTTTCTTACAAGTTCAATATTTGAAAGTGTATTAAATAATACTTTTTCTATTTTTTCTGCTTCTTTTACTTTTCTTTTAAATAAATTAGTATCTTCAAGTTTATATATATTGTTTTTATAAAACTCAAGCCCATAACTAAATTTTTCCATATATAACACCTCTTTAATTACCATATATAATACAGCAAATACTCATTTTTATCAAGAAAAAAATAAGATTGTCTCTTATTTTTTATGTATTATATTTTTTCTTTTATATCATCAATCTTTTTATAGATATCTCCTTTATAGTAATTAAATATTGTTTTTATAATTATAGTAAGTGGAAGAGCAATAAGGATTCCAACAAATCCACCTAAAACGCCACCTGCAAATACCGCAAATATTGTTAAAAGTGGTGAAATATTATTAGTCTTACCATATACTTTTGGACTTACTATATATCCGTCAATATTAGGGAATATAATCGCAACAATAAGTGTTAATATAAGAAGTTTAGGACTAACTACAGCCGCAATCATAAGCGCAATTGAATTTACTACAAGGCCACCAAAATATGGTATTAAACTTGATATTGAAGATAATATTCCAAGAAGTAAGAAGTTTGGATGACCTATAAGGAAAAATACTAAAGTATATTCAAAAAACTGTATTACAAGTGTTAAACATAAACCTTTAAAATATTGTGTAGTTTCATGATCTATATTTTGTATTAATTTAAATGTTTTTTTGTTTTTCTTTCTAAAATATACTTTTACATCATTTCTTACTTTATCCATATCAGAAAGGAAATAAATAAAACATACAAAAACAATAATGAAATTACTTACGAAATTAATTGATGCATTAAGTATATTAACCGCACCATCTGATATATATTTTCCTATATTAGCTGATATTTTATTAAATACATCATATAATGTTGTTCTAATTGGACTTATATCTATATCAAACTTAGTTCCAACATCTGTTACAAATGTTATTATACTTGAAAATAATGATACTAATTGTTCACTAAATATAGGTATTAATGAATATATAATAAATCCTAAAAAAGCAACTGTAAGTAAAACAATAAAAGCTACTGCAAGTCCTTTAGGCCATTTTTTATTTTGTAACCATCTCAAAAATGGATAAAATGCATACGCAATTACAAATGCAATTATAAATGGTTTTAATATAGCAAGTATTTTAACAAAAACACCACCCCATAAACCTCTAAGTAAAAAAAGTATATATATAATTGTTAATGCTATTAATGCATTAAGTAACTTATAATTTATTCTTTTCATTTTTTCACCTTCTCTTTAGATTCTATTATTATTGTAATAGGTCCATCATTAATAAGGGATACTTTCATATCTGAACCAAACTTACCAAATTTAACATTATCATAAATACTACTAATTTTCTCTTTAAATATGCAAAATAATTTTTCTGCTTCTTCTTTATTTAATGCATCATTAAATGAAGGTCTATTCCCATCATATGGATTTGCATATAAAGTAAACTGTGGAATCAATAAAATATCTCCATTAATATCTTTTACACTTAAATTCATTTTATTATCTTTTTCAAAAATTCTTAAATTTAATATTTTATTTACTAAATAATCTATATCTTCTATACCATCATTATATGTCATTCCAAGCAATATCATTAAACCTTTATTAATTTTTTCTTCGTATTTATCATCAATAACAACACTAGAATTTAATACCCTTTGTACTACTACTTTCATAATCTACCTCTTATAATAATTCTAACATTTTATTAAAATAAAAACAATAAAAGAATCTATAGTTTCCTATAAATTCTTTTATTTTAATTCATTACTCTTTCTACACTTATAATGCTAGAATTTTGTTTTAAAAGTTTCATATATTTATTTAAAGTATCAACATTATCTACTTCAACTATTAAGTTAAAAATATTTTCATTTTCTTTTTGTTTCGTATCAACTTTTGTAATATTTATATTTAAATTATTTGTCTTAGTTATTATATCAAGCAATACATTTTCTAGTTTTTCTGATACTATAGATATATTAGTCTTATACTTTTGCACTTGTTCTTTATTCCAACTAACATCTATAATTCTATCATCCATATGTCTTAAATTGTAACAATTCTTAGTATGAACAATAACTCCATTACCTCTTGATATATAACCAACTATTTTATCACCTTTAACTGGTTTACAACAGTTAGCAAGTGATACTTTTATATTATCAATACCACTAACTAAAATATCATTTTTAAGTTCTATATCTTTAACTTCTCTTTTTGATAATTTAGATAATATAAATTCTTCTTTATTTATTTCTTCTTTTATTGATATATTTATTACTGTATTAGGTGAAAGTTTTGCAGTACCAATAGAATAATATAAATCATCTTCTGATTCTATTTTTAATTCTTTTAAAATATCTGGAATAGTTTCATTAAATTCATTTATTGATATTTTCTTTCTTCTAATTTCCTTTAATAATAAATCTTTACCTTTTTCTATTGCTTCTTTTTTATCTATTTTAGAGAAGAATGCACGAATCTTATTCTTTGTTTGACTAGATTTTACAATAGAAAGCCATTCTTGTGATGGTTTAGAGTTTTTATTTGTTTTAATATTTACTATATCACCTGTATGAAGTTCATAATCAAGTGGAACAATATTATCATTTACAATTGCTCCTACCATAGTCTCACCTATTTTAGTATGAACTCTATATGCAAAATCTATTGGAGTTGCACCTTTAGGAAGTTCAAATACATCGCCTTTTGGAGTATATACATATATATTTTCACCAAGTACTTCATTTTGTACAGATTTAACAAAATCTTCATCTGAAACATCATATAAATTAAGTTCCATTATATTTCTAAATACTTGAAGTTTTTGTTCCATAGAGTTTTGTATTTTTTTGCCTTGTTCTTTATAAGACCAATGTGATGCGATACCTCTTTCTGCAACCTTATCCATTTCAAACGTTCTAATTTGTATTTCATATGGTTTACCATCAAAACCAAATACTGTTGTATGAAGTGATTGATACATATTTGTTTTTGGATTCGCAATATAATCTTTAAATCTCTTAGGTAAAGGTTTATATTTTGCATGAATTAAACCTAAAACTTGATAACATTCAGCTTTAGTATTTACTATAACTCTAAGTGCATAAATATCATATATATCTGATAATTTTTTACCTTTTTGAAGTTTATTATATATTGAATATATGCTTTTTGCTCTACCTTTTATTTCAAATTCAATATTATTCTCTATTAAAATATCAGAAACTCTTTTTTTCATCTCTTCAACAGATTTATCTCTTTCTTCTTTTGTACTATTTAGTTCTTCTTCTATTTGATCAAAGGCTTCTGGTTTGTAATATTTTAAAGATAATTCTTCGAGTTCCGCCTTTATATATGAAAGACCTAATCTATGCGCAATTGGCGCAAGTATTTCAAGAGTTTCTTTTGCTTTTAATCTTTGTTTTTCTTTAGGTATTGCCCAAAGTGTTCTCATATTATGACATCTTTCAGCAAGTTTAATAATAATTATTCTAACATCTTCTGTAAGACCCACAAGTATTTTTTTATAGTAATTAACCATACTTTCATTTTCAGCAGACAATGAAAGTTTATTAATTGTAGTAATACCTTCAACTAACGTACTTATTTCTTTTGAAAAGTTTTTTTGTACTTCTTCTATTGTACTATTTCCTTTATGAATTACATCATGTAAAAGCGCAGTTGCTAGTGTATCACTATCTGCATATAAACTTGTAAGAATATAGGCAACATTGAGAGGATGAAGAATATAATCATCCCCTGAAAGTCTTTTTTCGCCTTTATGAACATTGTACGCAAATTCATATGCTTTTTTGATTGTATCAATTTCGTCAGCATTTGTTATATAAGATGCCGCTTCAATTAACTCATCAAGTGTACTTATTTCTTTTTTCATTTAATCATTCCCTTGTTTTAAGAATTTATTCCTTTAACTAATAGTTCCTCTGGTTGTTTTTTCTCTTTTTTATTATTCTTTTTATCATTCTTTTTGTTATCTTTTTTTGAATTTTTCTTTTCTTTCTTTGGTCTAAGTTCTATTCTTCTCCAAATTTGTGCTGATAAGAATACTGATGAATAAGCTCCTGCGATTAAACCAAATAATATAGCAATGTTAAATTCAAATATCTCTCTTGCTCCAAATAGTAACAATGTAATTATTGGAAGCATTGTTGTAATAGTTGTATTAATTGATCTAAATAATGTTTGTTTAATACTTGTATCAACTAGTTTGTCATAATCTTCTTTTGATTTTTTATTTTCTAGTTTCATTATCTTCATATTTTCTCTTATTCTATCAAATATTACTATTGTATTATTTATTGAGTAACCAACAATTGTTAGAATAGCTGCAATATACATAGTATTTATTTCAATATTAAATATTGAGAATAAACAGAACATCATTATTATGTCATTTGCAAGTGCAATAAGAGCACTAACTGCATAACTAAATTTATATCTTAATGAAATATAAAGTGCTATACCAACAAATGCAAATAATAATGCTATAATTGCGTTTTTAATTAAATCTCTTTTTACAACATTTGATACAACTGCAATTTCTATTTTTGCATCATATTTATCTTCTAATTTATTTTGTGTTGTTTTAATTTCATTTTCAGTTAATACATCTTCTACTTTAACGTATACTGTACTATCATTTTGAGTAGTTACATCTGATACTTTGTATCCTAAATCTTGAACACTCTTTTCAACTTCATTTGGATTTATTTTACTATTAGATACAACTGATATGTCAGATCCACCTTTAAAATCAACACCAAGGTTTACACCTGTAATTATTGTTACTATTATTGCTAACACAAATACAATTATTGGTGCGATAAAATGTGTTTTAAAGTTGGTTACAAAATTAAATTTGCTCTTTTTTACTTCTTTATTTGGATCATAATTAACAAATGCTTTTGTTTTATTATCAAAGAACTTTGTATTAACAAATAATTTTGTAATAAATCTATTAATAATTACAATTATAAGCATTGTCATTATTAAGTTAATTATAAGCATTGTAGCAAATCCTTTTACAGAACTTTCGCCAAATGCAAATAATATAAGTGCGATTATTAATGTTGTTACATTCGAATCAAATATTGATGAGAATGATTCTTTATTACCATTAATAAATGCTGTTTTAAGACTTTTACCTTTTCTTAATTCTTCTTTTATTCTTTCATTTGTAATAACACACGCATCAACTGCCATACCAATACCAAGAACTAATGCTCCTATACCAGTAAGAGTAAGTACACCATCTATTAAATAGAATACTAAGAATACAAGTGATGTATAAATAAGTATTGAAAGTGATGATATAAGTCCTGAAAATCTATAGAAACATATCATAAATACTATAATAGCAGCAACTCCAATTATAGATGCTATTTCTGTTTTATAAAGTGAATTTGTACCAAATTCTGCAGTTACTGTTTTAGAAGATATTTCTTCATATTTAACATTTGATGATCCTGAATTAATTAAATCAACAAGTGTTTTTGCTTGATCGTAAGTAAAGTTACCTTGTATTATAACATTACTACTAAATCCTTCTTTAACTGTGGCAGCTGATAAACATTTTACTGTGTTTTCATCTTCAAAGTCACCACATTTGTCTTTTGATGTTTTATAGCTATCACCTGATGATTTATCATAGTCAAGCCATATAACTATTAATTTATCACTTGTTTGACTTATTTTATTTGTTGTTTCATAAAATAAATCTTTATCTTTTACATTTAAAAGTATTGCTGGATTACCATCAGAATCTGCTGAAACTTTTGCTCCAGATATAACTGATTTATCCATTAATTTATTATCACTACTATCTCTGAATGTTAATTCACCAGTAACAGTAATATAATCTCTTGCTTCATCTGGATTTTTAACTCCTGCAAGTTTTACTCTTATTTTATCATTTCCTTCAATTGATATTTCTGGTTCTGATACACCTAATTTATCAATTCTTCTAACCATTGTTTTATAAGCACTTTCTAAGTCTTCTTTAGTTAGTTTTTTTGTTTTATCATCTGCTGATGTTACTTTATAAAGTATTTCAAATCCACCTGCTAAATCAAGACCTTTTGTAATGCTATTAAAGATAAATGGTATTGAAACTGTTGCAAAACATGCTACTGTTAACACTGAAACAAGTACAGTTGCAAGTTTAAATCCACTTTTTTCATATACTACTTTTGGGTCATATTTATCTTTATTAAATGCAAGTATTATATAGAAAATTATAGGAAGTAATATCATTCCTACTATGAATCCATTACTTTTATTAAACTTTTTACCAAGTTTTATATTAAAGTATACAGAAAACCATATATTAATAGGACTAATTAAAAATCCAAATATATAATACCACTTCAAATCTGCTTTTTCTAATAACTTAACAAAGTTAAAAAATGGTATATAAGCATATCCTTTCTTAATATTTATTTTTGCAAATATTTTTGACAAGACAAAACATAGCGCTAAATAGCAAATTAAACTTATTAAAATTACTACCATTACATTCATTCTTTCACCTTCCTAAATACATCATCATTAGTACTAAGTATATCATTTACTATATCACAAAGTGCTAATCCTTCTTTTGTTGACCATATGTTTTTTACTAGATATTCAAATATTTCTTTATCACTTATTTTTATTCCTTTTTTATTTAATATTCTTCTTTTTGTGTTTAATGCAGGAATTACTTTCATATATAATTCTCTTGCACTTTTAAATTCAATATCCATATTTAGTCACCATTTTTGCCCTCGCAATATAATTATACAAAAAAATTACCCATTTTTAAAGAGGTAAAAGCATATATTTATTATATAAATGTTATTTTTGGAGGCAAAACTAATGAAAATGAGTAAATTTATTAAAAGTACTTTAATTTTACTAGTTGGTGGATTTTTAACTAAAGTACTTGGAATGCTTATAAAAATAATAACTACTAGAATAATTGGAACAGAAACTCTTGGACTTTATATGCTTATAATGCCTACATTTAATTTGTTTATAACACTTGCTCAAGGTGGACTTCCTATATCTGTTAGTAAAATAGTATCAGAAAATAAAAAAGATAATAAAAAAATTGTATTTTCATCTATTTTTATATCAATATGTACTACATTCTTTCTAATGATACTTCTTATTTTTATATCTCCATTAATTGCAAAATTTCTTCATAATGATAGTCTCTCATTTCCAATAATGTGTATTGGTCTTACTCTTCCATTTATAAGTTTATCTGGAATAATAAGAGGTTATTTTTTTGGAAAAGAAAATATGTTTCCACATGTTCTTTCAAATAATTTTGAACAAGTTGTTAGAATTATTTTAAACATAATATTTTTGCCCCTACTATCTAATTATGAACCAAGAGTAAGTGTTACATTTCTTATTTTATCAAATGTAATTAGTGAAACAACATCTATAATAATTTTATATTTTTTCTTACCTAGGAAAATAAAAGTTACTAAAGAAATGTTAAAACCAGAAAAAATTATTATTAAGGATGTTTTAAATATTTCTATTCCAACAACAGGTTCTAGAATAATTGGTACTATTGGTTATTTTTTAGAGCCAATTGTTTTAACTAGTTTTCTTTTAATGAATGGTTATACAACTAATTATATTACATATGAATATGGCGTTTTAACTGGATATGTTATGCCTCTACTACTTCTTCCATCTTTCTTTACAATGGCAATAAGTCAAGCTACATTACCTGTTATTTCAAATGGATACGCAAATAATAAAATACCTTATGTTAAGAAAAAAATTAAGCAATCATTATTATTATCATTTTCTATTGGATTATTCTTTACTATAATTTTAATGATATTCCCTGAAATTTTTATGAAACTTATATATAACACAAATGAAGGCGTTTCATACATAAGAAAACTCGCACCATTTTTCTTACTATTATATATTCAAACTCCTTTAGTATCTGTAATGCAGGCACTTGATAAAGCAAAAGATGCAATGCATAGTACTCTTGTTGGAAGTATTATAAAAATTGCATTAATTATTATTTTATCATTCTTCAAAATTGGATTATATCCTTTAGTAATTGCTACAGTTGTAAATATAATCTATGTTACTGTATTTAACTACATTAAGGTAAAAAAAATATTTAAAAATACGTAGATTATATATATATTTTTGTTTTATTAAATTATGACCCTTTCTTGAACCACCTTTTGAAGTCGAAATTTTTGACTTCAAAGAAATAAAATCATTTTCAGTTATTCTGAAGCAAAATCATTTTGGAATCTATTTATATTTCTTTTTATTACTTGATTTAATTTTCTATATTTAATTCTTCTTTTAATTCATATATTTATTTTTTCCTATCTTTTTAATTATGTTTTCTAAATATTCTTTATCTTCTACTTTATTAAGTGAAAAACACTTCTTACCTAAATCTTTAAATGATGCACCTGAATTATATAATTCTTTTCTATCTATTATTATAAATCTATCGTGAAATGTATTATTATTTATAAATGTTACATTACTATATTGCGATTCATACTTTTTCTTTAATGTACTATCTATACTACTTGATACTATTTTTATATCTATACTTATATCTTTTATAATATCTAATAGTTCTTTACCTGCATAATTATCTATTATAATAACTTCTTCTTTTGCTTTACTTAATATATCCATAAGAAGAGAATATGCATCATATATTTGTCCTTCATAAAATAATGTATTTATTTTTTGTTTTTCATTTAATTTATCAAATGATTCTTCTAACATTAATATTCTATTTTCATGATTAATTAATATTTTTTCATTTTTATAAAAGTTATTTGATATATATTTTCTCATATATACAAAGGCATCCATTATCCTTATACTTGTTTCTGTTGCTACTTTTGATTTAAGTATTGTTGAAAGCATTGCCACTCCTTGTTCTGTAAATACTCTTGGATTTTTATATTTCCCACCTCTTGTCTCAATTTTTTGGTCAAATTTTTTGACCAAAAATTCATATGAATCAGATGTATTTAATTTCCAACTAAATCTTTCTGGAAACTTATCAGGATTATTTTTTACAGCCTGATTTATTTCTTTTGTTCCATTTTTACATTGATATAATTTTGCTAAATCACTATCTAACATTACCTGTTTCCCTCTTATTTCATATATCATATTTTCTATATTTAAATTATCTATCACTACTTCATTCATAAATTATCCTCCAAACAAAAAAGAGTACACCCTTAAAAAAGTGTACCCGAATAGATATATTTTTCTTGCCTAAAAATATAAATTATCGACCAAATTTTAATTATTGACACATGGCAAGTAAATCAATATAAAAGTATTATATCATAATAATAAAAATATACAATAAGATTTTATAAAAGCTTTATTATTTCGTTTATTCTTTCTTTATCAAAAGAAATATCATTCGTTTTAACAATTTTTGCTGGAACACCTACCGCAGTTACATTCTTTGGTATGTCATTTAAAACTATTGCTCCTGCACCTATTTTGGAATTTTCACCAATAACGATATTTCCGAGTACTTTAGCAGATGCTCCTATCATTACATTATTTTCTATAGTTGGATGTCTTTTACCTTTTTCTTTACCTGTTCCTCCTAAAGTAACACCATGATAAATTGTTACATTATCACCAATAATTGCAGTTTCTCCTATAACAACACCAAAACCATGATCAATAAATAACCTTTTACCTATTTTAGCACCTGGATGAATTTCAATACCTGTTTTTCTTTTTGCTTTTTCTGATATTAATCTTGCTAAAAAATAATGTTTTTTTAAATATAAATAATGAGATATTTTGTAATAAATTTGTACTTTTAAACTAGGATATAATAATGCTTCAAAAATACTATTAACCGCAGGATCTTTTTCTTTTATAAGTTTAATTTGTTCTTTAATTAGTTTAATCATTTTAACACCTTCTATTAATAAATTATTCAAATATATTTTTATTTGCAATAAAAAAAGACCATAAGTCTTATAATAATTTTTTCTTTTTAAATATAAGTGCAATTATAATTGAAACAATAATACAAAAACCAATTATAATTAAAAAACCGTATTTTAAATCAGAAATAATCCCAAGATGAACATTCATACCAAAAAAAGATGCTACCATAGTTGGAACTGAGAAAATAATTGTTATACTTGTTAATATTTTCATGGCAATATTTAAATTATTAGATATTAAAGTTGCATATGTATCTGATACACTACTTAATATTTCTCTATATATATTAGCCATTTCACTTGCTTGCTCATTTTCTATTGAAGCATCTTCTAAAAGGTCTAAATCTTCTTCATACATAGGAATAACATTTCCTCTATTAATCTTTTCAATAACTCTTTTATTTTCTTTTAAAGATGTAATAAAATATACTAAACTCTTTTCAATATTAAGTACATTAATAAGTTCCTCATTTTCTGATAAACTATGTAATTCTTTTTCAGTTTTATCAATTTCTTTATCTATCATTCTTAAGTATTTTAAATATAATTTAGCATTTTCATATAATATTTGAATTGTAAGTCTTGATTTAAGTGATGTATTTATATCTTTTATTTTTCCTCTTTTAAAAAGTTTTAAAACTTCTAGTTTTTGTGATGATATTGTAAGTATATGTTTATTACTACCAGTAATTATTCCAAGAGGAAGAGTTGAATATTTAACATTATCATCACCAATATATGGTGAATCTATTACAATCAAAGTTGAATCATCTTCTTTTTCAAATCTTGGAGTTTCTTCTTCATCTAGCATTTTTAAAATAAGATCTTTATCAATACCTGTTTTTAATGAAACAACTTCTATTTCTTCTTTTGTTGGTGAAACTAAATCAATCCAGCAGTTATCAATAACTTCATCTACTCTTTCAATCATATTACTTTCATTTGTTTTATATATTTTTATCATAAATACACCTCTTAAATCTTTTTCTATATCTATGATATTTATTTTTTCTAAAAAGTCAATACAAATATAAAAAAGGAGAATAATTCTCCTTTTAGTTTTCTGCTTCCTCTAGCATATTAGTTATAAATATTCCGTATCCTTTAGTACAATCATTTACTATAACATGTGTTACTGCACCTATTATTTTATTATCTTGAATTATAGGTGATCCACTCATTCCTTGCACAATACCACCAGTTTTATTAAGTAAATTTTCATCTGTTATTTTAAACACAATATTTTTAGTCTTATCATTTAAATTAATTTTTTCTATTTCAATATTATATTCTGTTATTTCTTCTCCATTTAATACTGTACGTATTTTTGCATTTCCTAGTTTTACATCACCTTTTTTAGCAACATCATATAACTTACTATTATCTATATCACTTGTATAATTACCAAATATTCCGCTTTTAGTATTTTCTTTAACTACCCCATATTTTAACTTATCATCATAAGTAGCTTCCTTTTCACCTGGATTACCATTTTCACTTTTAGTAATTCCGGTAATATATGAATAGTATATTGAACCATCATTTATATTTAAAGTACTTTCTGTATTTTTATCAGCAATTTCATGGCCTAATGCTCCAAATATTTTAGTGTTTGGATCTATAAATGTAAGTGTCCCAACACCATTTATTGTATCTTTAACATATAAACCTGTTTTATATTCACCATTTGATTCTACTAGTTTTAAAGAACCTGTATAACTCTTACCATTTCTATTATATTCTATATCTATTTTTGCCTTATCATCGTCTTTATTAATTTCACTTGTAAAATCATTTATACTTTCTATTTTATTATTATTTACTTTGGTTATATAATCTCCTGCTTTTATATTAGAATCTTTGCTCACATATTCACCATTTATTTCATATGTACCAATAACTAATATTCCTTTAGTTTTAACCTCTATACCAATATTATTTCCGCCAACAATCAATTTGTCTGAATAAGCATATGCATTTATTGGTATAATAATTAATGAAATTAGAAGCGTTAAAAAAAATTTTTTAAATTTCATAATTAAGCTCCTTTGTAATCCGGATTACATTATTATTATGATTATTTAAAAAAATAATATAGCAATAAAAAAATACCAATTTTTTTGGCATTTTTTACTACTGCGCAACTGGCATTTTAATAAAAGGCGCTGAAGAATAATTTAATACTTTTATATCTTCATTTCCTGTAACATTTTCTTTTAAGTATTCTTTATCATTATTTACTTGATTACTATACTCATAAAAATTCTTTTTATCTGCAAGTTCTAATGTTGGTTTCTTTTTAGTTATCATTAGTTCAAAAATTTGAAGATCCTTTTTTGCATCATTAAATTCTGCTTGTGCTTCTTCATTGTCAGGATTATTATTTAAGTATTCTTCCTTTTTCTCTTTAGTAGATTTAAGTGCATCATGAACTTCTTCTAAATAAACATCACTTTTTTCGCTAATAATTTTTTCAAATTTAAGCATTTTTTCATAATTTTTAAGTTGTTTTTTAATTCCGTCAATTTGATTAACATAAATATGTGCGTCAGCAATATTATAATATAATTTACCAGGTTGTAAACCTGCTTCTTTAGCAAGAAGTGACATTAAAATTGCATACTGACTTATATTAAATGGAAGACCTACAGGAACATCTGCACTTCTTTGATCAACAAAACAATTTAGTGTTCCTTTATAAACCTTATACTCATTACTCCAAACACAAGGTGGAAGTACTGCCATTCTTAAATCAGCATCTTGCCATAAACTTATTACCATTCTTCTATCATGAGGATAATTAGCTAGAGAATTACGTACATAATCAAATCTTTTATATTCACCAATTATATAACCATAACCTCTAGCAATTGTACCAGCATATTCTTTTCCAAAAAATTTTGCTTCTTTTATATTTTTACCTTCAATAAGTGATTTAGCCTTCATTCCAATTATAATATTACCATCTACATCTCTTACATTTACTTCTTTATCAGCATCATAATTTTCAGTATCCGCTTCATAGACTCTATATATTCCATCTGAATCTACTGCCCATTTATCCCAAATATCATTTCCTCTTTCTCTTAACCAAGATACATCATTAGTTTGTGCTTGATAAATCCAAAGTAATTCACTAAGTGCTTTTCTTAATATTACTTTTTTACTTTCTAAGATAGGAAATTCATTACCTACATCAAATACATATCCACCACCTGGAATACTTAAAGTATCTACACCAGTTCTATTTTCAAAAAGTTCTCCTTCTTCTAGTATCTTTTTAAGTAACTCACAATATTGCTTATCAAAATCTCTAACAACAGCATCTTTTCTATTTACTTCTACTTCTTTACCATTTATTTCCATAAAACCCTCCAATTAATGAAAATTTATTCTTCTACATTAAAGTCAGACATTGTACCGTTTTCATTTACTATTTTATTAACTGCTTTTTCTGCTTCATCTAACTTTTTAGAGCAGTCACTCGCAATTTTCATAGCTTCAGTATATTTATTAATTGCATTATCAAGATCAACATTACCTGATTCAAGTTCTTTAACAATTACTTCAAGTTCGCTTAATTTTTCTTCAAAACTTTTTTCTTCTTTACTCATTTTAATTCTCCTTTATTTCATTTACTTTAGCATTAATTATTCCATCACTTAAATTTACTTCAATCATTTCATTAGTTTTAATATTTTTAATACTTGTTAATACTTTATTATCTTTCTTAGTTATTGAATAACCTCTTTTTAGAGTATTTAATGGATTTAATATTTCAAGTTTATTAACTAAAACATTATAATCATTATATTTTTTTTCAATCATTTTAATTGGACTTGTAAATATAAAACTTGATTTAATAGAATCTAATTTTATTTTATTTGAATTAATAATATTTAAAATTACATTTTTACTTCTTTCTATATAATTAGATAGTTTTTCTTCTTTTACTTCATATATACTCATAGGACTTTTTAAAATATAACTATCCATTATTTTATTTAAATATTTTTTATCAGTTTCTATTTTAGTTTTTATATTTTTTGTCATTCTTATTCTATATTGATTAATAAGTTTTTTTAATTCTTCTTTTGATGGAACTGATACTTCGGCTGCTCCTGTTGGAGTTGCTGCTCTATAATCCGCAACAAAATCAGCAATTGTAAAATCAATTTCATGACCTACAGCACTAATTACTGGTGTTTTACACTCAAATATTGCTCTTGCAACTATTTCTTCATTAAAAGCCCATAAATCTTCAAGTGATCCTCCACCTCTACCTACAATTAAAGTATCAAGATTATATGTATCTGCTATTTTTATATTTTTTACTATATCATCTTTAGCTTCTTTACCTTGAACTAAAGATGGAAATAATATTACTTCACAAAGTGGATATCTTCTATTAATAGTTGAAATAATATCTTTAATAGCAGCTCCAGTAGGCGCTGTTACAACACCTATTCTCTTTGGAATCTTTGGTATTTCTTTTTTATATTTTTGATCAAATAATCCTTCAGAGGCAAGTTGTTTTTTTAATTTTTCATATAATGCATAAAGATTACCAACACCATCTTCTGTCATATCTGTTACATATATTTGATAGTTACCAGTTTGTTCAAATACACTTATTCTTCCCTTTACTAGTACTTTCATTCCATCTACTGGTTCAAAATTTATATTTTTTGTACTACTTGCAAACATAATTGCATTAATTCTTGATTCTTCATCTTTAATAGTAAAATAAAAGTGACCCCTTGAATGATGTTTAAAATTTGATATCTCACCCTTTATATAAACAGTTTGAAGATTAACATCATTATCTATTTTATATTTAATATATCTTGTTAGAGCACCAACAGTGATATAATTATTATTCATTATCTTCTCCATGATATATACTATCAAGTACAGCATTAATCATACTTTTTACTTTTTCATCTGAATATTCATTAGCAAGTTCTACTGCTTCATTAATTGCTACTATTTCTGGAGTATCAGTATAAACTAGTTCATAAATACCCATTCTTAAAATAGCTTGATCAGTTTTACCAAGCCTATCAATTGTCCAATCTTTTAAATGTTTATTTGCAATTCTATCAATATCATTTTTATATTCAAGTACACCATTTACTATTTCGTTTACAAAATCATTTTCTACAGGTACAGATTCTTTTATAACATCTTCTACCTTATAATCAATATGATTTGATTCATATAAAAATATTTGATATAAAATTGTCATTATTTTTTTTCTAAGTTCTGTTCTATTCATTTTTCTTCACCTATTTAATTTTATCATAAAAAAATAAAAAAAACTATCATATATATAGTTTTTTCATATACTTTTTGTAAGTATTTGTCTTTTTAGGATTATTTATGTAGTATATATCAAGTATTATTGTAACTATAGATAATATTATAAGAATATATATTACATACATTTTAGTTAAATCAATGTCTCTATTAAGTATAAAATTTTCATTTGATAAAATAGCATCATAATAATCACTATTATTTAATAGTTCTTTAATACTTTTTTTATTTCCATCAAATGATTCTATATTTAAATATACTTTATCTGTAATAATTGTATTATCTCTTAAAAAAATCATTACTTTTTTATTATCAAAATCTAATGTATATAGATTTAATTTTTTTTTATTTTTATTTTCTAAAGAATATACTTCTAGCTTTGATTTTCTTAAATCAGCACTAACATATCTTTCTTTATTTTTAATCGCATCATCAAGTGATTTACTATTATTTACATTAACATATTCATTATTTAAAACCTTTAAATAATCTGAAGAGAAAAATATTAATGAAATTATACATAAAATAATCATTACTATACTTAACATTAAACTTTCTTTCTTTTTTTTAATTACTTTTATTTCTATGTTACTCATATAACCACCTACTATAACAATAATAACACAAAAGGACTAGAAATATCTAGTCCATAAAGAATTTATAATAAAAATTATATGCAGAATAAATATCAAATTTACTAGTTACTTCATATGGTGCATGCATTGAAAGTACTCCAATACCAGCATCTACTACTTCTATTCCTTTATTCGCAAGTATATAAGCAATAGTTCCTCCACCACCTAAATCAATTTTACCTAGTGTTGATACTTGATATTTTATATTATTTTTTTCTAATATATTTCTTACATAAGCCATATACTCAGCATTCGCATCACTTGCGCCAGACTTACCTCTTGAACCTGTGTATTTATTTAAAACAATACCTCTTCCTAAGAATGATGCATTATTTATTTCTGATGCACTTTTATATATTGGGTCATATCCAGCATCAACATCAGCAGATAACATTTTGGAATTATTATATACTTTATTTAATGCTCCTGGATAATTTTCATCCTTTTTATTTAATAGTTCATTTATAAACATATCAAATGTTTCAGAGTACATTCCAGTATTTCCAACACTTCCTATTTCTTCTTTATCCGCTAAAATTGTTATACATGTTTTTTCTGGATTTTGAGTATTTAATATTGCTTCTAAATTGCAATAAGAACATGCTTTATCATCTTGGCCATATGCCGCAACCATTGATTTATCAAATCCTAAGCTTCTTGCTTTAAATGCTGGAACAATTTCAAGTTCAGAACTTAAAAAATCAGTTTCTTTTATTCCATATTTTTCATTTAATAATGAAAGAATATTATATTTTATACTGTCCTTTTCTTCATCAAACGGAATACTTCCAATTAATAAATCTAAGTTTTCTCCTTCAATTCCATCACCTAAGGTTTTCTTTTCTTGTTCTTTCGCTAAATGTGGGAGTAAATCAGTTATTGTAAATATTGGATCACTTTCATCTTCTCCAATATTAACTTCTACTTTTTCACCTGTTTTCTTTATAATAACACCATGAATTGAAAGTGGAATTGTAGTCCATTGATATTTTTTTATCCCACCATAATATTGTGTTTTAAAATATGCAAAACCATCATCCTCATATAATGGATTAGGTTTTAAATCAAGTCTTGGTGAATCTATATGTGAACCTACTATATTTAGTCCATTAGATAAAACTTCTTTACCAATAACAGCAATGTATACACATTTATTTCTATTAATATAATATACTTTATCACCAATATTTAAAGTACTTTTTTCTTCAATATTAATAAAACCATTATTATCAAGTATTTCTTTTGCATTATTAGCAAATTCTCTTTCAGTTTTAGATTTGTTTAAAAAATCCATATATCCTTCAGAAAATTCAAATACATTCTTTTTTTCTACTTCATTTAGGTTTAACCAACCTGTTTTCTTATTATTAATTATATCTTTTCTTTCCATTTTAGCCTCCTATTATTATTATAACATTTTTTAAGCAAAAAAAAAGAAAGATTTTTGTCTTTCTAATTTTTTTCTAAATACCATTCGTAAATATCTATAGTTCCAACGCAATATTGTATTCTTGGATAAATACTTGTAATGCTATCAGATAAATTTAAATCAACTGTATATTCAAAGCTTTCGCCATAGCTTGGAAAAAATGTTTTTAGATTAGAACCCCAACTTGAAAGTGTCGTTGTATATCCTGGAAAGAAATGATAATAAGAAGAATCACCATCTATTCTTTTTCCTTTAATAATCATCTTTGTATATTTTTTAGGATTATATTCTTTTTTTAAAATCACAATACCATCAGAACCATAAGGTGAATATAATGAAATATAATTATCTCGTGTTGTAACTGTCATACCATCAGTTATATAATCACTACTTTTTAATTCACTTAATAAGTCTGCTTTTTTTTGACGACTCACCATTTTGTAGCATAGCATAATTTATTTCAGTAGTAATATTTGATAAATTTATTTCTGAATTTGGTAATGTAGTTAATTCTTTATTTTTATCGTATGTTATAATCAATTTTAATGTTTTACTTTTTTAACATACTTTTGAGTTCAAATAATTTATTAATTGCGTCAATTGGTGTCATTTCAAGTGGATTAATCTTTTCTAATTCTTCAACTACTTTATTTTCTTCTTTTGATTCTTCTAAATCAAATGATATTTGAGTACTTGTTTCAGTATTTTTAATATTATTACCATTTTTTTCATATTTAGAAAGAATTTCTTCTGCTCTTTTTATAAGTTCATCAGGTAATTTAGCAAGTTTTGCAACATGTACACCATAACTCTTATCAGCAGGTCCACTCATTATTTTATGAAGGAATGTAATATTACCATTTTCTTCTTTTGCAGATACATGTACATTTTTTAAATGTTTATGATGTTTTTCTAAATCTGTTAATTCATGATAGTGTGTTGAAAAGAATGTTTTTGCCCCTACCTTATCATGTATATATTCTATAATAGCAGCAGCCAAACTCATACCATCATAAGTTGATGTACCTCTACCTAGTTCATCAAATAATATTAAACTATTTTTAGTTGCTCCTTCTATTGCACTATTTGCTTCCATCATTTCAACCATAAATGTTGATTCACCAGATACTAAATCATCACTGGCTCCTATTCTTGTAAATATTTTATCAAATATAGGAAGATTTGCTTCTTTAGCAGGTACAAAAGATCCTATTTGAGCCATTATTGCGATTATAGCCATTTCTCTCATATATGTTGATTTACCTGACATATTTGGTCCTGTTATTAAAAGAATTGTATCATCTTTATCCATTTTAACATCATTTGAAACAAATTCACCAGTTAATACCTTTTCAACTACTGGATGTCTTCCTTCAACAATATCAATTACATTATCATTATTAAGTTTTGGTCTTACATAATTATTTTCTTCTGCAACAACTGCTAAAGATGATAATACATCGATTTCACTTATAGTATGTGATAAATCTTGTATATAAGGTATTTTACTCTTTACAATATTTCTTATTTCAATAAATAAATCATATTCTAAATTAATAATTTTTTCTTCTGCACCTAAAATAAGTGCTTCTTTTTCTTTTAATAAAGGTGTTATAAATCTTTCACAATTAGCAAGTGTTTGTTTTCTTTCATAACCATATTCTTCTTTTATATCTTTACATGCACCTTTACTAACTTCAATATAATAACCAAATATTCTATTGTATCCTACCTTTAATGTTTTTATTCCAGTTCTATCTCTTTCTTCTTGTTCTAATTTAGATACAAAATCCTTATTACCTTTTCTAGAAGATTTTAATTCATCAAGTTCACTATTATATCCTTCTTTTATTAAATATCCTTCTTTTAATGTAATAGGAGCATCTTCATATATAGATTTTTCAAGTAAATCATATAAATCTCTAAACTCATTAATGCTTTTATAATTAATTTTCTTTAATATTTCATTTATATTAGGTAATACTTTTAATGAATTTTTTAATTGTAATAAATCTCTTGCATTAGCAGAACCAAATGCTACTTTACCTGCAAGTCTATCAAGATCATATACATCATTTAAATATTCTCTTAATTCATCTTTTAAAATAAATTCTTTCATTAAAGTATCAATTATATCATATCTATGTTCTATCTTTTCTTTATCTATAATTGGATTTAATATATAGTTTTTAAGTTTTCTACTACCCATTGCTGTTTTTGTTTTATCAAGTAGCCATAAAAGTGAATATTTCTTTTCTTTTGTTCTTATGTTTTCAGTAAGTTCTAGATTTCTTTTAGTATGTATATTCATTCTTAAGAAAGAATCTTCTTTTACTATAATTGCACTTTGAAGATGTGATAAACTTCTTTTTTGCGTATTCTCTAAGTATGATAATAAATACTTTATTCCTTCTATTATCCTATCATCTTTTATATCTTTATAAACATTACTATAATCATTTATTAGATTTTTATTATTATAAAGTGAAATAGTTACATTATAATTTCTTTTTAAAGTATCAAGTACAATTTTATCAAAATCAGTATTAACAACTACTTCTTTTATATTTCTTTCAAGTACTTCATTAATTAATAAATCATTATCTCTTTCTTTTATAAACGAATAAACTTCACCTGTTGATATATCTGCATAACTAATTACATATGAATATTTTAAATCAAGGATTGCTCCTATAAAGTTATTTGATCCTTCATCTAGAAATTCACTATTCATTCTTGTTCCTGATGATATGATTTGCACTATATCTCTTTTTACAATACCTTTAGCATTTTTAGGATCTTCTGTTTGTTCACATATTGCTACTTTATAACCCTTATCTACTAATTTTTCTATATATATATTTGCGGCATGATAAGGTATTCCGCACATTGGAACTCTTTCTTCAAGTCCACATGACTTACCTGTTAGAGTAAGCTCTAACTCTCTTGATGCTGTTACAGCATCATCAAAAAACATCTCATAAAAGTCACCAAGTCTAAAAAATAGTATATTATCAAGATTTTCATCCTTTATTTCTAAATACTGTTTCATCATTGGAGTTATTTTATTTCTATCTACTTCTTCTCTTGTCATATACTTCACCTACTAGGTTTTATTATAACAAATTTTGAAAATAAAAAAAATAGAAAACTTAATTTTCTATTTTAAAAATTTATCTATATTTTTTTATTTCATTATTTAAAAGTACTACAAAATCATCTATTGATATTGTAATTGTTTCAGTACTTCCATGTTTTCTATATGATATATTACCATTTTCTTTTTCTTTATCACCTAAAATAATAACTAATGGTATTTTCTTTAAGTTTGCTTCTCTTAATTTATATCCAAGTTTTTCTTCTCTATCATCAAGTTCAACTCTTATATTATTTTCTCTTAAAGTATTTTCTATAGTTTTAGCATATCTTAAATGATATTCATTATTAACTGGTATAATAGTTGCTTCTACTGGAGAAAGCCAAAGTGGAAGTGCTCCTTTTGTTTCTTCTAGTAAGAATGCTAAGAATCTATCTAATGATCCTAAAATCGCTCTATGAATAACAACTGGTCTTTTTTTACTTCCATCTTTATCTATATAACTTAAATCAAATCTTTCTGGAAGAAGGAAATCTAGTTGACAAGTTGAAAGTGTTACATCATGTCCAATAGCAGATTTAACTTGTACATCAAGTTTTGGTCCATAGAATGCTGCTTCACCTTTTGCTTCATAAAATGGAATATTAAGTTCTGTTAAAACATTTCTAAGTTCATTTTCAGCACTTTCCCACATTTCATCATCATCAAAATATTTTTCTTTATCTTCCTTATCTCTAAGTGATAATCTAAATTCATAATCATTAAATCCAAAGTCTTTATAAGTATCAAGTATTAACTTAACAACTCCTGCAAATTCATCTTTTATTTGTTCTTTGCTGCAGAATATATGTGAATCATTTTGAGTAAATGCTCTTGTTCTTTCTATACCACAAACAGCACCTGATGCTTCATATCTAAAGTCATTAGCAACTTCAGCAAGTCTTATAGGTAAATCTCTATATGAATGAAGTGAATTTTTATAAATCATCATATGATGAGGACAATTCATTGGTCTTAATACATATTCTTCTTCATCTAACTTCATAACAGGGAACATATCTTCTTTATAATGATCCCAGTGACCAGATGTTTTATATAAATCAACACTACCTAAACTTGGTGTCCATACATGTTTGTATCCTAATTTTATTTCTTTATCTTGAATATATCTTTCAAGTAATAGTCTAATCATACCACCATTAGGAAGCCATAAAGGAAGTCCCTTACCTACTAATTCTGAATTTGTAAATATTTCTAAGTCTTTACCTATTTTTCTATGGTCTCTTTCTTTTGCTTCTTCTAGTAATTTTAAGTGTGCATCTAAATCTTCTTCTGTATTAAAACATACACCATATATTCTTTGAAGCATTTTATTTTTAGAATCACCCTTATAATAAGCACCTGATACTTTTAATAATTTAAAGTATTTCATATCTTTAGTAGTATTCATATGTGGTCCACGGCATAAATCAACAAAATCATCTTGTTTATATGCGCTTATTGTTTCACTATCATCTAAGTTTTTAATAATATCTACTTTATATGGATCATCCTTAAACATTTCTAGAGCTTCTTCTTTAGTAAGTTCTAATCTTTTAATTAATTTATTACTTTTTGATATTTTTTTCATTTCTTTTTCTATTTTAGGTAAATCTTCTTCTTTTATAACTTCATCACCTAAATCAATATCATAGTAAAAACCTTCTTCTATAACAGGTCCAACCCAAAACTTTGCATTTGGATATAAATGTCTTACAGCATGCGCTAAAAGATGTGCACAGCTATGATTAAGTGTATTTAATTCTTTATTTTCTTTTATATTGATCATTTCTCTTCTCCTCCATTAAATCTTTAGAATATTCTTTTTTTAAATCTTTGATTTGTTTATCTATAATTTCAGTATTTTCACCCTTCATAGATAACTTCTTTTTTTCTAAAAATAAATCTGTCAATTTTTGCATAAACTCTTTCTTTTCCATATTTCCTCCAAAGAAAAAAGGATGGCATTTAAGGAGTGCATGTGCACGGTACCATCCTTTATTTTACTTAATTTAGATAACGGCCTTTAAAACCGAAAATTATTAATTTTACTCAGAAGTAGTAACTTATTAACTAACTAATTAGCCTTCCACCAATAGCTAACTCTCTTTATAGTAATCATTAACAAATCGTGTCTTCGTCACAGATTTACAAATAAATAATATCACAAAATATAGTTATTGTAAATACTATTATTTTAATTTGAAGCACTTCTTAAATTTATGTCAAGTGAACTATTACCATGTTCATTAACATACTTTTTTATCTTACCAACTGAACCATTCTTTTGAGCTTTGGTAAGCATTTCCTCATAACCAGAACATTTTAATGTTAAATAATCAAGTTCTTCTCTAATAGAACAATATTTTTGATATAATTCATCTAAATCCTCAAGAATATTTACACTACTCTTTTTAACTATTTCATATTGCTTTGACACAATTTCAAGTTTAGTTAAATCTCTTAATTTATCTGGATTTAAATATGATCCTATATCACCATTACAATCATATACAAGTAAATAATCTTTTCTTTTTATTTCATCGATATCTACATATCTATTATATATTCCAACAACAAGTGGATTACCTACAGTTAAATATTTTAAGTCTTTATGCGATAAAGTTGTTGAACATAACTTACCTGCATTCATTTTTAAATATTTACTTAAAAATTCTTCCATGCTGATTGCGTATTCTTTATATTTTCTTATATCCTTTTTGCTTTCTGAAACCTTTTCGATATTTTGTTCTTCTTCTTTTATCTCTTCATTATCTGATTTAATCTTCTCATTAATTTCTTCTTCATTCATATACATTTCTAATAATGCTTCAAAATTTTCTTCCATAAAACTACTCCCATAAACCCTATATTTTTATTTCCTATTATTATTACTAATTAACTTTAAATCATCAGTAATAAATTTTATGCGTTCTATTATACGCTTTGCTTTTATTTTGTCAATTTTATCTTTACTTTCACTTAAATGTACTTCAAGTTCTTCAATAGACAAATTAGATGTAAAAAATGTTGGTAACTTTTCATCCATTCTGTATTGAATAATTGGTCCAAGTATTTCATCTCTAGACCAAGCAGATATATTTTCAGCCCCTATATCATCAATTAATAATAAATCAGATTTCTTTACATAATTAAATTGTTCATCAAAATCTTTGCCAAAAGATGCCTTTAAACTTCTTAAAAATTCTGGATAATATATAAGTGCACCCTTATAACCATCTTTAACAAGCTCATTAATCATTGCGGATACTAAATATGATTTACCAGATCCAAAATTACCACTTAAATATAACCCTTTACATTGTTTACCTGATTTATAATTTTTTATAAACTTAATTATCCATTTAATTAATTCATTTCTATTTTTATCATCTGTATAAATATCTTTCATTTTTGCATTTCTAACTTCTTTAGAAACTTCAAATAAATATCCATTTTTTACATATTCAATATCATGAAGCATTTTATTTTTATATTTACAAGTTTTATGTTCAAAATTAATATTACCATCTACAATAATAGGTTTGTAAAAACATCCATTTACTTCATTTTTACAATTTTCAAGACCTTTGCAATTCTTACAATTTTCTTTTTCATTAAAACACTGCATTAAACTAGATGTATATTTCATAAGTATTTTATCATTTAAATTTATAGAATCAGTAAACTTTTTAAATTCTGGATTTTTATTTGCTTTAAAATATTCTATTTCTAAATCAGTTAAATTTTTACTTTTCTTTTCATTAATTATTTCTTCTGCTTTAATCATATTTTCACCTGCTTACTACATAAAATCCTTAAGTAAATCCTTTACTTCTTCTTCTTCTTTTTCACTATTTTTTTCTTTTTCTATTTCTTTATTAAACCATTCAGGAAGATTTGTTTCTTCTTTTTTATAAGTTCTTACACTACTCTTTTCTTTTACCATTTTTTTCTTTTTACATTCTTTTTCTGCCTCGTTCATAGCGTCTTCTGCAGTCTCTATATTAAGTCTCTTCCACTGTCCCGCAATTGTTTCAACAAAGTTTTTAGTTAACTTTTTATTATTTATTTTCATAACATAATCTATTAGAACATTAACAACTGCTGGTTTAAGTCCTGAATCTACCATTAAGCTTTCTACTAAATTTAAATCTCTTTCTGTTGGTTTTGCGCCATTATATTTTCCTCTTAAGAAATTATAAGGTGATACAGTTTCAAATGTATAAATCATTTTTGCTCTTTTACTATCATTTCCAACTGGATTTCTTAAATACTCTGGTTGTTTTTGATAAATAAGTGATGGAAGTTTTCCATTATTTTCAAATTGATAATAATTTCTTGCATTTTTTCTAAGTAATGTTTTATCAATATTATGTTTGTCATTAACTGAATTAATAATAATACCTTTCATTTCTTCTGTATCAATATTATATATATATGAAATATTTTGAATTAACTCTTTTTCATCTTTTCTAAATGTATTTTTTGAAAGTAAACCACTTGGTAAAATAGATATAAGCATATCAAAATCTATTGTACTTTCTATTTCTGGTTTTAACTTATGAATACTTTTTATATTACGAGATTCATTTTCAAATACTGTACCTGGTACGCTATCAAAAACCTCATTGAAGTTTTTAGTTATATCTTTATAACTTCCATAATTAATGCGTGGTACTTTAAATCTATTAATAAGTCTTTCATATTCTTTTTTACCTACATTATTATATAAAACTATATTAAGTATTGGATGAGAAAATATTTCATGTGCTGAAAGTGGAGAAAATATTTCATATATATATGTATTAACGTCCTCTCCTTCTTTAAAGTATGATTTAATAAGACCAATTGCTTCTAATTTTTCTCTAGCAATAACTATATCGCTTAATCTCATTCTCATATTAGTCATCAAATGATGATGTGAATTTTCTTCACTCATAAATTCATTTTTATCTAAATCAAGACATAAAGTAAGATATAAATTAACCGCACCTATACCTATAATAGGTTGATAAAGCATAGTTAAAATCTTACTATCATTTTCTTGTAATACAGTTTTATTAACAACAATATACATATCTGCGGGTAAAATACTTATATCCATACTTCCTCCTAAACTTTAACTTTATTATATGATATTTTCTCTTTAAAAACAAGGCAAATATAAAAATAAGATATATAAAATTATATATCTATTTATCATTTAATTTATTTGTTACTCTATTTAATTTATAAGTATTATTTACTCTTTTCATTTCAAAATAATTTGTATTTCTAATATACTCATTTTCACAATATCCAGTATAACCTGTATATGGGAAAAACATTCTATCATTATCAAGTTCATCACATACAGATTTTATATAATTATCAAAATATATATCATAAGTTATATTACATGAAATCTTATTGTCATCAAGACTATAACAAGTATTCATATGTGCCTTTACATCTTTTGGATATGCAAGATTTGGATCATTCTTTTTAATTTCATCAACATATTCTTTAGCAATATTTCTAAGTTTTATAATCTCATCCACCATGTTTTTACTATTAAAATAAATAATATTTTTATTTTCTAAAATAAGTATATCATTCTTTATTGTAAATTTTTCTTTATTATCTAAAGTAACATTATCATTAGAAAGTGTATATTTACCATTTATTTGTTTATAATTATTGTCTTCACTATTAAATCTATATTCATAATCTTCATTAGATGTAAATTTTATATAAGATTTTCCATCTTCATTTAAATAAAAAGTATTACCATTTAATATATTATTAACTTCTGGTTCTTTTTCCTTAAATAAATCTAATTTTGATATTAAAAATCCCGCAAAAAAAGATAAAACAAAAGTTACAATAAAACATATTATTAAAAGTATACGCTTTTTCATATTTTCACCCTTTATTTAACTCTTTTATACATATATACAGCAGTATATGGAGGAATATTACTCTCTTCACTAGTATAATAAGCAGTATAATTTCCACCAGTTTGTGATGATGATAAAGTTGCTCCATAAAAATTACCTAAAGTATTTGCGTTTGTACCAAATTTATTATTAACACCTACTAATGAATCACTTAATGTGTTTACTGGACTTTCATGTTTATGAGTCGCAGTCCCACCAGTAGTTCCTACTTGATAATTAGAAGATGCTCCTATTAAAAATGTGTTTTCCATCTTTTCCCATGTTCCACCAAATTTTTCTGTTACAGATTCAATTGTTTCATCTGTTAAACTCATATAAATACTTCCAACAGGATATATTTTATCTTCTAAAGTACTAATTTTATTTTCTAATGCTGATAATCTATTTTCAATACTTGTTGAATTAGATTCATCATAATTCAATTCATTAATAATATTTTTCTTAACATTATTATTTAAACTTGATGTATTACTAAGTGTATTCATAAGCATAAAAAGTGTTATCAAAAACAAAGTTAATAAACTAAATATTATTAATGATGACGCAAATCCTTTATTCTTCATCTTTATCATTCCTTCTACCATAAATTATATCATAAAAAAATACTCCTATCAAGGAGTACCTTTTATTATTTGTTAAGAAGTTTTCTAGCATTATTTTCAAAAATATTATTTATTTCATCTTCAGTAAGATATTTACTAAACTTCTTTTTTGCCTTTTCAGCAAAATTATAATTTTCTTTTTTATGATGTATATCTGTTCCCATAAATGTTATTAAATGCTCTTTTAATAATCTTTTAATAGTCTTTTTAGCATGAGATCCATAATCACCTAAAATACTACCTACATTACATTGAAATAATACACCAATTTCTTTTAATTCATAAACTTTATTAAAGTCTTTTTGAAATGAAATATATCTTTCTGGATGTGCTAAAACAACTTTATATCCCATATTAATTAAATCTAAGAATACATCATAATATATTTCATTTTCACCACTCATAGGTAGTTCAATAAGTAAATACTTTGAATTATTTAAAGAACTAATTATACCTTCTTTAAATAATTTTATAATATCACTATCAATATATATTTCATTACCTAAATATAAATTTACAGGTATTTGATGTTTAACTAATTCAACTTTTAATCTATCTAACAAATCTAAGTTGTTTTCTCTTGTACTCATATAAGAACTACCATTTATAAAGTGCGGTGTTAAAATTATATCTGTATAACCTATTTCACTTAAACTTTTAATTATATATGCACTTTCTACTATTGATCTAGACCCATCATCAATACCATATAATAAATGTGAATGTATATCAATCATTATTGACTATCTCCATAATAACCATAGTATTTACCATATGTGCTATTTTTTCTATTTACATTATTAAGTACATCACCTGCAATTGGTGCATTAACACTTTCAAGTTGTTTTTTAGTACTTTCAAGTACTGATTTTGGAGTCATAGAATCAGAACTTACAATTAAAACTTTATCTACTAATTTTGACATTATAATTGAATCAGGAAGTCCATTACATGGAACACCATCATATATTATTACATCATATTTTGCTTTTAATACTCTAAGTAAATCAGCATTCTTTTTAGAATTTAATAATTCACTTGGATTTGGTGGAACTGTTCCTCTTGTAATAACATGCACACCAGGAACTGATGTTTTATTTATATAATCTTTATAATTAGTCATATCATCTATAAGTAAATTAGATAAACCTTTAGAATTAGATAATTTAAATATTCTATGTTGTCTACCTTTTCTCATATCACAATCGACAATTAATACTCTTTTATCTGTTTGAGCAAATGAAATTGCAAGATTAGCACTTATAAAACTCTTTCCTTCTCCTGGAATAGAACTTGTTATTAAAATTGTTTTTATATCTTCATCTACAGATGAGAATTGAAGATTAGTTCTAAGTGTCTTAATACTTTCACTAACTACTGATTTAGGATACTTTTGCGCAAGTAATTCAACCTTACGATTATTCTTTGATCCTATATCACTTTTAAATACCTTCGCTACAACTGGCATACCAATTTCTTCTTCTAAATCATCAGTAAGTTTTACAGTATCATCAAAATAATATACTACAAATACTACGCCAATTGTTCCAAATATTGATATGAATAACGCAATTAATAAATCTCTTTTTAAAGTATTATTAGATACTTCTTCAGGTGTAACTGCAACATCAACCACACTAATATTATTTATTTGATATATTTTTGCTATTTCACCACTAAATACTTGAGCAATAGAATTTGCGATATTAGCCGCAAGTTCTGGATCTTGATCAGTTACTGATATTTTAAGCATTTCAGTATTTTCATATGCTTCTACACTTACATTTTCACTTAATTCTTCTGCAGTATAAGTAACCCCTGTTTCTGATATAACCTGTTCTAGAACAAGTTTACTTTTTATTATTTTACTATAAGTTTCTACTAACTTTTGGTTTAGTAAAATATCATTTTGTGTAATAGTTGTTCCTGTTTGTGTCTCATTAGACTTAGTAAGTATTATTGTTGTATATGTTGTATAAAGTGGTTTCTTTATACTTTTATCATAAATAAAAACTCCTATTATAAGTACAATTGCTACTACTACAATCACTAGTACATATTTTTTTAAATAATTTAAAAAATCCCTTATATTAATTTCTTCCATAATACCCTTCTCTTTCCTATATACATTAATATACTATAATTATTATACACATAAAATATATGCTTTTCAATAATAATTAGCTCTGGTTTACACATTGTTTAAAAAGAAAAAAGTCTATATAGACTTTTTAGATATTTTTTTATTAAATATATAAAAAATTGATATTCCACATAAAGAACCAAATGTATCAATCATTACATCTAATACTCGCGCACTTCTACCTATTATGAATAATTGATGAAATTCATCAGAACATGCATATAAAAAACAAATTAGTAAAGAATATATTATGAGTTTTTTATTTATTGAATAATCTTTTACTACTAAAAATGATAATATACCTAAAATAAAATATAATGTATAATGTGCAAGTTTTCTAATAGGATATGTATATTTTTCTATTATTTCATTTTCTTTTTCTTTAGTAATGTTTTCATTAAATATTTTATATATTTTAACAACTGTTCTATCAATAAAACCATCACTAACTTTAGAACTATCTACATCTTTTTGATTAGAAAAAGAAAATATTAGTGCCATCCATAATACTAAAAAACAAATCTTTACTACTTTCATAATTAATCCTCATTTTCTTTATTTTCTTCTTTTGTTATATCGCCAGATAATTTTAATGCACATAACAAAAATGTTAATATAAATAATAATATCATAATAACAAAAAATAGCATATAATTCACTCCTTAAATAAATCTTTACTTATTATATTCAAAAGTGAATAGATTATACTATTTTTCGTACTACTTATTCTGACAAAATATGACAAACTATTTTAATATTTCATTTATTTTTGATTTTGCAGAAACAATTGTTTCATCAGCTGGATACATTACCCAACCTTTCATACTATTTAAATGAATTAAATCTTGTGCATCTGTTCCATCAACAGATTGATTATCAAAACTCCAGTTTGCTCCATCAATAGTATCTTTCATAATCTGTTCTATTATTTCTCTTGGAAGCGTTGTTTCATATAAATCGCTTAATGAATCTAGTATATTCGTATAATTTGTAAGAGTATTAACACTCTTTAGTTTTTCAAATATATCAACTATAATTGCTTGACAATTTTTTTGTCTTTGTCTATCTCTACCAGCAAATGCATTTCTTTCTCTAGCAACAGTTAATGCTTCTACACCATTTAAATGTTGACATCCCTTTTTAATATATAATTTTTTACCTTTAGAATCATCATATGAATTTAATATAGTTGCATGAGTAGTTGTATAACTCTCATCAGAACAATATTCAATTCCACCAACAGCATCAATCATTCCTACTAAACTATTTGTATTAATTTTTAAGTAATAATCCATATTAATGCCAAAATAGCTCTCAATTGACTTAGCCCTTGTATTAATATCATTAACTCCGATAAAACTTAAGTTATCTCTAATACCATTTGTTCCATATACAGGAAGATAATAATCTCTTGGAACACTTGTCAAAAGTATTTTATGAGTATTCATATTAACAGTAACAATCATATTAAAATCACTTAAATTAGCAAAATCTGTTCCACTAATATAAATATTAAATTTTTCTTTATTATTAGATGTTGATTTGCTTATTTTATTTTTAATTTTAATATTAAACTGATAAACAATCTTATAATTATCTCTCTTTAAATTTTTATTATTATCAAATAATATTTCATAACTTGAATTACTTAATAACGCAAAACTTGCTTGTTTATTCGCAATCATAGTAAATAAAGTTGTTACATCACTTGCAAGTGTTATGTTACTACTAGTATATTTCTTTAAATAATTTACTGCACTTTCAATATTAGAATCATTATTAACATAATAAACCGTATCTTTAATATCATTTCTGTTACTAGCAGTATTATCCTTATAAGTTACAACATAATATGTTATTGTATTTTCAGTCTTAGTATTATCAAATGCCTTGTCTAAAAAAGTATTACCAGTATATAAGTAATATGACAAAACACCACATCCAATAATTGATAAAGATGATAATACAATACCAATTATTTTAGTTACTTTAAATTTTAAATTAGTAAGTAAAATACATAATAATTCATAAATAGTTAAAAAAACTGTTATAATCATCATATATTTTTTAGGAATTATATTTAACTTTAATAATAAAACTAAAAATAATGTAATAAATATTAAGTTTAATATATTAATTATATTAAGTTTATTAAACTTTTTTTCTTTTTTCATAATCTCTCTCCTATACTTTTATTTATTATAACACACTAAAATAATTATATAAAATATAGATATTAATTATTTACAAAAAGGTGTAAAGAAAAAAGTACTAAATATAGTACTATAAATTAATATCAAAAGCATAATCATAACTTATATTTTTATAAAACTTTGTTTTTATAAATGCAGCTTCATTATGAGAAAACTCTACTATTTTTTGTGAATTAAAATTTTTAAAATACTCATTAACTTTTTTTATAACATTTATTTCTTCATCGTTAAATATACTATAATCTATTTTTTCTTTAGAACTATATATAATACTAACAAAATCATTTTTGAATTTAGAATCACAATCTAATACTTTACTAGATACAAAGTTATCTAGTATTTTCTCATAATCATCAGGTACTGGTCCGTAGTTTAATTTAGAATATACAAGACCAGTTATTGAAGCACCATTTTCCTTATAACATAAAAAATCACAATAAAACATTTCTTTTAGTAATTTAGTTTTATTTACAGAATTATTACATAGTATTAAAATTAAATTTTTTAATTTTTCAAAAGATAATTTTGTATAACCATTATATTCACTTAGTGTTAAATCTTCAGAATTCTTTATATTAGGTCCAATACCTTTTTTTACTTTACTAATTATAGTATTATATTCTTTATCATCCAATCTGTTTTTATTTGAATCAATCAAATAAATTATTATATCTGGATTATCAATTAGTGTTTTGATTGTTATTAAATAAATATCATTAGGAATTGATTTAGAATTTTCATAACTTACTAAAGTTTTTTTGGCACATCCTATTATTTTTGCAAATTGTTCTTGACTTAAAGAATATTTTTTTCTTAGTTTAATAATATCTTCTGCACAAATTCCTATTATATTATTGTACTTTTTTATTGCTTCTTTTGATGCCTCATTATCAAGATAAGCATCAAAAACAAGTTTATTACACTTTCTACAAAATCTTCTTTCTTTTTCAAAAATAACTTTTTCACCTTTTATATTATACTCATGCTTATAATTTTTAACATAAGTATCAGATGAACCGCAATTATCACATTTAAACATAATATTACCTCCTATAACTTTTATGAAAAGACAAACAAACTGTTTCCTCACCAAAATTTCCAATTTCAATTTTTAATTTTATATATGCTATATTTTCATTTATTTTTTTCTTAAAAATCAATGCTCCACTACCATAATAATAAGGTCTAGGATCTGGATAATAGAAATAATTATTTAATTTTAATATTTGATTTCAAGCTTCATCCTCTGTTAAACCAAGTTTAGCTAAATCAGAAATATAATCAGTTCCATCATTTCTTATAACAAACCTTCTTTTATTTTTTATTATAAGTTTTTTCATTTTTGATAATAACATTATCTGTTCTTGATTCATAGTTGTACCTCCAGTTGTTGTATCTATAGTAACATATGTTACCGAGTAAATCAATAAAAAATAAAAAAATTTTATTTTTTATTTTTAGTTATAACAATTTTATTTCTTGGTTTTGTAATAATTTCTTCTTTTATTACTTTTTCATTAGTAATATTATTATTTTCATCTGTTATAATTTCTTTTGTTATTTTCTTTTTACCATTCTTTCCCTTTTGAATAATAGATCCTTTTTTTCTAAAAAAGCTATATTTATACTTAGTTTTATATTTTATTTTTTTATTAAACGTCTTTTCTATCTTAAATAAACAACTTCCATCACTAGTATTTGCTTTTGAATTATAATTATATGCCTTTTCATTTGTACATCCAAACATTTTATCAACACAATTTCCATTATCGACATTAGCATTTGGGTCATAATTATAAGCATCTTTGTTTGTACAACCATAAACTTTCTTGATGCAGCTTCCATCATCTACATTGGCTCTTGAATTGTAATTTATTGAATTAGAATCTGTACAACCATATATATTATTTACTGAATTAGATGTTGAATTTGAACTACTTCCATTATTATGACAATGATACTCACCATTACTTAAACCCCATTTAGCACAATTTGTTCTACAATAGTGACAACCTCTAGAATCTGTTCTTCCAGGATGAGCATAAACATCTTTAATGCTTAATAAACTAATAAATACTACTAAAATTAAAATACCATACTTCTTCATAACTTCTCTCCTACTAATATAAAATAAAAAAGAACATGCATAAACTTTTATAAAGTCTATACAAGCCCTTCATTTAATTAAATTATAACAATATAGATAAATATAATCAATACTTTTTTCTATTTTTTAAAACTTTAATAATTAACATACTAATTAAACTACCTACACTATCAATTAATACATCTAATACTTGTGCAGTTCTACCATATACAAATAATTGATGTGTTTCATCTAATGATGCATATATTATGCATATAAACATTGATAAAAGTAATTTATGATTTACTTTAGTGCAAGAAAATATACTATAAACAAATATTCCAAGTAAGAAATAAATACTAAAATGAGCAAGTTTCCTAATTGGATAATTTAATTTAGTAATAACTTTTTCTTCATCTACTTCTTTATTACTAACTTTTTCATATACTCTTACTGAATACCTAATTAAGTTTTTACTTGTACTATTAGATTCCATAGTATTCTTACTAGAAAAACAAAATATAGTTATCATACATAATAACGCTAATAAAATATATATTATTATTTTTTTCATTTTTATCACCTAACATGCATAGACAATATATCACAATTATGTATTAAGGTCAAACAATTTCTTAAGTTAATTAATAAAAGAATCAAGTTATTTTTAACCTGATTAATCTCTTGAAAATTTATTTAATGATTCCATATTTAATTTTATTATTAATCATCTAGATATACATAAGATTGAGGATAATAATTTATTCCTATGTCATTCAATGTTTTAGGAATATCATATAATATAACATTACCAAGTTCATAAGCAAAAGCAGTATCTTTATTTTCAAAATATTTAATATATTTTGATTTGGAAATACCTGAAAATTCTTTTGTATCATTCCATAATTTAATAGGAGTATTTGATATTATAGATTTAACCTCAACCTCTGCAATAATTTTTTTAACTGGAGAAGTACAATATATAACAATTTTATCAACATTTTTTTTACACTTTGACTTTCGATATTCATATATTTTTGTTTTATTTACAATTTTTTTTGCATATTCCGGTTTAATTGGTAACAATATAGTACACATATTATAGCCTCCTAACTATTATAAATATTATAACATAAAATTACAAATTTTATATTTATAATAATTTTTTTATTAAATCTGAATTAATATTTACTATAGATATAGGAGCATTCTTTAATATTCCACTTTGTATTAACCTATTGTATGATATTGGTTCTTTTAAAGTTTTACAATATTTAAAAAGAATTAATTTTGTATTAGAATCAAAATTTTCTTTTATTTCATCTAAAGAATAAACAGTTCTTTTTATCGCCATAGAATATAATTCTTCAGGGTTTTTAAAATCACTAAAAACATTATCTACGATACCTATTGTAGTAATACTTTTTTTATTTTCACTAGCATAAAATAATAAAATATCTCCATGTTCTATTTTTTTAGTATTTGATTTACAAATATATGCTTTTTTTATTGCATTTGAATAAGAATTAATTCCCTGAATATCATCAAAAGAAAGTTGAATCGAAGGTTCTGATTCAGAAAATAATTTTTCATGATATTGTTGCCTAATTGGTACAATAAAAACATTTTTATTCATCCAATCAAAATTTGGATATGTATTATCATTCATATTTTTGACAAATACTAATTCCTCTTCATAACTTCCATCGCCTTTTTCTGTCATCTTTGTAGTAGTATTAATAAAACCATATTCAGATAATAAATTAATCAATGCCTTTTGTTTTTCAAAAAGAGTAACATAGATTTCATTTACTTTGTTTTTTTCAGCTTCTTTGATAATAATTTTTATATAACTTTCCCCAATTTTATTTCCTGTATTTGCTACCTTAAATGTTGAAATTTTAAGTCTCAAATCTTTCTTAAAAGGTTCTTTAAATTCGGAATAATCTTCATTTTCATCTTCCACCTTCAACATTAGAAAAGAACCAATTTTGTTATTAGAATCTCTAGTAATATAAGCTTTTTTTTCAGTACGTGCTTTTTTTTCATACCACTTTTTAAAATTCATATAGTCAGACTTCAAGGAATCAAAGAATTCATCTCCTAACTCTATGTTATATAAATATTCGTATTGTATATAGACCGGCGTTCTAATATCTTTCTCTTCAAGAGGTTTAAATAATTTTATTGCTTCTTCAATTCCTAATACTCTATCTTCTATTTTTATTTTTTTTGCTTTTCTTTTCAATTTCTTATCATTAGTAATAAGATAACTTACACAATTTTTATAAACCGAATACAAAAGATTATTATCAATTTTATCATTTGGTAATTTTGAACATCCAACAAAATTATTAAACTCATCTGTAGCAACTGGTGGTCTATCTATTTTTTCATAAATTTTAATTTTACTATAAAATATTTTTCTATCATTCTCATTCTTTATATGGCTTATATCTTCCATAGTCATTGGATGAATTACAATTTTATATTTATTTGAATCATAAAGAATTTTTGTAAGTTCCTGTACATTATCACTAATCACTGAATGATCTTCACGATATATCAATAAATTTGTATCTAATAATATTCTAATCATTTAATACCTCCTTTCTAGAATTTTTCTATATATTATACCATTACAACAAAAAAATCAAGTTATTTTTTAGCTTGATTCTTTATCTTATTATTTTTTGTTTTTATAACTTTTTTGTTATTTCTCTTTTTAACATCATTTGTTACTATATCTTGTTTTCTTATTTTTTTATAAAATAAGAAATAATATATTAATACAAATATTATTAATAACTCAACTATAGATATAATAATAAAGTAATTAAATGGTTTTTTTATACTACTGCAAAATTCATTAATTGATTTATTATCTAATTTTGATTTTGATAATATTAAATCTTCTGATTTATTTATATTAAATTCAATCATATTATCTTTTACAACTATATCATTTTTAATTAATATAAAACTATTATTTTCTTTATCATATTTATAAATATTTACTTTATCATTATTGTTAAATTTTCCTGAAACATTTAATTTTATTATAGAATCACTAATATCTCCATTATATCCAAATATAACTTTATACATTTCAGAATAATTATTTTTTTTACGTAAGCTTTCTAAATCTTTATCAGAAAATGATATATTAGAATCAAATTCTTTTTTAAAATTCATATTACCACTTTTAAAGTTCCAAGAATAAACAATCTTATCATTATCATATTTATTAATAATAATATTCTTTTTACTTGAATTTATCTTATCAATTATATCTTTTGATATTTTCAAATTATCTATTATTTTTATCTTAACAGTATCTTTAGTTGTACCATCAATTACTTCATTTATTTTATCTATTGTTGTTTCAACTACCTCATCTTTTCTTTTTACATTAATTTTATATGTTTTTTTAGTACCATCTTCACTTGTAACAATAACATTTATAGTATTATCCCCTACTTTTAAATCTTTATTGCCTTCAATATTTACTTTTGATGTAGACATATTTGCTTTAGCATCTATATCAAGTGAATTAATATAATTTTCTATTTCAATATTATATTCTTCTTTATTTTTATCAAATCCAATATCATAATTTTTAACATTTAAACTACTTAAAGTTGCATCATTTTTTATAGGTTCATTTTTTTTAGTATTAGATGAATTATTATATTTACTTGAATTCGATGGTTTGCTTTGATTACTATTTTGTGAATTATTATTTGAAACATTATTTGAACTAGTATTAGAATAAACATTTACACTTACACTTCTTGTTCCAGATAATGCTTCTTCATCATATGTTGCTGCATCAGTTATTTTAACAATAATAGTAGCATTTCCATCATTTACACCAGTAACAGTAACTGTTACTGAATTATTATCAAGCCATGATGAACTAGTGCTTACTTTAGCAACTGATGAATTGCTTGAATAAATATCAACTCTTCCTGCTGCATTATTTGCGCTTACTACAAATGAAGAAGAACTTCCTTTTGCAATAGATAAACTTCCTCTATTAACACTAATACTTCCACTAGCAAATACATTTATAGGAAAAAAGCATAATAACGTAATTAAAATTACTAAAAACTTTTTCATTATTTACCTCCATTCATAATATAATTTTTTATTCTTACATAATCTAATGCGCTTATCTTTCCATCATTATTATAATCAGCTGATAATATAAATACATCTCCAGTAATTTTTTTAGTATTCATAATATGATTTTTTATTTTTACATAATCTAATGCATTAATATTACCATCACCATTAACATCACCTAAAACAGATGTATTATATATTTGAACATTACCTTCATCATCTGTATATGTTATAGTCATATTTGTTCTAATTAAATCATTATCTTTTAAGATATTATTGTTACTCTTTATTATAGAACTATAATTTAAATTATTTTTAAATGTATTTATATTAATATTATTATTTAATTTAAATATTATTTTTTTAGAACTATCATATGTATATTTGTAAGTTATTGGTCTATTTTCTTTTTTCTTTACAGTAATATTATAAGTAGCAGTTTTATTCATTACTTTAGCTGTTATAACAGCATTACCTACTCCTACTACTTTTACAACTCCGTTATTAATAGTTGCTACTTTGCTATTACTAGTTGTCCATGTAATACTTTTATTATCAGTTGTATTACTTGGATTATAAATAACAGTTAAATTTTCTGTTTCTCCAATATATTTTGTACCACTAGTTTTATTTAAACTTATACTAATAATTGGAATATTTATTATTTTTTTATTTACAGTTAAAGTATAACTTGCTTCTTTTATATTATAAAAATAATTTTCACCATCTATAACTATTGCCTTTATTACAGTATTACCAGAAGATAAAATTGTTACCTTACCATTTTTATCTATAGTTGCTACTTTATTATCACTTGATGAATAATTTATAATACCATCACCTGTTTTTGTAAGTACATTTGTAAATGCTTGATCACCTTGGATCTTTGTTATACTTTTATTTAAATAAGAAATACTTCCACTTTTTTTATTAATATTAACTTTTATACTACCTGATTTACTATTATAATTATTGTCTCCACTTACATAGTAATATACTGTATATTCACCTGCATTAATCTTTTTAGGTATACTTTCATTTGTTGAACAACTAGAAATAGGATTATATGAATAACAAATATTACCTTTAATATTACTTGCTGTTATAAGCTCTTGTTCTTTTCCATTATATGTTAAAGTATTTGCTTTTACTATTACTGGATTATCATGTTTTATAACAGTTATTTTATAACTTGCAGTTAAACTTCCAACTTTAGCAGTTATAACAGCATTACCTATTCCTTTAGCAGTTACAACTCCATTATTAATTGATGCAACATTATTGTTACTACTTGTCCATGTTACATTTTTATTATCAGTTGTATTACTTGGATTATAAATAACAGTTAAATTTTCTGTTTCACCTATATATTTTGTGCCACTTGTTTTATTTAAGTTAATGCTTTTAAGTGGGTTTAATATTACTTTTTCAATTACTTCATAATTAAATGTATTACTAATTCCTTCATATGTTATAGTAGCACTATAACTACCCACTTTATTTGTATTAAAATTAGTTATAGTATATTCATTATTACTAAGTTCTTTTCTATTTTTAGTATAATTAGCAATTACTTTTAAACCAGTTAAATCTACATTATCACCAACTGTATAAGTTGTTTTATTTGGTGATGTAATACTTAAAGATAATAAACTATTATTTGATTCTTTATACTTAATATGAGTTATATCGTCTTTTATATATGAAATATATAATCTATTACCTATAGAAAATACACCACTATAATCTGCATTTACACCACTTGCAATATTATTTCCTTCCATTGTAACTTTATCGGATAATGAATAAACCATTAATACATTATCATTACTATATATATCAGTTGGATCTTTAATTGTTCTTAAATAAAGATTACCTTGTGATTTAAATAATTGTGGTAAATTATATGGAATTGTTTCAGTTTTCTTTTTAAAATTAGTTCCATCAAATTCATATAATTCAATATCACCAGTATTTTTACCAGCAATAATTATTTTATTATTTAAATCTTTCGCATCATATGAATTAACTAATATATCATTATTAATTTCTTTAAGAATATTATTACTATATTCATATATTTTTATCTTTTTAGTACTAGATTCTCTTACCATTAAATATATTTTATTATTAATTGATAAAACTTTTGGATCACCTACAAATGAACCACTATAATAGTTAGTTACTTTAGTTATATTATCATCTTTATATTTTAATAATTCAGCATTATTATTGTTATACATATTAGCAATATATAATTCATTATTTATTACTTCAGTACTCATATAACCAGTTGAATAGTTATATTCTGCTCTTTTTTTCCATATATTATTTTCTAAAGAATAAACTCCTATTTTATTCCAACAACCATATATTAAATATAATTTATTATTAATTATTTTAAACTCCATTGTACTTGGAGATACATCACCAATAACAATATTAGTACCATTTGATATAGTACTCCAATTACCATTATCATAAACAGTAGTATATAATTTATTATTTGTTATTGAACCCACATATATTTTATTATTCATTTCTATAGATGTTTGAACTTTATAACCACTATTTTTATTAATATCATCATATTTTAATTCATTCCAAACATCTAAATCACCTTTATTTGGAATACTTACATTTAATGTAATACTATTTGAACTTGAAGAACCTATTTCACTAAGTACTATACCTGAATTAGTTCCATCACTATATAATAATGCTTTATCTTTACTATTTAAATCTCTATTACCTACAGTTGTTCTACCAAGTTCTTTAGAAAAAACTGTATTATAAACTGCTGAAGATGGAGTACTATTTAAAGTAAAAGAATTATCTCTATATACATATACACCATATGAACCAAATTTATTACTTAAACCAGTTATTGTTGTATTAATTCTATATACAATAACACCACTATTACTTATACTTCTGTCTATCTTATCAAATAAAGTTGGTTTCTTTCTATATTCTACAACAAAAAATTCATAATCATTTAATGGTGATTTAATTATATATGCTTGATTACCATCTTTATTATCTTGAGTATTTAATGTAATAGTTCCAGATTTAGTAATTTCATCAATACTAAGCCAATTTGTAAAATAACTTCTTAAATAAGCAAGTGAATATGGAGGTGGTGAAATAACATTACCCATAATATCCCAAGTAAATACTGGATAATCATTATTACTATTATATAAATCTGGATAACCTAAAGAATGCATAAATTCATGAATAATAACAGAACTCTTAGTATTTCTAATTGAATATGTATTAAGCATATTATAAGTACCTAAAGACTTATTAGATAATGTTATATCATTACCACCAGGATAATCACTCTTATGAGATACAAGAGATGAATTAGAACCAGCATTATCAGCTTTATTCCTTAAAATAATAGTTAAATTATCAACAATACCATCATTATCATAATCAATTATTCCACTAACATTTGGATATTTTTTTAAAACATCACTAATAATAATTGAATCATAATTAGAATTATTCGCATCATCTTCTGTAATACTAAGTTCAATTGGAATAAAAGTACTATCATTTATTTGAGGAAATAAATTATATAAATGAAAATTATTATAAGATATATTCTCTAAATAATTCTTAACACTAGTTTCACTAGAACCATTATAATACTCCATTATAGTTTTATAATTATCTTCCATATATTTTTTACCCTCTAAATCACCATTAAAATATGTAAAAAATACTACATTAGCATAATTTTTTTCATTATTAACACTTTTAGCATATATATTACTAGGAAATAGTAATATAACTATCATAATTAATATACATAAAAACTTCTTCATAAAACACCTACTATATCTTTTAATAATTATAACAAATATATTTTAAATTTTTAATAGTTAATATTAAAAAAATCAAGTTATTTTTAACTTGATTAATCTCTTGAAAATAAATCTCTTGTATATATTTTATCTTTAACATCATCTAATACGTTATCATTTCTATTAACTAATATAACATCAGATATATTTTTAAATTCATCTAAATCTTTTATAACTCTACTATTAAAGAAATTATCTTCTTTTAGTGTTGGTTCATAAACTACTACTTCTATACCTTTTGCTTTAATTCTTTTCATAACACCTTGAATAGCACTTGCTCTAAAATTATCTGAACCACTTTTCATTGTTAATCTATATATACCAACAATTTTAGGATTTTTCTTTATAATTTCATATAATCACCTTCTATTCTTATAATTTCATTTCTTACATCTTTTCTCATTAAAATCAACTCCTATCTATCTTAGAAAAGATACCATATTTTTATCATTTAATGAAAAAAGAATTGGTACAAAATTGTCCAATTTCTAAATTGACATTTTTTTCCAATTTCTTATTACTATTTACACCATTTACATAATTTTCTAATTCTAATATTTTTCCATTTTGTCACCACCTTTTCATGCTTAATTTTAGCATAAAAAAAAACAACTATTTTTATAGTTATTCTCCCCACTAAAACGTGTTACTTTTTAGAAAAACTCTCCGCTAAAAATTCACAAAGAGTTATTATTTACTCCACACTAAAAATTCTAGAGCCTTTTTTTTTAGTCCAATTCCTTCTCTTTTTATTATTGATGTTTATTGCATTTTTTAACAATATATTAATCACTATTGGAACAATGGTACCAACTATTGTAAGTATAATCCAATACTTGTTATCATATACTGGAACAATAGATAATTTTTCTATTTCAATATTACTACATAATATTTCTATTAAAGTAACTAATTTAAATGAAGTTATATGCAGACATAATATCGGAATAGTATTTCTTCCTAAAAAAGAAAGATTCGTTGCTAATTTTTTTCTTTTGCTAATAAAGTCTGCTAATAAATACATCATAATAAAACCAAATACTGAAGCAGAAATATATATCAATGGATTATATATTTGATTTTGCATAACACGTATAATATAGCCTCTCAAGATATTATTTAATATTAACAAATATCCTATGCTAAACCCAAATAAAACTATTTTTAAATATTCTTTATTAAATTTATTAAGTTTTATATAGTTTCCCATATGACCAATATAAAATAAAATAAATGAACTACATATTGTACCAATTTGATAAATATTAAAATTAATTCTATTCAGAATAAAGCCAATTAACGAAAGCAAAACAGATATAATTCCTAATATTGCAATTTTATTTTCATTATTTCTTAATAAATAACTTACGATTCCATATCCGACAGAAATAAAAAATAATGATTGCAAAAACCAAGTTGAATCTGTAAGGTCGGTTCTTCCATAAAAAAGCAACGTTAAAGCAATTTTTTTTATCATTGTAAATAATGAAAAATAATTACTTGTAAAATTAATTTTAAACAATAAATTATTGCATATTATGAAAAATATATTATACAAAACAAAAGGAATATATAATCCTTTGATTTTTCTTTTAATATAATCAATAAGTTCTTTTTTGTTTTCAACTTTTTTAAAATCAAAAAAGTACCCTGATATTATAAAGAAACATCCCATATGAAATAAAAATACAAAGTCATGTCCAAAGAATTGCGTATGTCCCATTACTACTAAAATAATTAATAATCCTTTTAGTACATCGTAAGTTTTATTTCTTGTCATAAACTACCCTCCCGTCAATTTTAGTTTTTATTTTAAAATACATATTTTTAATTATATCTTTATTAAGAAAATATGAAATTATTAACATTATTAATAAAGAAAGAACGTTAACATATAAATAATTTACGAAATACAAACATGTTGTAAAAATAAATAAGAAAAGTAATATTACTATATTTTTTTGATTAACTTTTAAATCAACATATTTTTTTACATCACATAATCTATATAATGAAACAATTAAATATGATATTACTGTGGATATAACTGCAGCCCAAATACCAATTAATTTTACAAATATTAAATTAATAATGACATTTAATATAGCTGCCCAAGCAGATGTTTTTGCCATTTCAGATGATTTCTTCTTTCCTATGTAAATTGCACTTAACATTCCCATTATAATGTTAAAGAATGATCCTAATATTAGAAAAGGTATATATTTATATGCATCAATATAATTCTCACCAATTAATATATTAAATGCAAAAGGCATAATACAAATTATTGCTATACAACCACTTGCAAAAAAACATATTATACTATTAAATGTATTTGATAAATATTCATTGGCATCAGAATCATTTATATGTAGAGAAACCGTTTCAGTCCAAGACAAATTAAAAATATTGTATAAAGTAACAATTATTCCAGAAAATTTTGCCGCAATGGAATATATTCCATTTGATGCCGCACCCAAAATCCATGTTATTACACTTCTATCAGAAACGCTTATAATCCACCAACAAATACTATTAGGTATCAAAGGAATTGAATATTTCAATAGTTTTTTTAATAATTTTTTATCAAATTCATACTTAAAAACAACTCTATATAATTTAAGTCTTAAAAATAAATAAATAACACATAACATATTTGATATAACCATTGCTAATAAAATACCTATAATACCTTTTTTTAAAACAACAACTAAAAATATACTAATTAAAGCATTTGATACACCTGTTATAAAACTTGCTATTGAATAATTTAGATTATCTCCCAACCCACGAGCAAATTGTAATAACATATTTGCAAACATCGTAATAATTAATATAATTATTAAATGAATTGCATATCTATAATTTATAATAAAATATATTGGTATAAAGATAATTATACATATTACAGAAATTATAGATAATACTAGTAAAGTATTGCAAATAATTTCACCTTTTTTTTCTTCTTTTTTTCTTGCTTCTAATAGATATCTAAAAGCTGCATATTCTAATTGTAATGATATTAAGGGAGCGAATAAACTAATATATGTAATAATCAAATCAACTTTACCATACTCAGTTGTACTTAAAAAATTAGTATAAATCGGTAATAACAGAAATGTTATAAGTTGTGTACTTATTTTTCCAATTAAAATAATAAATGTATTTTTTATTAACTCCTTATTTCTGCTCATTAATACTTTCCTCTCCATATTCACTATATATATGTCCATAGAATGTTTCCTTATTATTCAATTTTTTCAAAAATTCATGAGACTTATATGATAACTTTTGAAAAGGCATATTATTTAAATATATATTATAAAAATTTTCATCAAAATAATCGTCAATTTTTTCATTCAATTTACATTCTAATCCGTGATCATTAATAGGCAATTCGTCAAACATTTTTCTTACATTTGGAAACTCTTTATACGCTATATCTACAATCAAATTGGTTAAATAATAATCTACAGGTGCATTAAACTTTTTATGATAATAATATAATGCATCATACAAAAAATTAATTAAAAAATTATCATTATCTGACTTAACTAAATGAATTGCGAATCTACCTTGTACTAAGTAATTTCCAAAATGAAGTTCTGCCATATCTGATTTTTTTGTATAAAAATCATAATTATTACAAATATTTTCTATATTTTCTGTAACAAGTACTGTTGAATCAATCCAAAACCCACCATATTGCGATAAGAGAGCAATCCTTATAAAATCAGAATACAACGCCATTGATATTTTATTTTGTTCAAATTTATTTTTTATATGTTTAGGTATAGAAATGTATTCTTCTACGTTATCTAAAGTTATAACTTTAATTTCTTGATTAATTCCTATATTTTTTTTTAAAGAATTATAACAACATCTTACGATTTCCGGAGCATTTTCAACACCTTGAAACCAACAAAACCAAATTGGAAATTTAGCAAAATGCTTTTTATTTTCTTTAAATAAAGATGTTTTTTTAGAATTGTTTTTATATTTTTTAATAATTCTTTTTAACTTATTTTTTAGAAATTTTTCTTTTCCATACTTCAACCTAGAAAAGTCTGTGATTGTATCTTGAAATTTATATTTCATTCCATATAACGCATAATCAAGACCAATTCCCTTTATAAAATATAATATTTTGTTAATTTTTGATTTATTCATTTTCTTCTCCTTTTTTATTCAAACTAATTGCAAAAGGAATGACACATGAAATTATATATATATATAACAACTCAATTCCATATAATGGAGTACTACTTACTCCAATTAATATTACAAATAGTTGTATAGCAAATGAAATTATTAATTCCTCTCTGTAATTGCTATAGACTTCTTGTTTTTGCATTTTATACGATTTTAATACTGACTTAATCATATAAAATAGTATAATAATTGTTCCTACTATTCCAGTTTCACATAAAAGTTGTAAATAAACATTATGTACATTTAATAGTTGTGCAAAATTATAATATGCACTGTAATAATACTTAAAGTTTCCCCATCCAATTCCAAAGAAAGTATGTTCATTAAATAGCTTTAATGCATAATTATATAATTGTTCTCTCCCGTTCAAAATATCTTTTGAATTAAATAATCTATCACATACTAAAGCAATACTTGGAACAAAGTTTGATACAATTACAAGTAAAGTTCCTGCAATAATACATCCTACCGATAATTTGAACAGCTTGTTTGGGATTTTGGATTTATTTGTAAATAGATATTCGACAATAATCGTTATAATTCCAAAGACTAGAGGACCTCTTTTACCAGTCATAAAAATTGCTAATAAAATTACACTCAACATAATCAAGTCTGTTTTTTTAAACTTTTTCTTTGCAATACATTTTGAAAATAAGACTATGAATCCTAATGTTAAATAATTAGAATTTGAACCATAATTTCCTGTAAATCCAGCATTCATATTACCATGAATTTGATTAATTAAATCAGCATATCCAGATGAACTTTTAAATATTGGTAAAAATAATGTCTCGTATAAACTCGGAAATAAAAAAACGAAGTATGTTCCTATTACATGTTCTAATGTAAAAAAATTTACTATTTTATATGGTATTTTTATCCATTTATCTGAAGATTGCAATATTAACATCAAAAAAAACACTAGCAAATACAACGTACATGATAAAAAATTATCAATTAATTGCTTATTTCTAAATATATAAATTATAAAAATCAAAAATATTGAAAATATATATAGTATATTTTTTTTTGTATAATTAGCATTTTTCAATTGCATAACAAATACTAATCCCATGACTAATATAGCTACTGAAATCACTATATAATTAGGTATAAAATATCCATATAAAGTTACATTATATGACATAAACAAAATAATAAAAAACATGAGTTTAAATATTTTATCTATTGTAATTTTCATTAGTTTTTCCTCCAATAACTTTGGTAATATATTTAAGTGATTTATTTCTTTCATCTTCCAATTTTTTTTCTATATTTTTATAGTCAATTTTATCATTTATAATTTTATTCAAATTTTCAACATCCGAAATTATTCTATTTTCTAATCCTAATTTATTTAGTAAACTAATAAGTCTCTCTGGTCTTTTTTCTGGCAGCATTACAAAAAATTCCTTTTTAAAAATTATAGAAAAAACTGTGCCATGAAAAGAATTTGTTAATATATATTTTGAAGTTCTAAAATGATTTAAAAATTCTAATGGACCCGATGTTGCAATGCTTTTTATCCCTTTTACACCAAATTTTTGTTTAGAAAATGTATATATTTTTTCAATATTTTTTTGTTTTTTTATATTATGACAAAACTGAGGTATTTTATCATTTTTTCCAAGTATATATAAAAGCAAACTATTTTCACTTGTTACACCATCTTCTGACGTCTTAGTATTCCAATAATCATTTTTTAAAAGAAAGGTTGGATCAATATTCAATTCCACATTAATGTCTTGAGAAAGCAATTTTTTATAAGTAGATTCTTCCCTTACGGAAACAGCTTTAAATTTTCTATAATTTTCAATTATTCTATTTATATCTTTTATTTTATCATCACCAGTACTTGCTGCATAAGATAACTTGTTCACATTAACATTTTCTAAAAAATATATACTCGCTTCTTCACCAGTTATTTCCGAATTCCAAACTTGATCACTGCCTACTATAACATAATCATATTTTTCTTCACATAACTTTTTTAATTTTTTATAACTTTTTACTTCTGTTGTCAAAACAAGATTATTTTTTATAAATCTATTGTATCTTTTTTTTCTCACATAATTAAATGGAAAAGTTAAAAATGACTTGATTAAATTTGGCATTGATGAACATTTAATCAATTTGTTATTCTCACTTATATGCTTACTTTTATAATTTATTACTTCTACTTCATAATTATAAGATTTTAGAAAATCTTGCAACGCCATACATTGCAATACCCCCCCATAATTTATTACATTATGAAAAGTTAATATACCAATTTTCCCCATCATCATTACCCCTTTCTATCAATAGTAATATTATTATTTTCCTATCTTTTTTTGCTTTATTTTAAACACAAAATTAGGAAATAGTATAAATAACGCTAACCTAATTCTTTTTTTTATACCGATATTTTTAGAAAAAAGAATTTTTAAGCATTTTTTTTCATATATTCTCACTCTATTAATATTTTTGTAAAATTTTATACTATTATATTTATTTCTTGCATAACCCTCACAACTATAATACAAAATATTATATTCAATATAACATTTTAATTTTTCATTGGTGCAAAAATTTTCTAGCATTTTATATGCATCTATTATCGAAAACCATTTTAGGTTATTTTTTTTGTTAAAAGAACTAAATGTACTTTGAAAATATGCATATCCTATGTATTCACATTTTTTGATATACTTGATATACTTTGAATATTCCATATTGAATAGCAAATCTTCACATACAAAAATATCTTTATTAAATAATATCTTTTTTTCTTTTATAAGTTTTAATTTATATACTTTATTCCATAGAAAACCATCATTTTCTATCAACATACTTTTTTCAAATTCATTAGTATCAATAATAGAAGTTTTAAAATTTTTTTTATCATATTCATTCCATTGACTATCATAGGTGTATATTTTCTTATAATTAAACCATAAACAATCTACTTTATCTGTAAAATTATTTATTATTGTTTCAAATAAATTTGGAGAAATGATATCGTCACAATCCATAAAATAAATTAAATCACCACTTGCATTTAATATTCCATTGTTTCTTGCTTCAGATACCCCCATATTTTTTTGACAAATATATTTTATATTTTTATATTTTTCTTGATATTTAAGACATATATCTTCGCTATTATCATTCGAACCATCATTCACTAATATAATCTCATAATTTTTGTATTTTTGTACCTCAATGCTTTCTATACATCTCTTTATACTATTTTTCCCATTATATATTGGTATAATTACACTTATTTTTTTCATATTATTTTACATCCTTAATAATATTTACAAAGCCTAAATAATAGTTTTCCAACGTTAAATTTTTGGAAACATCTTTTGCTTTAATTTTCATTTTTTCTAACTCTAAAGGATTATTCAGTAAATAATCAATACTCTTGCTTAAATTTTGAACAATCTTTTCATTATTTTGTAGGATAATTGCTGAACCATTAGTAGCATATTCTGGTATTCCTCCTGAATTTGTAGTAATAATTGGCAAACCACTTACAAGTGATTCTACAATAGTAAGTGGCGCTGGATCGTTCCATATAGATGGTAAAACAGCTATATCAGCTAATGCATAAAATTTATTAATTTCATCATATTTTATAAAACCTGTAAAAATAACTCTATCTGAGATTTCTTTAACATTTTTTTCTATTTCTTCTTGATATTCTGTTTTAATTTCTAATTCATTGAGTGCTGAACCTAGTATTAATAATTTGTAATTTTTATATTTGACATATTTTAATGATTCAATTAGTTCTTTAACACCCTTTTCTGGAATTATCCTTCCTGTAAAAAGGAGTACTTTATCATTAGATAAAATACCATATTTCTTTTTCATAATTTTCTTTTCATCATCCGATAATTGTTTTGAAAATTTCTTTGTATCAATACAATTTCTTAATACAACAAATTTGTTATTTGGCATTTTGTTATATTTTGAAAGCCTTCTAGCTATAAACTCACTAACGCAAATTATCTTTTTGGTATTTTTTATTACTTTTTCACATTTATAAGTACCATGAAATTCGTTATGACAATGATAGTAATATCTTCCTGCATATTTTAAATAGTTTTTTCTCCATTTTAAAGCCAAATACTGAGTTGGATGATTTTCTAGAATTACAATTTTATAATTATTTTTTTTTAATAATTTACTACATTTATTTAAATAATCTAATCTTTGAAATATATATCTATAACTTTGACTATTCTTTTTTTTGAATATATTTTTTGCTAAAAAAAATACTATCTTATCAATAACTTTTATAAAAGCATTTACTTTGATAAATTTAAAACTACTATTACTATATGTTTTACTTTGATTTAGTGCCTCTTGATCATATATCGAAAAAATTTCAAAATTAAGTTTTTTATTTTTTTCGTTTTCATTAAGTAAATTTACAATAAGATTTTCAACTGCACCACCTTTGCTTGCAGGAACTGGTAAAAATCCAGATGTTATCATTGCTATTTTCTTCAATTCTATTCCTCCGTTTATTTTATTTAACCATCTTTTTTAAGTAAATTCTCTCAAGTATAATGGCTTCTTTTTTTATGTCATATATTTTTATTTCATTTGTAAAACTTATTTTATTTCTATTTATATCGTTTAAATGCTTAAATACAGTTGAAATCCACACTTCTATTTGTAAGTCTAAATTTACAAATGATATTTTTTTTGATACTCTTGCATTTTTAGGTACTTCTGTTGAAGCAATACATGGTAAGCCATTTGCTTGAGCCTCAATTAAAACCATACCTAATCCCTCATATAGCGATGGAAATAAAAATAAATCCATTGCATTATATAATTCATTAACATCATCTCTTTGTCCTAAAAATTTTACCGAATCTGATATACCAAGTGTTTCAACCTTTTGTTTTATTTCACCTATTAATGGACCTTGTCCAATTAATAAAAGTATTGAATTTTTCTCTTTTTTATGTAGTTCACTAAATATATCTATTAAAAACGTATGATTTTTTTGTGCAACAAACCTTCCAATATGGCCGACAACTAAAGTATCATCATTTATATTTAGTTCTTTTCTTTTCTCTTTTCTGACTTTTTCATCATATTTAAATTTATCTAAATCAATTGCATTATTTATTATAGTAACCTTACCTTGTTCGAATGTTTTATCTCCAAATAACCATCTTCCGGCAAGTTCTGAACAAGCAAAATAGTCTGTAGCATACTTTTTACTAAAAGGTCTTAATGCTTGTTTCATCAAATTTTTCTTCCATTCTTTTTTATTCGTTGTGGAGTGACTATGTGCTATTCTTATAGGTACTTCTGCTTTTTTTGCTGCTCTTAATGGAAATACGGATAAAGCATTTATATTTGAATGGACTATTTTATAATTATTTTTCTTGAATAAATCAATTAAAAATCTTTCATATTCAAAAATTTTTTGATATGGTGGACAAATTATTACTCTACCACCTAATTTTTTTATTTCATTATATGGAATATTAGTAGAATCTTCATCACAAATAAAATCAAATTGAACTTTAGATCTATCAATATTTCTATAATAGTTCATTATAACTGCTTCAACGCCACCACCAACCCATTTTCCCATTATTTGTGCAACTATAATAGGTTGTTTTTTCATATTTAACACCTCTTTTCTAAAAAATAAGATACATTTTTCAATGTATCTGTTTGTTATTTAGCACCAACATGACCAAATACTGCTGAAAATGTTCCAAAAAATATCTTTATATCCATTTTAAGTGACATATGATTAGAATAATATGATTCTAATTTTAATCTTGTTTTAAAATCAGTTTTACTTCTTCCAGAAACCTGCCAATACCCTGTCAAACCTGGCTTTGTTTTAACAATTTCATCAAAGTATCCATTCATATCTTTTTTCTCTCTAGGTAAATATGGTCTATTACCTATAACAGACATATCACCTTTTAATATATTTAATAATTGTGGTAATTCATCTATTGAATATCTTCTAATAAATCTTCCTATTTTTGTTATTCTAGGATCATTATTTAATTTTTTATTTTTTTCATATTCTTCTTTCATCTTTGGATTTTTTTCTAACATTTCAAAAAGAATATTATCAGCATTTACTACCATTGATCTAAATTTATAAAAATTAAATTCTTTACCATTTTTACCAATTCTTTTTTGTACTAAGAAAACTGGTCCTCTAGAATCAATTTTAATTATAATTGAAACTATAAGAAATACTGGTAATAGCATTATTAACCCTATCAATGAACAAAATATATCAAATGTTCTTTTGCATGCTAAAAACATTGTTTTTCTAACTGAAACTACACTACTCTTTTCCATTACTAATGCTTCTTCCTGCATATTTATTTCTCCCCTTCAATACGAGTGTATATTATATCTAAAATATTTGTTTTGTCAAATTTTGTCGAACAAATATTTTTACAAAATAAAAAACATTAAAACTACATATTTTCTATACCAATTTTATCATAAATTAATGCTATAGACAATATAAAATTTTAACATTATACAACTTGTTAACAGTATTTAATTTATATATTTTAATATTAAAAATTATTTATATTTAAAAAAACAGGAATAACTGGATAGTGGGCTTGTAATGGTAGAAGTGCTACAACTTTTACATAATAACTTATTTTATTAATATTTTCTTATACTAATTCATATTCTCTTGCTATTATTCTGTCATCACTACAATATTCAATTACATATTTATTTTCTTTTTTACATATTATTATTCCTACTGTTTTATTATCATCTATACTCTTTATATTTTTATCAATATAATTCATATATTTTTGTATTTGTCCTGTATGATTTGAATTAAGTTCAGTAACCTTTAATTCAACTACTACATAGCATTTATATTTAATATTATAAAGTAATAAATCTATGTAATTATATCTATCTCCCATTTTTATTTTATATTCATTATCTATAAAACTAAATCCACTACCTAATTCCTTTAAAAAAGATGGTATATCTTCTAATATTAGTTTTTGAAGTACTTTTTCTGATATTTCATTATTACCACTTGTATTCTTTATTTGAATAGGATTCTTTACTAAATCCGGTACTTTTAATTCTTCTTTGTTTTTCAATTTTTTCTTTGTTTCTTCATCTAATCTTTCATATTCATTAGATTTAATTTTTTTTCTTAATTCTCTTACTGATAAATTTTGTTCTTCTGAAATTTTAATATAGTAATTTATTATATTTTCATCAGTTAATTTTAACAATTCATCATAATGACTCCATGACAATTTTGCCGACACTGTCGGCACTTTTTGTTTATTCATATAATTAAAGTATTTTATAATTTTATATAATGTTCTCACGCTATATTTTATATTTAATTCACTACTCAACCTATCAGAATATTCTTTTATTATTCCTTCTCCATAATGTTTACCTGCTTCAGAAAGTAATTTACCTACATTATAATATGTATTTAAATCACTTCTATTTTTGCTATAGTCTTTTACTCTTTTCGTAATTTCATTATTTATTAATTCTGTTTTTATTTCATTATAATAATTCATTTCTTCCCTTCTTTACATTAATTCATATTCTCTTGCTATTATTCTGTCGTCAGAACAATATTCAATTACATACTTATTTTCTTTTTTGCAAATTATTATTCCTATTGTTTTATTTTGATTTATATTTTTTAAATTTTTATCTATATAATTCATATAAAATTCTATTTGTCCTATATGTTCTTTTTTTAGTTCAGATACTTTTAACTCTACAGCTACAAAACAATTAAATTCATAGTTAAATAACAATAGATCAATATAATTATATCTATCTCCTATTTTTATTTTATATTCATTATCTATAAAACAAAATCCGTTACCTAATTCTTTTAAAAAGGAAGATATATCTTCTAATATTAGTTTTTGAAGTACTTTTTCT